>ENA-ORUR01000037-ORUR01000037.1-human-gut-metagenome-genome-assembly--contig:-NODE-37-length-141327-cov-58.2256_pt1 | contig 141327 bp, 105 predicted proteins | sample MGYA00242086_ERZ509223 | MGnify/ENA primary metagenome ERZ509223 (study PRJEB26280, sample SAMEA2338820) | human gut metagenome | biome: human gut; feature: human-associated habitat; material: faeces... | reverse complement strand
ACGTACGACGTGTGAACAGCAGTTGTCGTCCCTGAGACCCGCCGATACCGGCTTCAGCCGCGCGAACGCACGACATCGCGTTCACAGCTGGCTTTCATCTGCGGTGTTATTCTTGGGACTGTCATATCCGTAGAAACGAGGAGCTATGGGATTGTTCGGATTCGGCAAGAAGAAGCATCATGATGATGATGCCGCGCGCGACAAGGACGCGAAGAAGGCACGCCAGAACGCGGTTGATGCCAACGACAGCAAGGCAGCCGCGGCTGACGACAACGAAGCGAAACAGTCGGAAGTAGCCGCGCAAGCCAAGGAACAGAACGTATCCCAGGGTGACGAGGCGACTACAGCACCCGATCAGCCTGAGGCTGCCGAGGAGCAAGCGGACTATCCCACCGAGGCGAGCGAAGAGTATGAAGGCCGCGGTGAGGACTGGGGTCCGTGGGATGTGCGCGACGAATACGTCCCCGACTATGATGAGTACCTCGACCTTGGTGCCTACTACATCCCGTTCATGAAGGGCATCGAGCTGCGCATCAAAGCCGCCCGCGCGAATAAGGCGGTTCTGGGCGCCACCATTACGTACGGCACGTCTAGCCTGGAAGTCGAGGCGTTTGCCGCGCCGAAGACGCTGGGATTGTGGGACGACGTGCGCGCCGACCTGCTGGATTCCAAGAGTGATGTCGCCAAGGAAGTGCCGGGCGTATTTGGCATGGAGCTCATTCTGCCGGTCCCGATCAAGGAAGGCAAGATGGCGACCACCCGCATCGTGGGTGTGGACGGCCCGCGTTGGATGTTGCGTGGCATTTTCTCCGGCAAGGCCGCGACCGATCCGGATGACGAGGAAACACAGGCGCTGAACCGCTTCTTCTCACAAATCGTTGTGGAACGTGGAGAAGAGCCGCTCGCTCCGCGCGACCTGATCCCGATGCATGCGCCGGTCACTCCGGGCGAGCGTAAGGCCGCGGCAGAGCAAGCGCAGCAGACGAACGCCGAGATTCCGCAGCGTCCGAAGGGTCCGTTCGACTCCGATCAGCAAGTAGAGCAGAAGACCACCTTGTCCCGTGGCCCGATGTTCTCCGAAGTGCGTTGAGTGGCGCGATGCCGGATTCGGCCCAGAACCGCAAACCGCGTACCGGTGTCGCCGCCCTCACTCAAGCGGGGGACGGCGATTTCTCCGTCATCGAGGCGATTGGCGGCCCGCGTGGCGTCGTGGAATCGATGCTGCCAGGCTTCGTTTTCGTCGTGATGTTCGTTGTCACGTCCGATTTGCGCCTGACGGTGATGGTATCCGCGATGCTCGCCGTGGTGCAAGTGCTGGCCAGGCTTGTCCAACGCCAGTCGGTCATGGGGGCGTTGAGCGGATTGGTGTCGGTCGCAATCTGCTTGGTGTGGGCGTGGCACAGTCATGAGGCGCGCAATTACTATATGTTCGGCTTCATCACGAATGCCGTGTATATCGTGCTGTTGGGCATCTCGTTGATTGCACGGGTGCCGGGACTCGGGCTCGTGGTCGAATTCATCCGGTCGTTGCCGACCGAACATTTCCATGATTGGTTCCGCGGTTGGATGGACGACAGACTGCTCAAACGCGCCTACATGATCATCACCGCACTGTGGGTGGGTGTGTTCGCGCTCCGTCTGCTCGTGCAGGTTCCGCTGTATCTGTCCGACCAGGTGGCGTGGCTTGGTACCGCCCGTCTGCTCATGGGCATCCCGTTTTGGGCGTTGGCGATTTGGGTCTCGTATTTGATTGTCGCCACACCGATGCACCGGCATCGCGAGCTGGAACGTGCGGCGCAACAGGATACCGCAGATGGGGGTTCCCGGTAGAAGGACGTGGCTGATTGCTGATGACGCCGGTGCCCGCATCGTATGGACGGTATCGCCGGGCAAGACTTGCCGGACAGACACTCCGCATGGCGGATGGTGTGCAGACAGTGCGCATCATCCGCCATTGTCGTTGTTCAGGCAACGGGTTGTGCTACCTTGTTACACCAGTGAGTTGCGGCCGGCATGCAGATGCCAGGGCCGCTTGATGGGTCGGCGAGCGTGATCATTCGGCCGTTGGCAGGCAGGAAAGTGACGGAATATGCAGGCACAAGTGCGCATCGAACGGTATGCCGATCAGGGACGCTGCGTCGGCCATATTGATGGTCGTGTGGTCTTCGTCAGGTTTGCGCTCCCCGGTGAGCTGGTGCGCATCGAACTTGATGAGCCGTATGACCGTGATGACCGGTTCTGGACCGGCGAGGTCGTGGAGGTGATTGAGGCCAGTCCTGACCGTGTCGAACCCGTGTGGCCATTGGCCGGGCCGCTGGCGCAGGGCGGTGGTGTCGGGGGAGCGGATTTGGTGCATGTGAGTCTGCCCGGCCAGCTCGCGTGGAAGTCCACCGTCATCACCGACCAGATGCACCGGATGGGCCATGTCGAGTGCGATCCGGTTCCGGTCGAGCGTGCCGACGGTGATGCGGAACTTGGCGGGTTGAACTGGCGCACGCGCATCGAGATGATCGCAGACGAGGCTGGCATGCCGTCCATGCGTCGGCGCGGCTCGCACATGCGGGTTCCGATTGATACCATGCCGCTCGCCTCGCGGGCATTGCTCGCGGTCGCGAACGAGGAACACGTGTGGGACGGCGGTTTTGAACCTGGTTCGCAAATCAGACTGTCTGTGCCCGAACCGCGTGGCATCGATACCACGCATGCCGATTCACGGGCGTTGCTCAAGGCGGTCGGCAACAATTACGCGGTACTGGTTAATGGCGGGTTGCGTTCAGGTTCCAAGCATCTGCGCGAATCGGTAACCGTGGCCGGCGGAACCTTCGACTATCGCGTGGATGCCAACGGTTTCTGGCAAGTACACCGCATGGCTCCGGTGATGCTTGCCAGCCATGTGATGGATTTGGTCCGCAAGGCGCTTGACGGCCACAAACAGGCCGTATTATGGGACTTGTACTCAGGCTCTGGCCTGTTCACGCTGCCGTTGAGCATGCTGGCCGCCGAGCGCACGCGCATGCTCAGCGTCGAGGGCGGGCGTACCGCCGTGCGTAACGCCCAATACAATTTGAGACACCGCCGAATCAGTTCCGTGGACGCCCGCGTCGGCGATGTCCGCCGCACGCTGCAACACGTCCCCAGCGACCTGGCTCACCCGGATGTCGTCGTGCTGGACCCGCCGCGTGCGGGGGCAAGAGCCGCGGTGTGCCGTCAAATCGCCGAAAGCGGCGCGAAATCGGTTATCTACATCGCGTGCGACCCGACAAGCCTCGCCCGTGATACCGCGACGATGGTCGGTGAACTCGGCTATTGTCTCGCCGACATCCACGCCTACGACATCTACCCGATGACCCACCATGTGGAAACGGTGGCGTTGTTCGTCAAGGACTGAACGGATTGCACGATTTGCGTTATGTGTAGTACCTGCCCGAGGCTATCTCGCATAATTGTGTTCGTCGACGCCTGATACCCGAAGTAGCGTTGTTGGGATTCCGCGGGTCGTACCTGCGGTATCGACTTGGTGCGCACACAATTAGTGCAGATACAATCCGCGAGGTACTGCAATACGCGAGATACACGCCCCCTGCTGGCACTGATACGGCGTTTGCAGCACAACACATTGACGCCTATCTATGTAAGTGGTACCCTCGTACATAGATAAACATCAATGTGAGGTGGTGGGTATGGACGCGGATCAGATTTCTTCGCTGTGCAAAGCCTTAGGGGAGCCTAATCGTCTGAAAATCGTACAGATGCTGTCTGACCGTGAGCAATGCGCCTGCGTGATGCTCGAAAAATTCAACATCACCCAGCCCACCCTGTCGCATCACATGAAAATCCTGTGCGATTGCGGGCTGGTCAGTGTCCGCAAAGATGGGAAGTGGAGCTATTACTCGCTCAACCGCAGGACCCTCGAAGCGTTTACTGATTTCATCGAATCATTGGATTGTGGCGGCGGCCATCGATGCGACGGCGCAGCGTGCGGCTGCCGATAACCGCGGTCTGCCGGAACCGGGTATTCGGCTGTGAGTCGCCGGGCACCGTGTTTCGGGCAGCTTCATCGGAAACTGTTCCACGGGAAATGGGACTTCGGGAAGGAAAGACAATGGCAGAGAAGAAAACAGACATTAGCTTCTTCCAACGGTATTTGACGATTTGGGTGCTGCTGTGCATGGTTGCGGGCATCCTGATCGGCACGTTCATCCCGGTGGTTCCGCAGGCGCTTGGCAAGTTGGAGATCTCCGGCATCTCCATCCCGATCGCGATTCTGATTTGGATCATGATCTATCCGATGATGATCAAAGTGGATTTCCAAAGCGTGAAGGAAGTCGAAAGGAACCCCAAGGGTCTGTTTCTCACGTGGATCGTCAACTGGTTGATCAAGCCGTTCACGATGTACGGCTTCGCGTGGTTCTTCCTGTTCGTGGTTTTCCGCCGGATTATCGCGCCTGATCTTGCCACGCAGTACCTCGCCGGGGCAGTGCTTCTGGGTGCGGCGCCTTGCACAGCGATGGTGTTTGTCTGGAGCAAGCTGGTCAACGGCAATCCCGCATATACCGTGGTGCAGGTGGCGACGAATGATCTGATCATTCTGCTCGCCTTCGTGCCGATTGTGAAGTTCCTGCTGGGCGTCTCCAGCGTGTCCGTTCCGTACAGCACGCTGTTCGTCAGCGTGTTCCTGTTCGTGGTGATTCCTCTCGCCGCAGGGGTGATCACCCGTATCGTGGTCACCAAAAAGAACGGCAAGGAATACCTGGAACAGGTATTCGTCCATAAGTTCGACAACGCCACGACGATCGGCCTGCTGCTGACGCTGGTGATTATCTTCAGCTCGCAGGCGAAGGTCATCATGAGCAATCCGCTGCATATCGTGCTGATTGCCGTGCCGTTGATCATCCAGACATTCGTGATTTTCTTCATCGCCTATGGGGCGGGCAAGCTCATCCCGTTGCCGTTCGATGTGGCGGCGCCTGCCGGGATGATCGGCGCGTCCAACTTCTTCGAACTCGCTGTCGCGGTTGCTGTTGCGCTGTTCGGGACGACCAGCCCGGCCGCCTTGGCGACGACGGTGGGAGTGCTGACCGAGGTTCCGGTGATGCTCACGTTGGTGAGGATCGCAAACAGGACACGTGGGTGGTTCGCCGATGAACATCTGGCGTGAGACCGGTGTGATATATCAAAGCTGGGAGACTGTCATTCATGAACATCAAGAATCTTGACCATCTGGTCATTACGACGCGGAACCTCGATTCCTGCCTTCATTTCTACGTCAAGATCCTTGGTATGGCATGCGATCGGAGCAACGGCAGGTATGCCGTACGTTTTGGGAACCAGAAATTCAACATCCATACGAAGAAGGCGGAGTTCCTGCCGGCCGCCGCTCATCCGACATGCGGGAGCCTCGATCTGTGCCTTGTTGTCGACGGTGATCTCGACTCCGTGAAACGCGAAATCGAAAGGAAAGGCTATTCCATCGAGGAGGTGCCGGTCGCTCGTCACGGCGCGCTGGGTGACATGGAGAGTGTGTATCTGCGCGATCCGGATGGCAATCTGGTCGAGCTGTGCAGCTATCGGAACCGCCTGTGACATCGGGCGAGTCGCGTCGGAGCGTGCGCTGACGACCGTGCGGCGGATATCGGGCGGAATCTGTGTGCTGCGTGAAATCAACGAGAACGATAAATTGCGCCCCTCCGTTGCTGGCTAACGGCTAGGATGGACCGTATGGCTAGGAATAGGGCTGCGGTGTGCATGGCCGCTATCTGCGCGATGGCGATGGGCGTCGCGCTCGCAGGCTGCACACCGAAAGGCGTCGCCGTGGGAGCGTCGCATGACGACACGCAGAATGTGGCGCACGACAGCATTGATCGGCAGGATGTCACGGTCGGTGTGGTCGGTGCATTGGGCAATCCGCCGGTGTCCGATGCCACGGTCATGAACAATCTTGACAAGGCGGGATTACGCGCGTTCTTCGCTTCCACGACCGATAATGCCGACGCGACGCAGGCGGCGCAGCAGGCGGTCCGGGATTGGGCGTCGCAGCGGGTTTCGGTGATTGTCGTCAACTCACTCGACGTCACGGACGCCACTGCACAATCGTGGGCCGATGCCTTGGGCTCCGCGCGTGCCGCCGGCGTGCCTGTCGCCCTGCTTGACCCAGAGAATCCGCCACAGGACACCACGTTGTACGCAGCGGTGCTGCGTATGGGCACTGATCCGGCAGATAGTGACCGCAATGTCGGTTCGTCGACGTATAAGCTGGATGCCGCGCTGTCGCTGATCATCAATGACAATCCTCATCCCGTCACCATGCGTATCAGCTGATTCGCGCAGGCAGTTACGCAGCGGGCGCGGGGAGCGCTGTCTGAGTGCCGCGAGGTGTGCGGCTCGCACAATAGTATCGGAAAATCCGATACCAGACATTGAAGACACGCATTTGATTGATACGTCGCTGTCAGACAAGATGGCTTCATGACAAGAATCAAGACATTCCTCAAAGCCATCTGCACTACCGATATGCTGCTTGTCGCGCTCGTGACCTGCGCGGCATCCGTCGTTGGGTCCTTGCTGGCCGGTCTGCCTGCGTTCAGCCTGTTCGGTGCACTCATCATCGCACTGATCATCGGCATGCTTCTGCAAATTCCGATGCGCGCATGGTTCGCCAGGTCCGGCGCCCGGCATGCACAAGGCGTCGGCGGTGCAGCGGGGCTCATCGCCAACAAGCTGCTGCGGCTGGGCATCATCCTGCTCGGCTTCAAACTCAATCTCGACGTGCTGTTCGCAACCGGCGTCAAAACCATCGTCATCGCGGCGATTATTGTCACGCTCACCATCACCGTCACGTATGTTATCGCCAGAAAACTCGGTGTCGACGAGCATCTCGCGATCCTCACAGCAGGCGGGACCGGCATTTGTGGTGCCGCTGCGGTCATGGGCCTGTCCGGATCCATTACCATGCCGAAGGGCGAGGAGCAGCGCGGACGGGATGACGAGGTCATGGCGGTGGCGACCGTCGCGATCATGGGTACGGTATTCGCGCTCGCACAAATCGCGTTGCGTCCGGTCCTCGGGTTGACCGACGCGCAATTCGGCACGATGGGCGGCGCATCGCTCCATGAGATTGCACACGCGGTCGCGGTCGGCGGTTCGGCGGGTGACACCGGCATGAACGCGGCGATCATCATGAAACTCTCCCGCGTGCTGATGCTCGCCCCGGCGGCCCTGATCATCGGCGCATGGTGGGCCCGCAGGCATGCCCAGCCCGGCGACGGCCCGCGCAAGGTGCCGATTCCGTGGTTCATGCTTGGATTCCTCATCGCATCGGTCGCCGGTACTTACCTGCCGTTTGTCGCGCAGTTCACGGATGTGTTGGTTAAAGCCGCCTATCTGGTGCTTGGCATGGCGATGGCGGCCCTCGGTATGAATGTCGATTTCAAGGCGATTGTGAGCCGCGGCCGTATGGCGGTGCTCGCCAGCTTCCTCGCCTCGATTCTGCTGACGGGTGGCGCGTTCTTTGCGGCGAAGCTGCTGTTCTGATTGAGAAGCGCGGGATGTGTGGCACACGCATATCCCGCGCGATTCCTATGTGACGTGCTGTCCTAAGGGGCCGTGCAATTGGACATGTTTCCGCCGATTGTCGATGGTTTTTCCCTCGAACCGATCCTATAATGGTGTTCGCCTCGACGTTGAGGCCCGGTTTCGCAAAGGCTCCAAGCCTGCTGTGAGACCGGCGGACGAAATGACGGCAAAGGAGTCATCATGTACTACTCGGCTGGAAACTATGAAGCCTTCGCGACCCCGGAGAAGCCTGAAGGCATCGACGACAAGTACGCGTATATCGTCGGGTCCGGTCTTGCCGGTCTGTCGGCGGCATGCTACCTGATCCGCGACGCCCAGATGCCCGGCGACCATATCACGGTCTTCGAATCCCTGCCGGTGGCCGGTGGCTCCTGTGACGGCATCTACGATGCGACACGCGGCTACATCATGCGCGGCGGCCGTGAGATGGACAACCATTTCGAGGTCATGTGGGACCTGTTCCGTTCCATTCCGTCCATCCAGAACCCCGGAGAGACGATTTTCTCCGAATACTACAAGCTCAACAAGCACGACCCGAACTTCTCCCTGTGCCGCGTCACCGAGAAGCAAGGTCAGGACGCGCACACCGACAAGAAGTACGGGATGAACCCGAAGGCGACGCAGGAGCTGCTGCACCTGTTCATGGCCACGGACGAAGAGCTCGCCGACAAGACCATCGATGACGTGTTCGACGACGATTTCTACAAGACGAACTTCTGGGTGTACTGGCAGACGATGTTCGCGTTCGAGAAATGGCACAGCGCCATCGAGATGAAGCGCTATATGCAGCGTTACATCCATCACATCGACGGATTGCCCGATTTGTCCGCGCTGCGCTTCACCCGCTACAACCAGTATGATTCCATGATCCGCCCGATGGTCAAGTACATCACGGACGCCGGGGCGAAGGTGCTGTACGACACAAATGTGACCAACGTGGTGTGCGAGGTGACGCGCAGCCGCAAAGCGGCCCGCCGTATCGAATACACGCAGGGCGGCGAGGCCAAGAGCATCGACCTGACCGACAACGACCTCGTGTTCGTCACCAACGGCTCGCAGGGCGATTGCACTGCGTACGGCGACCAGACGCATGCGCCGGTCGTGTCCATCAAGAACGGCGAAGGGCCGTCGGTCGAACTGTGGAAGAGGATCGCCGCCCAATCCCCGGATTTCGGGCACCCTGAGAAGTTCTTCAAGGACATCGAGGAAACCAGCTGGGAGTCGTGGACGGTCGACACGTCCAACAAGGAGGTGCTCGACGCAATCGAGGCGATCTGCCACCGCGACCCGCTGTCCGGCAAGATCGTGACCGGTGGTATCGTGACCGCCAGGGATTCGAGCTGGCTGCTGTCGTGGACCATCAACCGGCAAGGCCAGTTCCCCGACCAGCCGTCCGACCACTGCCTGATCTGGGTGTACGGCCTCAACTGCTGGCATGACAACGGCGATTTCGTCAAGAAGCCGATGGCGCAATGCACCGGCGAGGAGCTGTGTGAGGAATGGCTGTACCATATCGGCATCCCGCAGGACAGAATCAAGCAGTTGGCGAGCGAGGCATGCAATACGACCGCCGCGATGATGCCGTATGTGACGAGCTTCTTCGAACCGCGCCGCGACGGGGACCGGCCGAAGGTCGTGCCCGACGGCTCCGTGAATCTCGCTTTCGTCGGCCAGTACGCCGAAACGCCGCGCGACACCGTGTTCACCACGGAGTATTCGATCCGCACCGGCATGGAAGCGGTGTACACGCTGTGCAATGTCGACCGTGGCGTGCCGGAAGTATGGGGCAGCGTCTTCGACGTGCGCGACCTGCTGACCGCGACGGTCAAACTCGCCGACGGCAAGAAACTCACCGAAATGGACCTGCCGCTCAAGGACCGTCTCGCCCTGCGTGAACTGCTCAAGAAGGTGCAGGGCACCGAGGTCGAGAAGCTGCTCAAGGCGTGCGGGGCGTTGTGATCCATCGGCAGGATGTGTTTGCCTGCCGATGGTGCGAATTAGACGTCATTGATTGACGTCATTGATTGAGATGGAGCCGTGTTCCGGATTTTCCGGGATGCGGCTCCTTTATCCAACGGGATAGTATTCAATGGGGTAGCGCTCAGTGGGATAATACCTGTGTGTTCCCTTTGCTTGAGACGTTTGTGGCGGTGTATGAAACCGGGCAGTTCTCGATTGCGGCTGACGAGCTGCGTGTCTCGCAGTCGACGGTGTCGGCGCGGATTGCGCAGCTGGAGCAACGGTTGGGGACGCCACTGTTTGAGCGGCATGCGCGTGCCGATGCGACCGCGACACGCGCGGGGGAGATGCTCTACCGTTCTGCTGTGGAGCTTCTTGCGCAATGGCGGCAGACGCAGGAGGATGTCAGCCGGGCGGGGCAGGCGCGCGATCCGTTCCTGCTTATGATGTCGAACACCGCGGCGGTGGCGCTGCTGCCGAGGATCCTCGAAGAGTTGCGAGCGCAGGGCACGCTGGAACGTGTGGATATGCGTGTGATGACCGCGAATTCCGACGAGATTGTCGAAGCGGTGGAACTGCACCGGGTGCACATGGGAATCGTGGAGAAACCGGTGGCGGCGGAAGGGATTATCCGTACCGCCCTGTGCGATGACCGGCTGGTGCTGGCGGGGGAGCACGCGAACGACCCGGATAACCCACAGACGGTGTGGCTGTTGCGTGAACATGGGTCAGGCGTGCGCTACTACACGGATCTGTTCTTCTCCCAGCGTGCAATCCAGCCGGCGCATCGCATCGAGATATCCGGCAACGCGTCGATTTGTGCGTGTCTTGCCGCGGGTTTCGGCACGTCGCTTGTTTCGCATGGCGTGGTGCCGGCTGGTGTGCCGACCGCGGAGCTCGGCATGGACTTCTCCAGACGGTTCTCGGGCGTGACGCCGCGTTCCGGGCTGACCGGTGCGCAGCGGGGGATGTGCAAGGTGATCGCCTCGCTGTTTGCGGTGGAGCCCCATTCCGGAAGCTGAACTGGTGATATGCGGCGTGTCGCGCTGCTATCGTGGGATGAACGCGGTGGTGCCAAGACGCGGGACGCGGACTCGGCAGATATGAAGGAGGCTGGTATGGCGGCGACTCAGGGGAAAGTTGCAAGCGCGGGCATGCCGCTTGTGGATGAGCGCGGCCTTGATGATGAGGCCGTGCAAACCCGTGTGGAACAAGGCCAGACCAACCGTACGGACGAGAGCACGTCCCGTTCGGTGGGCTCGATCATTCGCGCGAACGTGTTCACTCTGTTCAACGCGATTATCCTCACCGCGATGGTGGTCGTGCTACTCACCGGGTCATGGAAGGACGCGGTGTTCGGACTGGTCATCATCATCAACACCGGTATCGGCATCGTCACTGAACTGCGGGCGAAGGTGACGCTCGACCGCCTGTCGATCCTGGTCGCCTCGCCTGTGCTGGTGCGCCGTGGCGGCAAAGATATCGAGGTCGCGCCAGCAGACATCGTGCTGGGGGATTTGGTGTGGGTCCGCGCGGGGGAGCAGGTGCCGGCCGATGCCAAGATTCTGCACACGTGGGGACTTGAGCTTGACGAGTCCATGCTCACCGGCGAATCACGGACGGTGCGCAAGAAGGAAGGCGATGCTATCTATTCCGGGTCCACCGCGGTCTCCGGCATGGCGCTCGCCCAAGTGGAGGCGGTCGGGGAACATAGCTATGCGGCGGGGCTCACCGCGCAGGCGAAAGTCTACAAACGCAATCTGTCCGATCTGAGCCGCGGTATCAATACGATTCTGCGGGTCATGTCCTTCGTGGTGGTGCCGTTGTGCATCCTGCTGATCTGGTCGCAGTTGCATACGGTCGGCGGGCTTGGCAACGCGATCGCGACCGGGACATGGCGTCAGGCGGTCGTCTCGGCGGTGGCCGGCGTCGTTGGCATGATTCCCGAAGGCTTGGTATTGCTCACTTCGCTCAACTTCGCCATCGCAGCCATGCGTCTGGCACGGCACAACACGCTCGTACAGGATCTCGAATCCGTGGAAACGCTTGCCCGTGTAGACTGCCTGAATCTGGACAAGACCGGGACCATTACCGACGGTGGCATCGAGGCCGACGCGCTGGTTCCCGCAACATCCGACGATTGGGGGCATGCAGGGCTGGGCCATGACGAAGCCATGCAAGCCACCTACGACCTGTGCAACGAGGAGAATCCAAACGCCACCGGCCGGGCGGCCATGGAACTGTTCGCCGCACAAGGCGCACACCCGGGTACGGTCGCCGCACGCGTCCCCTTCTCGTCGGCCCGCAAATGGAGCGCCATCGTGCGTGACGACGGCAGCATCTGGGTTATGGGTGCGCCGGAAGTCCTTGCGCGCGGGTTCGTTGACGCCGCACGGCAGGCGGGCAGAGACACGTCGGCGATAGAAGCGCTGTTCGCCCCGGTGCTCCAACGCGTCCAAACCGAAGCCGCTCAAGGCCATCGTGTGCTCCTGATCGCCCGCGCGGAACTTGTACAAGACCAGAGTCCCACCATGTTCGCGGACAACCCGGTTGTGCCGTCTGATGCTCGGCCCGCCGCCCTGCTGCTGTGCAGCGAACGAATCAGGGCGGACGCCGAGGCGACCCTGCGCTGGTTCCGCGACCAAGGGGTGCGTTGCCGCGTCATCTCCGGCGACAACCCGACTACCGTGCGTGCGATTGCCGCGAAGGTGAAACTGACCGGTGAGCGTGAGCCGGTAGCCGTTGACGCCCACGACCTGCCCCAAGATATCGATGAACTCTCCCGCGCGCTGGAAGGCATTGACGTGGTCGGTCGCGTGCTGCCTGAACAAAAGCAGGCCATCGTCAAGGCGCTGCACGCCTCACGGCATGTGGTCGCGATGACCGGCGACGGCGTCAACGATACGTTGGCGCTCAAAGAAGCCGATCTCGGGGTCGCGATGGGCAATGCCGCGCCAGCCACGAAGGCGGTCGCCGAACTCGTGCTGGTCGACTCGAAATTCTCCCATTTGCCTGACGTCGTGGCACGTGGCCGCCAGGTCATGGCCAATATGGAGCGGGTCGCGAGCCTGTTCCTTACCAAAACCGTCTACTCCGCGCTCATTTCTCTCGGCGTCGTCCTGTTGGCGATGCCTTTCCCGTACCTGCCGCGGCACATCTCCTATATCGGCGCCTTGACCATCGGCATGCCTGCGTTCATCCTTGCGCTCGCCCCCAATACGAGACGTTACATCCCCGGATTTTTGGGGCGTGTCGTGCGTTTCGCGTTGCCCGGCGGCATCGCGGTGGGGTTGTCCGTGCTGATTGCCGAAGCTGCGATGCCGGGCGTGCTTGGATGGAACCTGTCTGTACCGGCGGACCTCGCATTGCAACGTTCCTGCTGCGCGATGATCGTCTTCACGCTCGGAGTGCTGGTGCTCGCCCTTGTGGCAAGGCCACTGGCGTCCTGGCGAGGGGTTCTTGTCGCGGTCTTCGCGGCCGCAGGGGTAATCGGCCTGTGCATCCCGCCGGTCGCCGACTTCTTTGCGCTGCATCTGCCGCAGGGGAGCGCGCTGGTTGTGCTTCTCGTCGCGCTGGTCGCATCGGCTGCGATATTCATGCTCTGCCAGCTGGCAAGCCGCCTACTCGCGCGCATTGTCTCACATAACAGGCAGACACGCCAGAGCTGAAACCACATCACGATACAATACAGGAATAACATCAATCGGCATCCATACCGAATTCAACCATCTGGCATTCGCCGGCTCGGAGGTAGCATGTCATTCAAAGACAGTCAACTGTCCACGCTGACCGTGGGCGACACCACATTCGACTACGTCAACATCGCGGATTTGCCCGGTATCGAGCATCTGCCATACTCGCTCAAGGTGCTTGTCGAGAACCTCGTGCGCAACATCGACGGTAAGAACATCACCGACGAGCACGTCAAGGCGTTGCTCGACTGGGATCCGCAGGCTGAGCCGAGCCATGAAATCCAGTTCACCCCGTCGCGTGTCGTCATGCAGGATTTCACCGGTGTGCCCTGCATCGTCGATCTGGCCACCATGCGTGACGCGGTCAAGGAGCTGGGCGGCGACCCCGAGGTCATCAACCCGCAGGTGCCCGCCGACATGATCATCGACCACTCCGTGCAGATTGACAAGTACGGCGTTGCCGACGCGCTGCAGCAGAACATGGATATCGAATACCAGCGCAACGGGGAACGCTACCAGTTCCTGCGCTGGGGCCAGCAGGCGTTCAGGAACTTCCGCGTGGTGCCGCCGGGGACCGGCATCATCCACCAGGTGAACATCGAATACCTCGCCAAAGTCGTCATGAGCAAGGATTCCGGTCTTGGCGACGGCCGCAAGCTCGCCTATCTCGACTCCTGCGTAGGCACGGATTCGCACACCACCACCGTCAACGGCCTCGGCGTGCTCGGCTGGGGTGTCGGCGGCATCGAAGCCGAAGCCGCGATGCTCGGCCAGCCCATCTCCATGCTCGTGCCGCGCGTGGTCGGGTTCAAGCTCACCGGCTCCATCCCCGAAGGCGTCACCGCGACCGACGTGGTGCTCACCATCACCGACATGCTCCGCAAGCACGGCGTGGTCGGCAAGTTCGTTGAATTCTACGGTGAGGGCGTCGCCTCCGTTCCGCTCGCCAACCGTGCGACCATCGGCAATATGAGCCCTGAATTCGGCTCCACCTGCGGTATCTTCCCGATTGACGACGTGACGCTCGACTATCTGCGCCTGACCGGTCGCAGCGAGGAACAGGTCGAACTCGTCAAAGCCTACGCGAAGGCGAACCGCCTGTGGGGCGACACCAAGGACCCGCAGTATGTCGAACCGCAGTATTCGGAATACATGGAACTCGACCTCGGTTCCGTTGTGCCGAGCATCGCCGGCCCGAAGCGCCCGCAAGACCGCATCACCCTCGCCACCGCGAAGAAGACCTTCGAAGACACGCTGCCCGCGTACGAAACCGACAAGACCGCGCAGCAACCGATCCCGGTGAGCACCGACTTCCGTGGCGATTTCGACGTGAAGAACGGCGATGTCGCCATCGCCTCCATCACCAGCTGCACCAACACATCGAACCCGTCGGTCATGATCGCCGCCGGCCTGATAGCACGCAATGCCCACGCCAAAGGCCTCAAGCCCAAGCCGTGGGTCAAGACCTCCCTCGCCCCAGGCTCCCAAGTCGTGGCCGACTACCTCAAGAAAGCCGGTCTCCAGGACGACCTCGACGCTCTGGGCTACCAGCTCGTCGGCTTCGGTTGCGCCACCTGCATCGGCAACTCCGGTCCTCTGCTGCCCGAAATCTCCAAGGCCATCAACGACAACGACCTGACCGTCACCGCCGTGCTGTCCGGCAATCGCAACTTCGAAGGCCGCATCAGCCCGGACGTCAAGATGAACTACCTCGCCTCCCCGCCGCTGGTAATCGCCTACGCGCTCGCCGGCACCATGGACTTCGACTTCGAAACCCAGCCGCTGGGCCAGGACGCGGACGGCAACGACGTGTTCCTGCGCGACATCTGGCCGAGCAACGAGGACGTCCAGCGCGTGGTCGACGAGACCGTCTCCCGTGAGATGTTCGTCAAGGATTATGCGAGCGTCTTCGACGGCGATTCCCGCTGGCAGGGTCTCGACGTGCCGAAGGGCGAACTGTTCTCCTGGGATCCTGATTCCACCTATGTGCGTCGGCAGACCTTCTTCGACGGCATGGGCGCCACGCCTGCCCCGGTGGAGGATATCCACGGCGCCCGCGTGCTGGCGTTGCTCGGCGATTCGGTGACCACCGACCACATCTCCCCGGCAGGTGCGTTCAAGGCGTCCAGCCCGGCAGGCAAATACCTGGTCGAGCACGGCGTCGAATCGAAGAACTTCAACTCCTACGGTTCCCGCCGCGGCAATCATGAGGTCATGGTGCGCGGCACCTTTGGTAACATCCGTCTGCGCAACCAGCTGCTCGCCTCCGTTGGCGAAGAGGTCACCCCCGGCGGATACACGTATGATTTCCTGACCGGCAAGCCGTCCACGATCTTCGACGCCTCGCTCGACTACCGCAAGGCGGGCGTGCCGCTCGTCGTGCTCGCCGGCAAGGAATACGGCACCGGTTCGTCCCGCGACTGGGCTGCCAAGGGCACGGTCATGCTCGGTGTACGTGCGGTCATCACCCGCAGCTTCGAGCGCATCCACCGCTCCAACCTGATCGGCATGGGTGTGCTTCCGCTGCAGTTCCCTGAAGGCGAATCCGCGGAATCACTGGGCTTGAACGGCACAGAAACCTTCGACATCGAAGGCATCGACCAGCTCAACACCGGTGAAATCCCGCACACCGTCCACGTGACCGCCACCAAGGGCGACGGCACCAAGATTGAGTTCGACGCGACCGTACGCATCGACACCCCCGGTGAGGCGGATTACTACCGCAACGGTGGCATCCTGCAATACGTGTTGCGTAACCTCATGGCCGGCAAGCGGGCCTGAGTCGCACGGATTCCAGACGGGCCGCGACCTTGCCACCTCATGGCGGCTGGCCGCGGCCCGTCACGCTTTCACCGGTTTTCCGCCACCTGAGGGATGGCGTAGAATCGCAACAAGAGACAACGCCGCACAAGCGCGGCAAGGGGGAGGCACCATGGCAATCAGCGCGTCGGAAGAGCCGCTGGGCAGAGTATTCACATCGGATTATCGTCTGTCCATCCCATCATTCCAACGGGCATATTCCTGGCGCCCGGGCAACGTGCTTCAGCTGCTCGACGATATCCGTTCAGCATCCCAGACCCCGAACACCCCATACTTCCTTGGTTCGCTCATCCTCGTCCACGACGAGGGCAACGCATACGAGGTAATCGACGGCCAGCAGCGCCTGGTCTCCCTGACCATCATCATCGCCGCCATGCGCGAACTCGAAGACGACCCGGCTCTTTCGCGTGATCTGACGAATCTCATCATCGATCCGGGCGACCGGCTACGGCATATCGACACTGCCCCCAGACTCACACTGCGCGAACGGGACGCCTCATTCTTCGCATCCTACGTGCAGGAAGGCAATCTCGAATCCCTGTTCGACCTGCGCGATATGGATATGGAAACGAACGCGCAGCGCAACATCCACGACAATGCGCAAGCCGCCTATGACGCGTTAGCCGGTATGAAACCTGAAGAGCGGCGTACGCTGGCCTCCTACATGGTCAACATGGTGACGCTGGTCATCGTCTCCACGGATGATCTGCAAGGCGCCCATCGCGTATTCGACGTGATGAATATGCGCGGCATGCCGCTGACGGTGTCCGACGTGTTCAAAGCCAAGGCCGTCGCCGCGATTGACGAGCCACGACGCGATCTGTACGCCGCGCGTTGGGACGACATTATGGACCCGCTCGGAGACGACCCGGTATCCTGCGAGAGTTTCTTCAGGGATCTCCATCTGATTGTCTCCCGGAAAGTGGAATGCTCACGTCTGATCGACCAGTTCCTACAAGACGTGCTTGACCCATGCATCAACGGCGGCGACAAAGGTAACACGTCGGTTCCCGGTTTCATCGATGACATCCTGTCGCCGTACGTGCGCGCATGGCGTGTGCTGGAACGGCCGACGGATACGCTGCTGCCCGCAGATGTCATTGCGGCGATTGTCGCGTTGCGTGATTATCCGAATGATGACTGGAAACCAATCGCGATGTGGGCATTGGTTCATTCCATTCGCAATCTGGGCGACAGCGACGCCGTCGTGTTCCGCCCATCGTCAGCACATGCGAAGCCTCGTGGCGGTGCCGACAACGAGACCGCGCCCGAACTGCACGACGTGGACCGTCTGCTGCAGATACTGCGGGCGACCGAACGCGCCTGGGGAGTGGACTGCCTCAATCGGGCCACATCACTCGACCGTCGTCGCCGTGCCGCGACAACCGTCCGCGATCTGGACAAAGGCATGGCGCCGACCACCGTGCCCGGCCTGACCATCGACCAGTCTTCTGTCCGCCGCGCGTTGATCCGCTTGCGCGGCGAAATGCCCAACGACCCATCGTTGCCGCGCCTGCTGCTTATCCGTGCGAACGAGCAGAGTAACGGTTTCGCCATCGTCCGCCCGCGCAGCCTGCAAGCCGTGCGGATCATGCCCGAGCCGACGGGCAAAGACCAGTTGGAGGACGGATGGACCCAAGCCGACTTGGAGTACTGGTCGGACCGGCTGGGCAATATGGCGCTGAGTCAAACGAACAACACGAAATTGGAACATGTGACATCCTTCCGCGAACGCCGCGACCGGATGCTCACCATGAGCGCGTCCAAACGTTTCCCACTGACCCGCCAACTGGAAGACATCGTCACCTGCACGCCGCAGACGCTTGTCGGTCGGCAGCAGGAGACAGTCGAGCTCATCGCCCAGTACTGGGGGATTCCGTATGACCATCAGGAAATCCTGCCGGCGTCCACACAGCCCGATCAGCATGTGGCCGATGAACCTGACGAACCGCGAGTGAGGACTTCACGCCGGGTAACCATCGCCGCGGTATTGCGCGCCGGGCTGCTGACCGCAGGCGAACAGCTGGAATGGAAACGGCCGCGCAAAGGCGAACTGTGGAAAGCGGAAATCACATCGCAAGGCACAATGCGTCTGGAAAACGGCACGGAGTACACCACACCGACCGCGGCCGCCCGCGCGGTAGGCGGCGGCAGCCAAGGGCTCAACGTGTGGAAACGCAGTGACGGCACCAGCTTGGCTGATATCTGGAAGCAATACCGTATGCGCGGCTGAGCCCCCGAATCCCGCTTTCGCCAGGTCGCCCGCGGCGGTGTGCGGCGAATCTGTGCCGACTTCAGATTCCGTGGCGTCCAAAGGCACGGCATGGGCTAGGGTTGGAAGCGATTGATGATGATGGTTGCGGAGGGACATTGAGCAGATGAGCGTCATACGATATTGCCCGCATTGCGGTTCTGAGGTCTTTTACGACGGGGATATCTGCATGAATTGCGGTGGTACGCTCGAAGGTCCGGACCATCGTGGATTCGACACACCGACGCAGGCGATTCCGCGCCGCATGCAGCCTGCGTCGTCGTATGATGCCCAGGAACAGCCCACGCGCCCGATATCTCGGCGCGAATACATCCAGCAGGCGCAGATGGCATCCATCAACGGGTCGGCTGATCTCGCCGCGCTCGCCGCGTCCGCCCATTCGGTCATTCCACACGCCAAAACGCGTCCGGGTGCTGCACAGAGTGCAATCGGAACGGTTGATGGAGTGCATTCGGACGTCACTTCGGGGAACACTCAGGAAGGCGCACACGAAAGCGGCCAATCGTCCGCCCGCACAGGGCAGGGACGGTCCGTCTCAGGGGAGACCGGTACATCGGCCACCGAGCCTGCACAGACCGAAACCGCGAAGAAGGACTACCATTTCGCGCTCGATTGGGCGTCGGACACGTGGGGAATCCCGTCGCTGCCGGAAGGAATCTGGAGTCTGAACACCGACAATGCCGAAGGGCAATCCGCAACGTCGTCGCAACAGCAATCCGACGATCAGCCGGTTGCGCAATTCCCAGACGAGGCTGACAACGCGGCCGACGATGTATCAGATGCCGAGCGCACCAATCACACCGATGAAGCCGATGCTTCCGGCAGCAACGACATACCCGGCACGGGTGATACTCCGAATACCGTTCAGGACTTGAACGATGACGATACGGAAGGCGAGGAGAAGCCGGCTGCACAGGACAGTGCGGGCACGAACCCGCAAACCGCGGAGAATCGGAAGATCTCCCCGGACAGCGGTCATACGCCAGACGATGAGGAATCCTCTTCGTCCGTCTCGGCGCAACACCCGTCAATCGAACAGGTGTCAGCAGCGCAACCCGCGCAACCGGATGATGCCCTGACATCGGATGAGCGGATTGAAACCCCATCCGACGCACCGTCATTCGACGCGTCAACTGATGTCCCATACTCCGATACGCAGGCGCCCGACACACAGGAGTCTGGCAGCGACGAACCGACCCAGGTCATCGACCGCGATGCCATCGGTACGGAAACCGGCTCGTTGCCGTACAATATCCCGCCGGCTGAAATGACGGAACGCACCGCGGCGATCTACAAGTCTACGAACGAGTTCCCGTTTGCATTCGAGCAATCCGGCGAGGGAGAGGCGCGCGCGGAAGAGCCGTTGCCGTCTGACGAAGCCGACACCACCGGGCAGCTTCCTGTCGCCGAGGAGCCCACCGGCGACAATGAAGCGACCGTCGCCATCCCCGCCGACGCGAATCAGCCCGCCTACCGGCCCAACGGCGAAGCACCGCAGACAAACCGGAATGCGGCAAGCAGCAGCGTCAAGGCCGCACGTCCGGAGGAATCGCCAGCAGCAGGCAAAACCGCGGCCCCGGTGCGCGCCACGATTATCATCGTGGTTCTTGTTGCACTGTTGGTGTGCGCGGGTATTGTGTTCGCACTGACACGCCATCATGGCACATCGGCGACCCAACCGTCTGCGAACGCCACAGCCAGCGCCTCAGCGCCTGCATCTCCGTCGGCTGACGCATCGACATCGGCTTCTTCGTCGTCACCATCCGCAGCTGCCACACCGTCTCCGGCGGGTGTGTACACGAATGATGCGATGGGGTACCGGGTGTCCATCCCCGACGGCTACGTCTGGCATGAGGAAACCGATAACGGCGCGACACGAACCTTCACCGACGATTCAATCGGCATGACCATCAAGGTTTCCGGCGCATCGAATACGACCGACGCCACGGTCTCGAGCGAATACTCCGCCTGCGCTTCCGGGCACAGCGTGTCCTACCATCTGCTGTCCGGCGACATCATGGTGTGCAGTTATGCGGAGAACGGCACCATCACATATGTGAAGGAGATCGTCACCCAGCAGTCGATTCTCACGTTGCGTTTCGATTATGCGCAGTCCGCTCAGGAGAAGGGGGCGGCGGTGATTGACGAGGTGTTCCCGACCTTCGTCTCGACGCGCTGACGCATGCGCACATGACATATGATTCAGGCCCGGTCCCTGATGAGGGGAGCGGGCCTGAATGCGATAATCATCAGACGGGCTGTGCAACGTATGTACCGCACAGCACGGCAATCCGTTCAGTCGCGGCTTCCGAACAGACGCAGCAGATACAGGAACATATTCACGAAATCAAGATACAGATTCAACGCGCATACGATTGACAGGCTCTTGATCGCTTCAGGCTGTCCGGCGTACTGTGCGAACAGGACACGGGTTTTCTGTGCGTCGTACATGGTCAGCCCGGCGAAGATGAGCACGCCGATTGCTGAAATCAGCATGATTCCAGTCGAACCCGGCGCCACCAGCATGATGACGAATTCGCCGATGATCAAAGTGATGAGCGCGGCCAGAAGAATGGGACCGGCTTTCAACAGACTGGAACGCATGGTCAGCGACAGCATGGTCAGCACGAAGAAGAACCCGGTGCACAGCGCAAGAACCGTTCCGATTGAGCCAAGGTCGTAGATCATGAAAATCGAGCTCAACGTGAAGCCCATCAACGCGGCATATAGGTAGAACAGGACGCGTGCGGCTCCCGCCTTGAGATTCATCGCACGATTGCCGATGGCGATGGCCATGACAATCTGCACGAGCATCAGACCAATCCACCCTAGGCTGCCGGTGACCGCCAGGAAGCTGTTGAGCAGTCCGAAGGTCTGGGTGAGCACCGCCACTACGGCTGTTACCGCGAGACCGGCAGTCATTTCGGCGTAGGCGCGGATCATTGAGGTCCGTTCCGCATGTTCGGTGACTGACGCGACCTGGGCGGGAATGGCCGAAGCTGGGGCTGCATATCCTGCGCTCGTGCCGGCGCCGGCAGGGGACTGATAGTAAACGGCCTGTGGCTGCGCGGTCGGCTGGCCATACTGGGGTTGGCCGTACTGTGGCTGTCCCTGTCCGTCGGCCTGGTATTGGATGTGTTGAGGTGAGGGATTCTGGGGCTGCTGATCGTAGGTCATGATTGTTCCTTTCTTGCGATTATTCTATGGTCTTTTGCTGGGAATCATCTGGAGAAAATCGTCTGATGAGATGTTCTGGATCGATTTGGGCGAGAATCGTGCCGAGGAAAATCATGGCGCAGCCCACATATCCGCGTCCCGACATCGTCTCATGCAAGATCAGCGCTCCGCCGACAGCTGAGAAGAACGATTCCAACGACATAATCATCGAGGCCCGCGATGGTGGAACAACCCGCTGCCCGACCACCTGCAGCGTGTATGCGACGCCCACCGACATGATGCCCGCGTACGCGAGCGCGCCCGCACAGGCCAACGCACCCTGCCAATCCACCTGGTGCAACACCAATGTCGACACCCAGCTGAGCAGCGAGACCACCAGATACTGACCAAGCGACAATGCAATCGGATTGAGCCTGCCGCCCACCCGATCAATGACGAGAATATGCGTGGCATACAACACCGCGCTCGCCAGCAGCACCAGATCGCCCACACTGATGGTGCGGATGGAGTCGGTGACGCACAGCAGATAGAACCCGACTATCGACACAATGATCGCCAGTACGGTGAGCATGTGGATCCGCCGATGCAGGAACAGGAAACCGAGCACCGGAACCAGCACGATATACAAGGCGGTCACGAATCCGGAATGCCCGGCGGACATGCTCAATTGGACCCCGTATTGCTGCGAGGTGGCGCCGGCCCACAAAATCAGCCCGCACACCGAGGACCATACCGCAAGTGCGCCGCGGCTGGCGTTCGGGGACTGCCACGTTGCCGCGCGCCCCGCCTGAATCCTTGACATCACGACAAGCACGGGCATCAGTGACACAGCGCCCAAGGTGAATCGGATCGCATTGAAGAACATCGGGGAAACCGATTGCATGCCCTGCACTTGGCTGACGAAGGCGAATCCCCAGATCAGGGATGTCAGCAGCAACAACGCGCTGCCGACGATACGGCGCCGTTTCTCATTCTCTCGCATGATTCCAGCATATCCGAACCGAGCGGACGTGTGCAGGGCGGCATTGACCGTGGGGTCGGCTATGGTGGATTGCCGGTGACACGGGGTGCCGACAGGCTGAGAACACACCCGTTGAACCTGATCTAGTCAGCACTAGCGAAGGGATGTCCGGCATGAGTGAGCCGCAATACCAGCAATCAAATGAAACCCCACGTGCCAGCGGTGCCATGGCGGCGCTCGCGCAATTGGAGGCCGCGGGGGAGCGTGCAGCAGACGCGCCATCCCGGCTGAGAGTCCTGTCCATCGAAGGCTCAGACCCGATCGGCGGCGCCGGCACCATGGCGGACATGAAAGCGTTCGCTGCACAAGGAGTGTTCGGGTATGCGGCCATGACCAGCGTCCTCGCACAGAACACTCAGGGCGTGACCAGCATCGTGAACATGGAGCCGGACTTCCTTGTCGCGCAACTCAATGCGGTCAGCGACGACGCAATCATCGACTCGATGAAAATCGGTATGCTCGGCACCCCCGAACTCGTCGAAGCGGTCAAAGGGTGGCTGACCGCATTGGAGCAGCATTACCGTGACGAGGGCATCGCCAAACCGGTAGTCGTCCTCGACCCGGTCATGTACGCGAAATCCGGTGACGCCCTGCTCACCCCGCAAGCCGAACAGGCCCTGCGCGACATCATCCCCATGGCTGACATCATCACGCCGAATGTGCCGGAACTCGCTGCACTCGCCGACGCCGACCAGCCAGCCGCGGATATCGACACGCTGGAATCCATGGCACGCGAGGTATGCAAGCGCTATGGCGTCGCCGTATACGCCAAAGGCGGTGCGCTCGCGCTCGCCGGCGGCGCGTCAAGCACCGACATCCTCGCCGAACCGTCCGACGGACAGGGCGAGGTGCGCACCACGCGTATCGAAGGCCGTGCGGTGCGCACCCACAACGTCCACGGTACGGGGGACACCCTGTCCAGTACGCTCGCCGCGCTGCGTCCACAATGCGACACATGGGAGCAGGCCGCACGCCGTGCGAAAACGTGGATGAATGGAGCAATCGCCGCCGCTGACCGTCTGCACGTGGGCAAAGGGCACGGGCCGGTCGATTTCACATGGCAGCACGCGCCGACCGGATTGCGCTTCAGCGCCGACTACTGGAACCGCGTGCGGCCCATCCGCGAACGGATTCACGGCATGCGCTTCATCACCAGCATGGTGGATGCCACGCTGTCATTGGAGGATTTCGCGTTCTACCTGCATCAAGACGACATCTATCTGACCGATTACACGTCGCTGCTGGCGCTCGCCTCCTCGCGTGCCGACCGCCTGGACGAGCGGGTGTTCTTCGCACAGGCGGCTTCCGGAGGTGTGGATTCCGAGGTAATGTTCCACCACAACTGGTATGTCAAGCATGGATTCGACCCGTCTGGCACCTCCCGCTCCGAGGTGACCGCGGCCTATATCGGCCACGAGCATCGGGTCGCCGATTCCGGCTCGTATGCCCGGCTTGCCGCCGTGGTCATGCCGTGTTTCTGGCTGTACGCCGCCATGGGCAAGGAAATGCGCGAGCAGGTGCGCAACAAGCATATTGATGTCGACACACATCCCTTCGGCGAGTGGATCCGCATGTACTCCGACCCGGAATTCACCGAGAGCACGCTGCGCGAGGTGCAGATCTGTGATCGGCTGGCCGCCGAAGCATCGATTGACGAATATGAGCATATGATGCATGCAGCGCTCGTTTCGTCGGAGCATGAGTTCCGCTTCTTTGAACAAGGACTGACCAGACCTGCGCTGGGATTCTAGGGTATTTTTGGGGTCTCAAGGCCTTGAGACCCAGGGGTCCGGCGCCCCCACGATGGTATTGACATTCTGCGCCGGGAAGAACATCTGGTGCGCCTTGTCGGCAAGCGGGACGCACCAGATGTTTCGGGATTCTGCGCAAGACGCGAGACGTCAGGCCTGCGGAGCCTCCTCAACACGCGGGGCCCCGGTGATATCGCGGTGAATGCCCTGCATTTGCGCTTCGATGTTCTGCAGACTACGCGCGCAATCGAGCAGGGTTTGTGAATGTTCGGCGAGTTTGGCGTCGGGCAGGTCGGATTTATAACGCAACTGGTGTTCAAGGCTCGCCCAGTAATCCATCGCGATGGTGCGGAACTGCACTTCGACCGGCGTGTAATGCGCCCCCGAGGACAGGAATACCGGCACGGCGTAAATCACATGGAGACTGCGATAGCCATTCTGCTTGGGGTTCTTGATGTAATCCTTGACGCGCAGCACCTGGATATCCGATTGTGCCGACAGGTAGTTCGAAACCGAGTACACGTCATCGCGGTAGTTGCAAATTACGCGGATACCGGCGACATCGAACAGGTTGTCTTTGATTGACCGGGTATTGATTGGCAGTGATTTGCGTTGCAGTTTGCCGAGGATGGAATCCACCGATTTCAATCGCCGTTCCATATGATGGATCGGATTGTGGGCGAATCGCACTTGGAATTCGCTGTCAAGGATTTCCAGCTTGGTGCTGATTTCGTACATCGCGCCTTCATAAACCTGCATGAGGTCGATGAATTCGGTAATCTCCTCCGCGGGAAACTGTTCGCCGAGTTTCAAATCGCCCAGCCGCGCTTTCATCTCTCCAATATTGATGCGGTTATGTCGGTCAAGTATCACGATTGACCATGATAGCGTGAGGTCCCCGGACATGTCGGATTCCACGGCGACATGCCGGTGTTCGGGCACGCCGGCGGTGTGCCGACCGGACGATACAATCGGCGGTTATGGATGAAGCGATGATGACCGAGGCGGAGCGCGCCTCGAGACCGGCTGCCGGGCAGTCGGGGAATGTTCGGCCGGACGGCCGCGGCAAGGGTGTGTTCTATATTCATACGCTCGGCTGTCAGATGAATGTGCACGATTCCGAGCGTATCGCAGGCGTGCTGGAGCAGGACGGGTACGTGCCGGCGAGTGAACGTCAGATCGCACAGCATGATTTCGATCTTGTGGTCATGAACACCTGCGCGGTGCGGGAGAACGCCGCCGAACGCATGTACGGCACCATCGGACGCTGGGCGCGCTACAAGCATGCGAATCCGCGCGTGCAGATCGCAATCGGCGGGTGCATGGCCCAGCTGGACCGCGAGCGCATCGCCAAACGGACCCCGTGGGTCGATGCGGTGTTCGGTACGAAAAGCATTGCCTCACTTCCGCGTCTGCTTGACCAAGCGCGCGCGACCGGCGAGCCGCAGATCGATGTCGCCAACGACCTGACTTATTTCCCAAGCCAGTTGCCGGCTGCCCGTTCCTCGCGTATCTCCTCGTGGGTGTCGATTTCGGTGGGGTGCAACAACACGTGCACCTTCTGCATCGTGCCGACCACCCGCGGCCGCGAGCATGACCGGCGCCCGGGCGATGTGCTCGCCGAGGTGCGCGCGTGCGTGGCCAACGGCGCCAAAGAGGTGACACTGTTGGGGCAGAACGTCAACTCGTACGGCTACGGGATGGGGGACCGGTATGCGTTTTCCAAGCTGTTGCGTGCCTGCGGACAGGTCGAGGGGCTGGAGCGCGTCCGGTTCACCTCGCCGCACCCCGCCGCATTCACCGACGATGTCATCGACGCGATGGCCCAGACGCCGAACGTCATGCACCAGCTGCACATGCCGTTGCAATCGGGCTCCGATCGTGTACTGCGCGCCATGCGGCGTTCGTACCGTACGGAACGGTTCTTGACCATCCTGTCCAAAGTAAGGGAGGCGATGCCTGACGCCCGCATCTCCACCGACATCATCGTCGGATTCCCCGGGGAGACCGAGGAGGATTTCCAGCGTACGCTCGACGTGGTCGAACAGGCGCGGTTCTCGACCGCCTTCACTTTCGAATATTCGCCTCGTCCGGGCACCCCGGCCGCCGCGATGGAACAGATTCCCAAGCAGGTTGTCCAGGAGCGCTTCGACCGTCTGCTCGCTCTTCAGCAACGGATCACGCAAGAGGAGCTTGACAAGTTCGAAGGGCGAGATGTGGAGGTCATGGTCACCGGAACCCATGGCAAGAAGGACGATGAGACGCATCGGGTCACCGGCCGTGAGCGGACCGGGGCGTTGGTGCATATCGGCGTGCCTGAAGGCTGTCCGCAGCCGCAGGTCGGTGATTTTGTGACGGCGACCGTCACCCACGCCGGTGAGCATAATCTGATTGCCGACCCCGATCCGCAGGCGGGACAAACCTATCGGGTCCGTCGCGGCTGAACACCGGTGCCGGGCGTCCCGCGGCGTCTGGGTGGGTTGAGTACAGTGGTGGAGAGAAACGACAGACATGGAGGCGTATATGCTGCAGGCGGACGGCGAGAGTGAACCGATGGGAGAACTGAAGGATTCCGGATTGTTGGACCGCTGCGAGCAGTCGCCAACTGTATCCGCAGGGGCTTCGGCCCCGCGTGCCGTTTCGATTGTCGGTCCGACGGCGTCAGGCAAGACCGGATTGGGCATCGCCATAGCGAAAGCTCTCACGGAACGCGGCGAGTGCGCGGAAATCGTGAACGCGGACGCCTACCAGATGTACCGGGGCATGGATATCGGCACGGCGAAACCTACCCCTGAGGAACAAGCCGAGGTCCCGCATCATTTGCTTGACATCATCGACCCGGATGACACGATGAGTGTCGCCCGGTTCCAGACGCTTGCCCGCGAGTGTATCAACGATCTGCAATCGCAAGGCATCAGGCCGATTCTGGTCGGCGGTTCAGGCCTGTACGCACGCGCTGCGATTGACGACATCTCCTTCCCCGGCACCGATCCCGAGGTGCGCAAGCGTTTGGAACAGCGGGAGCGCGAGGAAGGCGCCGCCGCGCTGTTCGAAGAGCTCAAGGCCAAGGATCCCGAGGCCGCGGCTCGTATGGACCCGCATAACCCGCGGCGGACTGTCCGTGCGCTTGAAGTCATCGAAGTAACCGGACGCCCGTATTCGGCGAGCTTGCCCCGCTATCGTTACGTGATTCCCAGCGTGCAGATCGGGCTTGATTTGCCGCGGCGCGAGCTTGACGACCGGATCATGCAACGCACCCAGTCGATGCGTGAACATGGATTCGTGGACGAAGTACGCCGCTTGCGCCCGCATCTGGGCTTCACCGCCGGGCGGGCGCTGGGCTACCAGCAGATCATCGACTATCTGGACGGCATCTGGGATGAGGATGACGCGTTCTTCGATATCGCGCAGAAAACCCGCAGGCTCGCCCGCAAACAGATGGGATGGTTCGGCCGCGACCCGCGCATCCATTGGCTTGAGGCGCTGAATCCTCAGCTGCTGGATAACGCGATGGCGATTATCGATCACGCGGACGCGGGGGAGTATGACGCGATTGACGCGCATGCCGACGAATACGTCCAGCACCATCTCGGTGACATCCAGGCGTAAGAGGCCGAAGCTGTCCCGTTTCAACGATGTGACCGCCGGACGCTAGAATCAGAGTCGCTATGGCACGAACCACGTCCTCATCCTCTTCACAAGAGCACAAGACATCAACCCGCCGCAGGTCGAGCGGGTCATCGAAACGTACCGGTACGGAAGATACGGCACGCACCCGCGTATTGTCTGACGACGAGCGTCTCGTCGGCGAGGAGCCGCTGTGGAAGAAGCTGCTGCTCGCCATTCCGCGCGGTTTCGGCGCTGCGGTCAGGGCGCTCACCGGCGTCGGCGAGTATGACCCGATGTACCGGCGTGACGGCCTGTGCTTTGTAATGGTGATTCTTTCGGTGCTGTTCTGCGCTTCCGAATGGTTCCGGGTCAACGGGGCCTTGGGACGTTTCCTGCATACGCTCGCCGCCGGCACATTCGGCGTGATGAGCGTTGTGCTTCCGGTGTTCCTCGCGATTGTGGCGTTTCGTCTGATGCGCAATGCCGGCAAGGATTCCGACAATCCGCGTGTGGTGACGGGCTGGGTGTTGCTGCTGTGGTCGATTTGCTCGATCATCGATGCCGTTGTGGCGTCCGACACCCACGGTTTCGATCTGTCGGTCCTAGAGAATGCAGGCGGTGTGTTCGGCTTCCTGCTGGGGTCGCCGCTCGCATGGGGGCTGTCGAAGGTGTTCGCGGTCATCGTATTCGTGATTGTCGCCCTGTTCTCGCTGCTGTTGATTACACGCACCCACGTTCAGGATCTTCCCGAACACTTCCACGCGTTGGCTGATCGTCTTGGCGGCGGTGCGGATCGTGACGACGATCAGGATGAGGACGATGACGAGCAGTTCCCGAACGAAGTTCGGGTCGGCGATGGCGTCATGCAGATGGCCGAAGGCGTGCCCGCCCATGACGGTTCCGATGATGACGCTGAGGCGCAGCCGGAGCGCAAGCCGGGATTCTTCGCCAGGCTGTTTCGTCGCAAACCCAAGCAGGACAGCGACGATCGCCTTGACGAATACGCTGGTGACGAGGCCTTCTCCCATGCGGCCAAGCAGCATGGCGAAGCTGCTGAAACCCGTCTGGGCACCCCGCGCACGGTGTCTTCGGGCGTCTCCTCGATGGCCCCGGACGGCACCGGCATCTCACAAGCGGTCGACGACCATGCCCACATGCCGGTAGCTCCGGCCATCGTGCCCACCTCGCGTGTGTCGGTGGGGAACGACCCGTGGGCCGCTATCGCGCAGAGCGATGCACAAGGCGACGGCACGCAAACCGCTGGTGCCACCGATCCGGAAGGAACCGGGGCATACGGGACGTCCGAAGGACAGACTGACGAGGGCGCCGGGCAGACGGGCGGCCAGACGCCCGCCGAGCCCGATGAGAGCCGGCCCTATCAGCTGCCAGATCTCGGCATGCTCGTCAAAGGCAAGCCTCATGCGATGCGCACCCCGGCGAACGACAATGTCATCCGCACGCTGACCGACACGTTCCAGCAATTCAAGGTCGACGCGAAAGTCGTTGGCTTCCTGCGCGGGCCGTCCGTCACCCAGTACGAGGTCGAGCTCGGACCGGGTGTCAAGGTCGAGAAGGTCACCAATCTCCAGCGCAATATCGCCTATGCGGTGGCGAGTTCCGACGTGCGTATTCTCTCGCCGATTCCCGGCAAATCGGCAATCGGCATCGAGATTCCGAATATTGATCGCGAAATCGTGCATTTGGGCGACGTGCTTCGTTCGGACAAGGCACGCAACGACCCCAATCCGATGCTCGCCGGTGTCGGCAAGGATGTCGAAGGTCATTTCGTCACCGCCGATCTGACGAAAATGCCGCATCTGCTGGTCGCCGGCGCGACCGGTTCAGGTAAGTCCAGCTTTATCAACTCGATGCTCATGTCGATTATCATGCGCGCCACGCCGGAGCAGGTGCGCTTGATTCTCGTCGACCCCAAGCGCGTTGAATTGTCCGCGTACGCCGGCATCCCGCATTTGCTCACGCCGATCATCACGGATCCGAAGCATGCCGCTCAGGCGCTGGAATGGGTGGTCAAGGAGATGGACGCCCGCTACGACGACCTCCAGTTCTTCGGCTTCCGCAACATGAAGGACTTCAACAAGGCCGTGATGGAAGGCAAAGTGCATGCCCCGGCCGGCTCGAAACGCAAGGTTGCCCCATACCCGTACCTGCTGGTGGTTGTCGACGAGATGGCTGACCTCATGATGGTCGCGAAGAACGATGTCGAAAGCTCGATCCAGCGCATCACCCAGCTGGCTCGCGCCGCCGGCGTACATCTGGTGCTCGCCACCCAGCGTCCGTCGGTCGATGTGGTTACCGGCCTGATTAAGGCGAATATCCCGTCTCGCTTGGCATTCGCGACCTCGTCGGCGACGGATTCGCGCGTGATCCTCGATACTACAGGCGCCGAGACCCTGATCGGACAGGGCGATGCGCTGTTCCTGCCGATGGGACAGGCGCGTCCCATTCGTGTGCAAGGCTCGTGGGTCGGGGAATCCGAGATTCGCAAAGCGGTCGAATTCGTACGCACCCAACGCAAACCGCATTATCGCGAGGACATCGAGCAGATGGCCAAGGAGGCGGACAAGCATACGGTCGACCCGACCGAAGACATCGGTGACGATATGGATGTACTTCTGCAAGCCGCCCAGCTGGTGGTCACCACCCAGTTCGGTTCGACGTCCATGCTCCAGCGCAAGCTGCGTGTCGGCTTCGCCAAGGCCGGGCGTCTGATGGATTTGCTTGAATCGCGTGGGGTTGTCGGTCCGTCCGAGGGGTCCAAGGCCAGGGAAGTGTTGGTCCAGCCGCAGGATTTGCCGCAGGTGCTTGCGTTCATTGAAGGCAAAACCGATTCGATTGTTTCGGGCGGAGTTTCCGATGGCGGGGCGGATGGCGAGGCGTAATCGCCCGAGAGGATTTGAAGACACGGCGGCGGGATTTGTGCGATGTCGGTGGCACTATGGAGGTGTCTTCGACATCGCGCAGACACTTCAGGCACGGGCGCGGATACCCTGGCCGGACGCGCCAAGCCGCTAGTGAATTCAAAGCTTGTTGTCATCGTCCGGTAGTGCAGTAGAGGTAAGGTGAACGGTATGCAGACTGAACAAGAACACAAGGTATCGCTTCTGGACGGCTGGAACAGCCCTCCGAACATCGTCACTTATACGCGAATCGTGTTGGTGCTGGTCTTTCTTGGCATCGATATCGCCGCCGGCCCGTGGGGTTCGCATAGTCACGGCCTGCGGTGGACGGCCGCGATTCTGTTCATCATCGCCGCTTCGACCGACAAACTCGACGGGTGGATGGCCAGAAAATACAACCAGGTCACCGAGCTGGGCAAACTCATGGACCCGATCGCCGACAAGTTGCTCACCTGCTCAACACTGATCGTTGCCTCCGCATTCGGCGAGGTCTTCTGGTGGGTGACCATCCTGTTCCTCATCCGTGAGATCGGTATCACCGTGATGCGCTTCTTCGTCATCGACACCGGCGGCAAGGTAATCGCGGCGGACAAGGCCGGCAAGTACAAGACGCTGTGCCAGTGCATCGGCCTGGGCATGCTGCTGGTTCCGGCGTACACGTTCATCACGAATGCCACTGCGCTGAATGTCTACACTTTCATCACGAACTTCCTGATCTACGTGGCGCTGTTCCTGTGCCTGTATTCAGGGGCGCTGTACGTGTACCGCGTCGTCAAAGCGCGTCGGGGTGCCGCGCAGGCCACGGAGCGCTGAATGCCGGTCACGGGGTATGGTTTGGCGCAGCGTGACGGGCTCGCCGCTCAGGTGCTGGAGTATTGCAAGCGGCACGGCGTGAAAATCGCCGCCGCCGAATCGCTGACGGGCGGCCTGCTTGCGGACGCGTTCGTACGTATTCCGGGCGCGTCCGAGGTATTCCTCGGGTCTGCCGTCACCTATGACATCCGCGCGAAGGCGAAGATTCTCGGCGTCGATGCCTCGTTGTTGGCGCGTGAAGGTGCGGTGCATCCTGAGGTCGCCCGTCAGATGGCCGCCGCGACCGCCCGCCTGTATGATCAGCCGGAGTACGGGGGCCGTGTGATCGGCCTGTCCACAACCGGGGTCGCCGGTCCCGGGCCTGACGGGGACAAGCCCGCTGGTCTTGTGTATATCGGCTGTTCCCTTCCGGCCGTGTTGACGGGTGGGGAGCGCACCGAATCCGCGGTGGAACTGCATTTGCACGGCGATCGCGGGCGGGTGCGCGAACAGACGGTATGGCACGTATTGAACAATGTGAGGCAGCTCACAGTTGGGCTACAGGAATAATTTCACCGCACTCCCGGTTGTTCATGGTGTAGAAAAACGACACGAAGCCGAAAGGGGTTGCACAGATGGAAACGATGACCCAGACCAATCAGATGACGGAAACCAAGGCAGTTCAGAATTCCCAGATTCGTGCGGGGCAGGCGGCGCGTATGCGTGATTTGACGCCGGCCCAGCGTCGTGCTGTGATGTTCGCGCAGCAGCAGGTGCTGCGTGCGCGTGCCGCGAAGAAGGCGAAGGACGAGCGTCAGTCGGCGCTGTCTCGCATGTGGCAAGAGGAAGACGCCGAGCACACCAAGCCGCATGCCACGATTCGCAGGCATGAGGAGGCCTCGCAACTGAAGGATGTCTCCCTGCGTGAGGCCATTGGCCATGTGTTGCGCGATTTGCGCACCCGTGACCATAAGACTTTGCGTGAGGTCAGCGAGAAGGCGGGAGTTTCCCTTGGCTATCTTTCCGAGGTGGAGCGTGGCCAGAAAGAAGCGAGCTCGGAGCTGCTCAGCTCGATTGCAGCTTCACTCGGCTTGAGCACCGCGCAGATGTTGCGTATGGTGGCTGATTATCTCGATTCGGTGCATGCCTGATTGATGGGTGTTAGCCGGACGTCGGCGAAGAATCGCCGGTTGACGGTTTGTTAGAAAACGCGGGCGCTTCCTGCCGATTACGGCGGGAGGCGCCCGTTCTGTGTGTGCGGCTTCGGCGGCGCGGATGCTCCCTGGCGCAGGCGGATGCGTGGTGGCAGGTGTGCAATTGGAGGCAGGCAAGTAGAAAGCGGGCAGTCGTTGGTGGGCTTGTAGCCCGGTTGTGCGAGACTTGCTGCGTGCGTGAACGTGAATTCTGGCAACTGTTGGAGGAGGTGTTCGGCCGCGTGTATGGTCGGAGCCTGTCCAAGGATCAACGGCTGCCCAAACTGGGTGATATGACGGTGGTCGAAGCACTTGCCGCGGGGGAGGAGCCCCGCGTCGTGTGGAATGTGCTGTGCGACCAGATGGATATCCCCGATTCCAGGCGTTGGGGGAAGGACCACAACGCGCCGCCACTGCCCGCCGGTCGGTGACACGGCAGGTGATGGACATTCAGCTCGCGCTGCCCGGCGGGTGGTATTCGAACATTTGTTCGCATGATGCGGTATAGTGGTAACAGCACGACACGATTCCGTGACGGGATGCCCTGAGACCTTGGCGCAGAAGGCAATGCAACCTTTGACCACATTGCCGGTGCGGGGTGGAACCATCGGCGTGGTTCACGTAGCGTGGAAATCGTCGCTGAAATCGTGAAGATAAGGAGAACACATGGCACAGCAGACAAAATCGGCCAAAGCGGCGGGCGCCAAAGCTGGCGGGGCCGCCCAGGAGTCCGGGGCTCACGAGATCGATCCCCGGCGTAAAGCCGCATTGGACACTGCGCTTGCGCAGGTGGAGAAGAGCTTCGGAAAAGGCTCGGCAATGCGTCTGGGTGATCATCCGGAGCAGAATGTTGAAGTAATCCCCACTGGTTCACTTGCGCTTGACATGGCCCTAGGCATCGGCGGGTTGCCGCGCGGCCGTATCGTGGAGATTTTCGGACCGGAATCTTCCGGCAAGACCACGCTTGCGCTGCATGTTGTCGCCAACGCGCAGAAGGCGGGCGGTGTCGCCGCGTTCATCGACGCCGAACACGCATTGGATCCGGTGTATGCACGCCATTTGGGGGTGGACACTGATTCACTGATCGTCTCCCAGCCAGACAACGGCGAGCAGGCATTGGAAATCGCGGATATGCTCATCAGGTCTGGTGCGCTTGACGTGATCGTCATCGATTCTGTGGCCGCGCTGGTGCCTAAGGCTGAGATCGAAGGCGATATGGGCGACAGCCATGTCGGTCTTCAGGCGCGTTTGATGAGCCAGGCGTTGCGCAAGATGACCGGCGCCCTGGCACAAGCCAACACCACGGCGATTTTCATCAATCAGTTGCGCGAGAAGATCGGTGTGTTCTTCGGCAATCCGGAAACTACCACCGGCGGCAAGGCATTGAAGTTCTATTCGTCGGTGCGTCTTGACATTCGACGTATTCAAACCCTGAAGAACGGGGACGAAGCCGTCGGCAGCCGTACCAGGGTCAAGGTCGTCAAGAACAAGATGGCGCCGCCGTTCAAGTCCGCCGAGTTCGACGTGCTCTACGGCGAAGGCATTTCCAAGGAAGGCTCGATCATCGATATGGCGTTGCAGAGCAATGTCATCAAGAAGTCGGGCTCCTGGTTCACCTACAACGGCGACCAGTTGGGTCAAGGCCGTGAGAACGTGCGCAAATATCTCAAAGACAATCCCGAGCTGTCCGACGAGATTGAGACCAAGGTCAAGGAGGCGTTCGGCCTGATTGAGCCGACTGACCAATTCGCTGACGGCGATGAGGCGGCAGTGGCTGCCGCGCCGACAAGTGGCCAGGCTGGCAAAGCGGCTGCTGCCGATTCTGCGGCGGCATCGAAAAAAGCCTGACATCCGATGATCGACGCCGAAGCGTTTATCGCGCAACACGGTACTCCCATCGCCGCGCATGATGCCGTATCAGACGTGGCGATGGGCGCGCCTCGGTCGGATGCCCTCGAAGATGCGAACGACGGGCATCCGGAAGACCATAATCAACACGATGCTAGGTCACATGCGCGGAGTTGGGCGCGCGGAAAAGCCAAACGGGCCGGAAGGTCGTGGGCCAGGGGCGCCGGGGCCAAAGGCGTTGCCGCATCTAAGGAAGGGCCGAGCGACCCATGTGATGAGGATGCTTGCCGGGAAGCGGCATTGCGTCTGCTGGACCGTGCGGATCGTTCGAGCGCGGCGCTGCTGGAGCGTCTTGTCCTCAAGGGGTACGACGAAACCGTCGCCGACGCTGTCGTAGCGAGATTGCGTGAAGTCGGTCTCGTCAACGACGAGGAATACGCAAGATCAGTGGTCAGGTATTGCGCCGGGCGCATGCTGGGGGAGCGCGGTACACTGCTTGAGCTGTCGCGCAAACGCGTTGACCGAGCACTGTCTCAACAGGTGGTCAGCGAAGCCCGTGAAGCCGGCGTATTCGTCGATGCGGCTTGGGAGCTCGGGCGTAGTGTCGCTGCTCGTACAGCGGGGCTTGATTTGCAAGTCAGGCGGAGGCGGTTCTGGGCTGCCGGCGGGCGCAAAGGTCATAGTCCTGACATCCTGCGGGACATATCGCACAGCCTGTTCGACAAGGATGCCTGATGAGGCATACCTGATTCTTGTGGAATCGCAACCGCGATGCCCGGATGCGCCAGCTAACGGCGTGTCCGGGCATCGCGGCTCTCGGCGACCACGTCTCGTCATGTTTCTTGACGTGGTCGAGTTGGTGCGCGTGGCGGGGTGCATCGCGGCTGTCGGCGTGCTCGTCTCGTCTTTCTATTTGCGACTGATGACGGATGCATGCGAGTGAAGGCCGTCGAGTGTGAGGACGGTTGCGCACGAGGACGGTCGCGTACGAAGACCGTCGCATGCGAAGTGGGTCGCGCACGAGGATGGTTTGCGAGGACTGTCGGATTTCGCTGGCTGCCGCGATTCTCCAGTTGTACCCGCATCGAGGGCATACAGGTCGGCATTGTCAGCATGCGCCGTCTCACCGAAAATCCCTCTGCTTCTGCCGACGCTGAGGGAGTCATGGGTGTCGGTAGAAGGTTGTGCCGACGCTGAGGGAGTCGTGGGTGTCAGTGGAAGGTTGTGCCGACGCTGGGTGGCTTGTGGGTGTCAGCAGAAGGTGTGATACACGGTTTGCGAGCTGCAAAAGCGCCGGCGTCGGAACGCGTGTTGGCCTATACGCCCCGATGCCCGATACACCGATACTTGATACACTGGCATGCAAACTGCCGCCGGATACAACAAGACCCGCCTAAGTGGCGGGTCCTGGAAGTAAACGAGACCCCACATACCCCGGGTTCTGTCGTGTGTCTCCACACGGATGGCCATCCATCTCGACCTGACGTTGCCGCCAGGCTCTAGCAGCCTACCCGAAGACATGGGCGAGCAACCCTTGACGTCTTCTGCTTGGCCTTGCTCCCGATGAGGCTTGCCATGCGGCCGCTGTCACCAGTGGCCCGGTGGTCTCTTGCACCGCCGTTTCACCCTTACTCGGCCGAAGCCGGGCGGTCTGTTCTCTGTTGCGCTATCTCTCAGGTCACCCTGGGCGGATGTTATCCGCCATCGTGCTCTGTGGAGCCCGGAAGTTCCTCAGTCATATTGACCGCGGCCATCATGGGGTCTCAGAATCACCATTATAAGCACACGCCCGATACAGCACGATGACGAGGAAAATTCTGACACCCGAGAGCGAATTGTCTTCACTTTGCGAAGTATTCGGCTACAATAAGACATACCCGGACGGCGAAGACGCAGTTCGGAACAACCCACACACAGCGGGTAACACCGCTTGAGGCTAGGAGGTCCACATGGAAATCGTCATCACCGGACGTCACACGCAGATCAGTCAGAAATTCCGTGACGTCGTTGAAAGCAAGATGAATCGTGTGACCGCAATCGCTCCGGACGCCCAGCGCGCTCAGATTGTCGTGACCCACGAGGGTAATCCGCGTCAGGCAGATACCGCCAAGCGCGTTGAGATCACCGTGGTGGCCGGACGCACCGTAGTCCGCGCCGAAGCGTCGAGCTCCGATGAGTATAGCGCTCTCGACATGGCTCTGGACAAGCTGACGCTCCGTCTGCGTCGTGCCCGTGATCGCCGCAAGAATCACCGTCGTGGTTATGTCAACCCGGTTCCGGTCGATCTTGGACCGGTTGAGACCCCGGACGAGGAGGAGCCCAAGGAAGAGGAGCCGGACAACAGCCCGCAGGCTGCGGTGGCATCCGATTTGGGTCCGGGTGAATCCGTTGAGGTCCAGGTTGGCGACACGCCGATTGTCATCCGTCGCAAGCTGCACATCGCTGAACCGATGAGCATCGACGAGGCCCTGTATGAGATGGAGCTGATCGGCCACGACTTCTTCCTGTTCGTCAACAAGGAAACCGGTCGTCCGTCGGTGGTCTACCATCGTCACGGTTGGAGCTACGGCGTCTTCGAGATCGACACCGCCGAAAACGTGGCCAAGGCCAAGAAGGAAGCCTGAACACCGGCCGCTCGATAGCGGTTCCGTAGAAATATAGCGACGGGAGCCCGCGTTGCAGTGCACGCGGGCTCCCGTCATGCCGGCCGGGCGCACGACCCGCCCGTGTCGGCGCAATTGGAGCAGGGGAGTGTAAAATCCCCTCCGTCGCGTACTATGGGATGAGTTGTGTGCGGACTGGGTAGCCCGCCGCGCTCGTCGTGCTGAATTAACTAGGGAGCGAAACGTGGTAAACATCGTCGACAAGGCCCTACGCATGGGTGAAGGCCACCAGCTGAAGAAGCTGGAAAACGTCGCGAAAGCGGTGAATGCGCTTGAGGACGAGATATCGGCCCTCTCCGACGAGGAACTCAAAGGACAGACCGCCAAGTTCAAGCAGGAGCTTGACAACGGCAAGAGCCTTGACGACATTATGCCGGAGGCGTTCGCCACCGTACGTGAGGCTTCGAAGCGCACACTGGGCATGCGTCACTTTGACGTGCAGCTCATGGGCGGTGCGGCATTGCATTGGGGCAATATCGCAGAAATGAAGACCGGCGAAGGCAAGACTTTGGTCGCAACCCTGCCGAGCTACCTCAATGCGCTCGAAGGCAAGGGCGTGCATGTGGTCACCGTCAACGACTACCTCGCCAGCTACCAGAGCGAGCTTATGGGCCGCGTCTACCGGTTCCTCGGTATGAGTGTCGGCTGCATCGTCACCGACCAGAAGCCGCAGGAGCGCCGCAAACAGTACAATGCCGACATCACGTATGGCACGAACAACGAGTTCGGCTTCGATTATCTGCGCGACAACATGGCGTGGGACAAGAGCGAGCTTGTGCAGCGCGGCCACCATTACGCCATCGTCGATGAGGTCGACTCCATCCTGATCGATGAGGCCCGTACCCCGTTGATTATCTCCGGCCCGGCCGAGGGTGATGTCACCCGTTGGTACCGCCAGTTCGCGCGTCTGGTCCCCAAGCTCACCCGAGACGAGGACTACGAGGTCGACGAGAAGAAGAAGACCGTCGGTATCCTTGACCCGGGCATCAGCAAGGTTGAGGATTACCTCGGCATTGACAATCTCTATGAGCCCAGCAATACCGCGTTGATTGGCTATCTGAACAACGCAATCAAGGCCAAGGAGCTCTTCCTTCGCGACCGCGACTACGTGGTCACCCACGGCGAGGTACTCATCGTCGACGAGCACACCGGCCGTATCCTGCCGGGTCGTCGCTACAACGAAGGCCTGCATCAGGCCATCGAGGCGAAGGAAGGCGTCGAGGTCAAGGCGGAGAACCAGACTTTCGCGACCATCACCTTGCAGAACTACTTCCGCATGTATGACAAGCTTGCCGGCATGACCGGTACCGCCGAGACCGAGGCCGCCGAATTCATGGGCACCTATAAGCTTGGCGTGATTCCGATTCCGACCAACAAGCCGATGATCCGCAAGGATCAGGACGATCTGATCTTCCGCACGAAGAAAGAAAAGCTGCACGCGATTATCGAGGACGTCGCCAAGCGCCATACCAAGGGTCAGCCGGTTCTGCTGGGCACTGCATCGGTCGAATCCTCCGAAGTCGTCTCCTCATTGCTTGATGTGGCGAAGATTCCTCACCAGGTGCTCAATGCGAAGCATCACGCGAAGGAAGCCGCGGTCGTCGCGGTCGCCGGTCGTAAGGGCGCAGTCACGGTTGCCACCAACATGGCCGGCCGTGGTACCGACATCATGCTCGGCGGCAACGTCGAGTTCCTCGCCGACGCCAAGCTCAAGAAGGAAGGCTACTCGCCCGAGGACACCCCGGAGGAGTACGAGAAGCGTTGGCCCGGTACGCTGGCCGAGGTCAAGGCACAGGTCAAGGACGAGCATGACGAAGTCGCCAAGCTGGGCGGTCTGTACGTGCTCGGCACCGAACGCCATGAGTCTCGCCGTATCGACAACCAGCTGCGCGGCCGTTCCGGTCGTCAGGGCGATCCGGGTGAATCCCGTTTCTACCTGAGCCTCGAGGACGACCTCATGCGTCTGTTCAACACCCAGCTTGTTGCGCGTGTGATGTCCCGCGGTCTTCCGGAAGGTCTGCCGATCGAATCGAAGAGCGTGTCCAAGGGCGTGCGCAACGCGCAGAAGGCCGTCGAATCGCGCAACTTCGAAATCCGTAAGAACGTCCTCAAGTATGACGACGTGATGAACAAGCAGCGCAAGGTCATCTACGCCGAGCGCCAGGCCGTGCTTAAGGGCGAGGATATCCACGAGGACATCCTGCGCTTCATTGACGAGACCGTCGCCAGCTACATCCGCGGCGCAAACCGCGGCTCCGCCAAGCCTGAGGATTGGGATTGGGACGGCCTGTTTAAGGCGCTCTCCCAGATCGTGACCATCACGGTCGATGAGGACGAAGCCAAGAAGGCTGTGAGTGGTCTCAAGGGCGACAAGGCCTCCGAGGCTCTGCGCAAGCTCATCGTCGATTCCGCCAAGGAAGCCTATGCGAAACTGGGCGAGAAGCTTAGCGAAGAGGCACTGCACCAGCTGGAACGTCGTGTGGTCCTCGCTGTGCTCGACCGCAAGTGGCGCGAACACCTCTACGAGATGGATTATCTCAAGGACGGCATCGGCCTGCGCGGTATGGGCCAGCGCGACCCGCTGGTCGAATATCAGCGCGAAGGCTACCAGATGTACAACCAGATGATCGAGGCGATCAAGGAAGAGACCATTCAGCTGCTCTTCCACGTCGACATTCAGGAAGTCGCGCAGAACGAGGACATCTCGAGCGAGCATGATGAGGATGTCGCTGTGGACAAGGCTGAAGCGGCGGTCGGTATCACCTCGACTGACGCCGAGGACGAGCCCACGACCGTCAGCTCCGCTCCGGAAGATCCCAGCGAGTCCAACGAGACGGCGGATGAGGACGATGCGGCCGAGCATCGCGAGCCCGGTGTCGTCGGCCCTGCACCGATCAGCCACGAGGATGTCAAGCTGCCCGCCAGCAAGCGACCCAAGAGCGACGAGCTCAAGAGCCCGTGGGCGGACGGCCGCACCTTCCCGGGTACGCCGAAGAACGCGCCGTGCCCGTGCGGCTCGGGGCGCAAGTACAAGATGTGCCACGGCCATAACGAGAAGGCCTGATTGCTTCGAATAGCGGTCGGCGTGATTTGATTCACGGACGGTGGCGTCATCATGGAAACCCATGGTGGCGCCGCCGTTCGTTTGCATATGCGGACGATATGTATTTACTCGGACGATATGTATGCGAATGATGCACATCTGCACGTCCTTGAACATCATCCGCCGCGTCAGCGGTGTCGGTCAACCCGGCTTGACTGCCGCAATTGCCCTGACATCGCAGGAATTTCCAGTAGAAGCCTCAGAATGTGGACGTTCACGTGGCAGAACACATGAAATCGATACAATAAGCCACAAACCATAACATCAGATGCACAGGAGGGCATGATGACCGAGATCACTTGGAAATCGATTCTCGCAGAACTCGTCAACGGCAATCATTTGAATGCGGACGAGTCCTGGTGGTTCGTCAACGATCTCATGAACGGCAATGCCAATCCTGCATGCGTCGGCGCCGTCCTTGCAACCCAGCAGCAGCTTGGCCTGACCGCGACCGAGATTGAAGGCGCAGCAAAGGCGATGGTCTCTCACGCCGTGCCGCTCAACGTCTCGGGCGAAACCACCGATATCGTCGGAACGGGCGGCGACAAAGCCGCAACCGTGAACCTGTCGTCCATGGGCGCCGTGGTTGCCGCGGCGGCCGGAGTCAAAATCGTCAAGCACGGCAATCGGGCCGCATCGTCGAAGTGCGGTTCAGGCGATGTCATCGAAGCCTTGGGTGTTCCGCTTGATCTCGCTCCGGAAGCAGTGGCGGAAATCGGCGATGAAATCGGCATCACCTTCGCCTTCGCCAAGACCTTCCACCCAGCCATGCGCTTTGTCGGCCCGGTCCGCTCGGCACTGGGAATCCCGTGCGTATTCAACGTGCTGGGGCCGCTGACGAATCCGGCGAATCCGAAGCATGTCGCCATCGGTTGCGCAGACCGCACATTGAGCCCGCTGATGGCGCAAGTGTACGCCAACCGCGGCCAAAGCGGCATGGTGTATACCTCGAGCGAAGGCCTTGACGAGATGGCTCCGACCGGCCCCGTTTCCGTGTGGCTGATTGCAGATGGCAAGGTCACGGCCACCGAATTCAATCCCGTCACCGAGCTTGGCCTTGACCCGGTGACCCCTGAACAACTTCGCGGCGGCGAGCCTGAGCTCAATGCCAGTATTTTCAGGGACTTCCTTGATGGCAAGCCGGTTGCTTCGCGGACGACCGCGTTGCTTAACGCCGCTTCCGCCATCGTTGCAGATGGTCATCTCATCGCCGATGGGTCGCTTACTGATCGCTTCCGTCAGGCGTACGGACTTGCTCAGGAAGCCGTTGATTCCGGCAAGGCAAAGGACCTGCTGGAGCGTTGGGTCAAGCTCGCGCAGTCCAAGCGAGCATGATTCACGCCGTGGTGCGGCTATGACGTGGCGTGTGACGCGCCGGCAACGAGACAATCGACAGCCAGCGTCACACCCCTGCCACGGCGGCATGGGTCTGTTGCAGTGACATCAACCCTTGTCGTTGACAACCCTGCCGCTGGCACAGCCGCAGTGCTAGTCCGTGTATGTATCTGACCTCCGGATGCACATCATCTTCGAAAATACATCACCTTCGGATACATATCAGAGGGGCTGTCCGGGAAACCTCCGGACAGCCCCTCTGGATTTCCGCACAAGTCTAGGCGTTTCCCCTAGCCGGGTGCGTGCGTTCTTACTTCCACCTGTTCAGTCAGACACGGGCGCCATCATCGAACGGATTGTCGTGATGGACATGCCCCCGTCGGCTCGCCGCCAATCCGGCAATGCCAAGCAGCAGGCAAATCGCGCAGACCGTCCCGATAATTCCCGTGAATTTGGGCACAAGCACCGAGGCGATAATCCCCAACACACCGATGACTGTCAACGCGGTGAACAGGATGGTGCTGTGCGGTGTGGGCGCGAAGGAAGTCGGCGGCACGAAGCGGTCGCCGTAGCGGTCCATCACGTCATCGGTGTCCAACCAACTTGAGCTCGTGTTGTCTCGCGGTCCGCGGCCGGCCCCGATGGCGTCGTCGGTGAAAGTGCCCTGATCGAGGTCATCGACCGAAAGCAGCGCTTTCTTCTCAGCACGGCGGGCGTGTCGTTCGAATCGTTTCGCATTTCGAGACCGCTCCACGTCCTCGAGATCGCGTGCGTGATCGTGAGCGAACGCCTCCCATGCCTCGTCAAGCGGCTCGCTGGAGGAGGAGCCGCCTTGCAAGCTTTCGCCGGGCCCGGGTATTGGACGCTCTCCTGACGCATTGGTATTGTTGTGCTCAGTCATAGGTACCACTGTAAACGAGCGTCAAGTCAAGTCGCTGGGAGGGAGAGCACTCGTGCTCTACTGGTTTTTCGTCCGGACCTTGGGTTCGATCGCAAGGCGTCGGTTCAATCCAACTGTCGAAGGGCTTGAAAACATCCCGCGCAAGGGTGGGGCGATTATCGCGGCGAACCATCTTGCGGTCATTGACGACGCGTTGCTGCCGATGACATGCCCGCGCATGATTCATTTCATGGGCAAGGCCGAATACTTCGAAGGCAAAGGCATTAAGGGCCGCTTCAAGAAGTGGTGGTTCACGTCCGTGGGCGTGTTCCCGGTGGACCGTTCGGGAGGGTCGAAGTCCTTGGGCGCGTTGAACCACGCCAAGGAGATTCTTGAAGACGGCCACCTGTTCGGCATCCATGTCGAAGGCACCCGCAGCCCCGATGGCAGGCTCTATCGCGGGCACACTGGTGCCGCTCGTCTCGCGTTCGAAACCGGTTGCCCGATTATTCCGACGGCGATCATCGGCTCGCGCGACCTGCAAAAGCCCGGTCAGGTGATTCCAAACAAAGGCAAATCGAAAGTGATATACGGTGCGCCGATTCCGGTCGAGCGCAAGGACCCGCAGGATGTGACGCATGAGGAGCTGCGTGAGCTGACTGATCGCGTGGTTCGCGCCATCGCGCAGATGAGCGGGCAGGAGTATGTCGACGAGTATGCGCAGACCGTCAAGGCAAGGATGAAGGCCGAACAGGAGGCGCAGTCCGCGGCGGTCATACCACAGTCAGTGTGATCACGGTCTTGTTGCCGTTCGCGTCCCGGACACGCACCTGCTGACCGGCGGACGGCGACTGCAACCGCACGGTGTGGGTCAGATCGCCGAGCGGGGCGCTGACCTTCACCTCCAAACCGAGCGCTTGCAAGGCCGCAGTCGCATCGCTGGTGCTTTTACCGGTTACATCAGGTAGCGTCACCATCTGTGGGCCCTTGGAAACCACGACGTCGACGGTGTCTCCCCAGTGCAGTTGGGTGCCGACCGTCTGTGATGCCGAGATGATGCTGCCGTTTGGCACGGTATCGCTGTATTCCTCGCTGTAGGTGGCCTTGAGCTGCAAGCTGTCGAACAAGGCCTGCGCCTCGTCTTTGGTTCTGCCGACGACATCCGGCATATTGACCGGCATCGGTCCCAAGGAGAGTTTCACCACCACGCTGTCGTTATGCTCCATCGTGGTGCCTGGGTCGGGGGAGATGCTCAGCAGAGCGTTCTTTGGAACGGTCAGCGAATACTCGTCATCGTTGATATTATGCGAAATGTTCGTGAAGCCAGCCTTTTCGAGGGCGGTCAGGGGGTCCTTGCCGTTGTCGGTCGATGGGTCGGTGATATCTGAGGGGATGGTCGCCTGCCGCACGCCTTTGGACACGGTTACTTTCACATTGCCCGCGCTGCGTTTGCTGATATGCGCACCGACCGTGGACGGCGTGGTTGAGATGATGTTGCCCTCTTCGACGGTATCGCTGTATTCCTGGGCGACGGAATAGGGGATTCCGGCGACGTTGAGAGTGCTGCGGAACGAGCTCCAGCTGACATTCTTGATGGTGCAGGTCTTGCCTGTCTTGCACGTCAGGTCAGTGGGTTTCGGCATGGTCCAGTAGCTGCCGGGGCCCAGATAATACCACCATGCGCCGCATCCTGCGCCGGCGGCGAGCACGACGGCCATGATGGCGGCGACGATGATCGGAACCTTGCTGCGCCGCCGCCTGCCACGGGAATGCTCCGCGACGCCGGAAGGTTCGATATCCGATGTGTCGGTTGTGGTGATTGCCTGGGTGAAGGCGTCCTGGCTGGTGATGCTGCGCGGCTTCCTTGCGGCGTTCGAGTCGGCTGCAAGGATGCGGGTACGCGTATCCGGCGTGTTAGCGGCGCCGGAACGCCCGTCCGAAGGCGTTGTGGCAGATGCGTCGGGGGACATGTCGGCGGATGCCGTCGCGGACGTCGTCGCGGATGACGACGGTGACGACGGTGCCGGCGGCTGCGGCGGGTAATCCGACTGTGCCACTGCCGTTGTTGGTGCCGCGGCATCGTGCCCGCCTTCGCCGCGCGAGGCGACCAAGCCGTTGGGCGCCAAGGGGGATTCGCCGTCGCCAGTGGATTCGTCGCGCATAGGATCGTCCGACCGCCGGTACAGCCAAGCCTCCATCGGCATTCCGGAAATCACTGTGCGCAGGAGTCGTTGCGCTTCCATGGCGTTCGCCGGCCTGTCCTCAACCGAACGTGCCGTCAGTTGCGCGATAAATTCGGAGACGGACGGTTCGATGCCTGGACAGCGGGTAATCACCGGGGGAACGTCCTCGTGCACATGTTTGAACACCATCGTCACCGGGTTATCCGACTGGAATGGCGGCTCACCGGCAAGCATCTCCCAGGCCATGATGCCCACTGAATACAGGTCGCCCTGAGGTGTGGCCTGGTTGTTCTCGATCATCTCCGGTGCCAGATAGGCTGCCGTGCCCAACAGCATACCCGTCGTGGACAGCGTGGCCTGCGACGCGGCCTTCGCCAGCCCGAAATCGGTGATCTGGACATGGCCGCGGTCGTTGAGCAAGATGTTCTCCGGCTTGATGTCCCGGTGCACGACGCCTGTGTGATGCGCGGCCGCAAGCCCATCCAGCGTCTCCGCGACGATACGCAGGGTCTCGCGCACGGTGAACGGCCCCTGCTGGTTCATCTCATAGCGCAGATTGACGCCATGGACGTATTCCATGACCAGATAGTTACGGCCGTCAACCTCTCCGGTGTCGTAGACCTGGACGATATGCGGGTTCGCAATGGCCGCCGCGGACCGAGCCTCACGGTGGAATCGTTCCACGAATTGTTCGCGATGCGGCCCCTGCGCCAGCTGTGCATGCATCACTTTGACGGCGACATGCCGGTCAAGACGCACATCAATCGCCTCATACACGGTCGCCATGCCGCCGTCGGCGATTTTGCGCACGATACGGTACCGGTCGTCGATGATCCGCCCTTCGTTCGCAGTTTCAGTCATGTTCGCAGGCCCTTTACTCAATGGTGATGACACTAGTCTACATGCCTCGGGCTACTCGCCGGCTGCCGGGGCCTGCGAACGTTGCCGCCGGATCACAGGCAGGAATCGGGGATGAAGGTGCGGCACGCCTCAAGGAGCATGTCGCGTGAGGTCTGCGGCAGTTCTGCTTCGGCAATGGCCTGGCCGGCTTGCGCCCACAGCTTGCGGATCCGTTCGCGTGAGAGTTCGTCCGCCCCGCTCGTGGTGAAGATTTCGATGCCGCGGCGCACTTGCCGTGCGTCGCGTGAGGGGGCCTCGTACATGGCGGTCAATTCGCTGCGGTCATCGGCGTTCGACAAAGCGAGTGCGTCGGCGAGCAGCACGGAGCGTTTGCCTTCTTTAATATCGCCGCCGACTGGTTTTCCGGTGTTTTTCGTATACCCGATGACATCAAGCAAGTCGTCTGCAAGCTGGAATGCGACGCCGAGCGGCTTGCCGATGCGTTCGCTGAGCGGCCCTGCGACCTGCGGGTCGGTCCCCGCCGCCGTCAATCCCAGTTGCAGCGGTGCCATAGTCGTATAACTGGCGGTTTTCCAACGGAAAACGTTGAGTGAGGCATCCGCGAGGCGTGCCGGGTCACTCAACGGGGTGAGCTCGACCGCGAGGTCAAGCACCTGGCCGACGCTGACATCGCGTTGCATGCCCAGGAACACCGAACGCAGCGTGTCGGGATTGCCCAGCGACGATGCCGCGGCGTTGGCGATCGAGATGCTTACGGTCGCGAGGATGTCTCCGAGCATGAGCCCCAGGCCACGGCCGATGGATTCGCTGTGCGTTTGCTGTGCGAGCGCGCGATGGGCGCTCGGCTTGCCCCGGCGCAGGTCCGAATCGTCGATGATGTCGTCATGGACAAGCGCGGCGGTCTGGAACACCTCGATCGCACAGGCGAGGTCGGTCATCGCATCTCGTGCCTGCGACGTGACCGGAAGGCCTGCGGCATCGAACGCGGCGAGCGCTAAGCGGGCTCTGAGCCGTTTGCCTCCTTGGCTTGAGACGACCGCTTGCGTGGCGACCTCGTGAAGGACATCTCGGCACGACGCGGCGATTTCGGCGTCGGGCACGGCGAGGTGTTCGCGGACCAGGTCATCGATGCGTTGTTCAATACGTTCCAGATCTGACGGCATGCTCATATCTACGAGGGTATCCACAGCGTTGCGACATTCCCGGGGGTGACAGGGGGCGTGTCGCACGGGGACGGTCGGCAATCAACCCTGCGGTCGGTAATGAACGCGGCAAGCGCCGACGAGCGGGATGTTCCGGCGGACGCGGCTGGTGCGGCGAGGCGACAGCGAAGCGATACCTGGGGCGGTTCGCATCCTTTGACCACATTCGCCTGCCACGCTGGACGGACGCCATCGCCGTACTGCAAGCTGAACAAGGGCGGATGCACTGGGTGTCCGCACGAAGTCCCGGCATCGACCGGGGGATGGGGGAACCATGGAAGACGACAACAAGGACGGCACACAGCCACAAATGAGTCGGTTGGTATTCAACGCGTTGGCACGCTACTGGGAATGGACATATGAAAAGGGTGAGCCGCTGCCTAGTGCGGATGCCTCGCGGCTTTTCCCCCGATACTGGTATTCGCAAGGGGGCCGCTTGCCGTTGCGCCGGTGGGAGGAGCTGCCCGAGCCGGAAGGGACGTGGAGGGCGTGGAAATCACCCGGGCTGTTGCCTGAAGCCTGGGTTGACTTCCAAAATGCGCGATACCGGCGATTGCGTCATGAGGAAGGCGTTGTTATCGGCACTCGGCTGTGGGTTGGCGAGGCATTGCAGATGTGGCATCGCAACCAGCGTGAGGGAGGGTCGCATCTGCCTGCCGACGACCAGCTTCTGATCAGGCTTGCGGTGGGGATGCGGCAGAATATCGCCATTCGTGACGCTCTGATCGTCTCGTCGGTCAGCATCGATCCGATTGATCAGGAGACGCTGCTGCGGTTCGCTGCGGAACCGTCCTGTCCCAGTAATGCAGTGACGATGGGCAGGCTGCTCACCGAAGCGTTCGACGAGCCCAAGGCGGTTCCGCGTATTGGTTGTCTGCGCGCCTCCGCGAAGATGCTTGATCGCATGATTGAACTCGTACCGGTGTCTTATCGGTCGAATATCGCGGCGTGTCTGGCCTATCTGTTGTGGTGGGGAGACGATGAGCGAACGGATATCTTCGCGCGAATCGCCCTGCGTCTCGATCCCACGTGCACGCTCGCCGGCATCGTCATCGACGCGCTGGACAACGGCACGAAACCGCAGTGGTGCTCCCTGTGACATCGTGTACAGGCTGCGATATCTCGCCTCACTGTCGCAATCGCGCGGGAATATTCGTCCACGAAAGATGGTTAACTTCTATAGTTGACGATTTGCCCTTACCATAACTGCGCCCTTCGTTTGGCTGCGGTATGGCGGGAACACGCAGGAGGATAAGTTTGGCCAAGGAAACGACGGCAAGCAAGAAGGACGCTGATCAGACCGAAAAGACCACATCCACCCGCAAGAGCACGGCGAAGAAGGCTGCGACACCGGCCAAGGCGACCAAGAGGTCCGCAACGTCGGCATCCGCCAAGAAGACCGCGGCGGCGAAGAGTGCGAAGACATCGAAGGCGGCGAAGGTGTCGGGCGGTGAGAGCGTGGCGCCGAAGGCCAAGAAAACGGCATCCCGCACGGCAACCGCTACCAAGACGCCGCGCAAGCGTACCGCCAAGCGCACAGAGCCAGCCGCCGCCGAACATGACGAGACGCAGCTCGATGACGACGAGGACATCAACGACGAGGACATCGAGAACTTCGACGACCTCGACGTTGGCGACGATTCCGACAACCTTGACGACGACATCGATTCTGGCGACGAGGATGACGATGAGGGCGAGGACGACTCCGAGGATGACGAGGAGAACAAACCCAAGCACCGCGAGCCCGAAGTCCTGCCGAAGGCCAAGGGCGCGTTCGTCATGCGCGATGACGATGACGACGACAACCTCACCCCGTCAGGCAATCCCAAGCGCCGTGTCATTGCGGCCGGGGCCACCGCCGATCCGGTCAAGGACTACCTCAAGCAGATCGGCCGGGTCAGCCTGCTGAACGCCGAACAGGAAGTCGATCTGTCCGAGCGAATCGAGGCAGGCCTGTACGCCCAGCATCTGCTGGATACCGAGAGCGAAGGCATGAGCTTCAAGCGCAAGCGCGAACTCAAGTGGGCCGCGGCCGACGGCAAGAAGGCCAAGGACCACTTGCTCGAGGCGAATCTGCGTCTGGTCGTGTCGCTGGCCAAGCGCTACACCGGCCGCGGCATGCTGTTCCTCGACCTTATTCAGGAAGGCAACCTCGGTTTGATCCGTGCGGTCGAGAAGTTTGACTGGAAGAAAGGCTTCAAGTTCTCGACCTACGCCACATGGTGGATCCGCCAGGCCATCACACGAGCCATGGCCGACCAAGCGCGCACGATCCGCGTGCCCGTCCACATGGTCGAGGTCATCAATAAGCTCGCCCGTGTCCAGCGGCAGATGTTGCAGGATCTTGGCCGTGAACCTACGCCCGACGAGTTGGCACGCGAACTCGACATGCCGGTCGAGAAGGTGCAGGAAGTGCAGAAGTACGGCCGCGAGCCGATTTCCCTGCACACCCCGCTCGGTGAGGACGGCGATTCCGAATTCGGCGATCTGATTGAAGACACCGATGCCATCGCCCCGTCCGACGCCGTGGCCTTCTCGCTGTTGCAGGAGCAGTTCAAGCAGGTGCTGGAAACCTTGTCGCCGCGTGAGGCGGGCGTCATCAAGATGCGTTACGGCCTTGAAGACGGCCAGCCCAAGACGCTGGACGATATCGGGCGTGTGTACGGCGTGACTCGCGAGCGGATCCGCCAAATCGAATCGAAGACCATGTCGAAGCTGCGTCACCCCTCGCGTTCGCAGACCCTGCGCGACTTCCTCGACCAGTGACGTGACGCCGTATGCGTGCCGCTCTTGATTGTCAGAGCGGCACGCATATGGACAGGCGACGGCGGGAAACGAAACGCAAGACAAAGAATGGGGATTATGGCAAAGGAAAACTACAGCGCCGACAGCCTGACCGTGCTCGAGGGGCTCGACGCGGTGCGCAAACGCCCCGGCATGTATATCGGCACGACCGATAGCCAGGGCCTGATGCACTGCCTGTGGGAGATTATCGACAATTCCGTCGATGAGGCGCTCGCGGGCGCATGCAACGACATCAAAGTGATCCTGCATGCCGACGGCTCGATTGAGGTCGACGACAACGGTCGAGGCATCCCAGTCGATGTCGAGCCGAAAACCGGCCTTACAGGCGTCGAGGTCGTCCTGACCAAGCTGCACGCCGGTGCTAAATTCGGCAACGCCTCTTACAATGCGGCAGGCGGTCTGCATGGTGTGGGTTCGTCCGTGGTCAACGCGTTGAGCTCGCGTCTCGACGTCGAAGTCGACCGCAACGGCAAGACCTACCACATGGCCTTCCATCAAGGGCATCCCGGCGTCTACCAGGACGCCGATCCGTCCAAGCCGTCGCCTGACTCCCCGTTCAAACGCACGCGCAAGAACCGTGCGACTGAGCTTGAAGTCATCGGCAAGGTCTCGCCGAAGACCACGGGCACGCGTATCCGCTACTGGGCCGACCCGGAGATTTTCAACGATACCGCGCGGTTCAGCTATGAGCAGCTTATCGACCGGGTTCGTCAGACAACCTTCCTTGTTCCGGGATTGAAAATCACCGTCATCGACGAGAATATCCCCGAAACCGGCGACGCGTCCGTCGATGCGATGCTTGAAGTCGACATGCCTCAGAACGCCGCGGGCATTGCCGGGAACGCGTTTGGGCACGATACCGACGCGGGCATCGGCGACGTTGACAGTTCCGACAGCGCTGACAGTATCGACAAGGCAGACCACGCTGACGACAACTCCGAGACCGGGCAAGTCGAAGACACTGCGGCGGACGACGCCACCGACAATCGCGAAGCGCAGGCGGCAAGCCAGGCGGCCCTCGCATCCGCGGCACGCCCCCACCGCAGGGTCGAGGAATTCCTCCACACCGGCGGCGTCAAGGATTTTGTTGACTTCCTGTCCAAAGGCGAACCAGTATGCGATATCTGGCGCATCAGCGGCGAAGACACCTATACCGAGGAAACACAGGCCGTTGACAGTAAAGGCGAATTGCACGCGCAGAACATCGAGCGCACCTGCAAAGTCGATATCGCCCTGCGCTGGGTTAACGGCTATGACACTACGTTGCGCAGCTTCGTCAACGTTGTCGAGACTCCGGGCGGCGGCATGCACGTCGACGGTTTCCTGCAAGGCATCACCAAGCAGATTCGCAAAAGCGTCGAAGATAATGCGCGCAAGCTGAAAGTCAACCTCAAGGACGCTAAAACCCGCGTGGAACGCGATGACATCCTCGCCGGCCTGGTCGCGGTCGTCACCGTGCGTATCGCAGAACCGCAGTTCCAAGGACAGACCAAGGACGTGCTCGGCACGGCGCCCGTGCGCCCGATTGTCTCGAAGATGACCGAGCAGCAGTTCGGCGAGATGATTACCGGCTCGAAACGAGGTTACAAAGAGCAGTCCGGCAGGGTGCTCGAGAAGATTGTCGGCGAGATGCATGCGCGCATCCAGGCGCGCAAGACCAAAGAGGTCACCCGTCGCAAGAACGCGCTCGAAGCCGCATCCATGCCGGCGAAACTCTCCGACTGCCAGCCCGGCAACGACGATATCGCCGAACTGTTCATCGTCGAGGGTGATTCCGCGCTCGGCACGGCGAAAGCCGCCAGAAACTCAAGCTTCCAGGCCCTGCTGCCGATCCGAGGCAAAATTCTCAACGTGCAGAAGGCGAGCCTGTCGCAAATGCTGTCCAACAAGGAATGCGCCTCAATCATCCAAGTGGTGGGCGCGGGTTCCGGCGCGAGCTTCGACCTGAGCCAGGCACGGTACAACAAGATCATCATGATGACCGATGCCGATGTTGATGGCGCGCATATCCGCATCCTGCTGCTCACGCTGTTCTACCGGTATATGCGCCCGCTGATTGAAGCCGGCCACGTATATGCGGCCGTTCCGCCGTTGCATCGCATCGCGCTCGCTGGCAAGCACAAGGGCGAGTTCATCTACACGTATTCGGACGATGAGCTCTCCGGCAAGCTCGCCGACCTTGAACGCCGGCATATCGACTACAACCCAGATATTCAGCGGTACAAGGGCCTGGGCGAAATGGACGCCGACCAGCTGGCGGACACGACTATGGATCCGCGCTCGCGCATGCTGCGGCGCATCCGCATGGAGGACGCGCAGAAGGCGGCGGGTATTTTCGATCTGCTCATGGGTGGAGAGGTGCCGCCGAGACGGCAGTTCATCGTCGAGAACGCGGACGATTTCGACCGCAGCAAGATCGACACCTGATTTGGCGCGCTTGGTGTACGCCGGTGTGTGCGCATGCCGCCGGCGTACACCGGTATTACGATTGAGGCCGCATCGGGCCGGGTTTGCGGGCATCCCGCTCCCCGCCTGTAGTGCGGCCTCAATCGTTGTATCGGGCTGTACTGCGAAGGCTGTGTTCTCAGACTGCCCGACCTGCCCGGCGCTTGGCAATCGCCTGCGCGTACACCTGTTCGACTTGGTCGGCGATGGTGCGCACGTCATAACGTTCAAGCAGGAGTTCCTCGCGTCGATGCACTTGTTTCGCCCATGCGGCATCATCGATGGCGCGTGCGATGCGTTGTGCCAGTATCCGGGCGGTTTCGCGTCCGCGCACGGGGAACAGCGCATCGGTGTCGCCCAGCAGTGTGGAATGGTATCCGGGATTGTCTCCGGCCAGCGTGACTTTCGCGCCCGAGGCTATTGCCTCCAGCAGCACGATGCCGAAGGATTCGCCGCCTGTCGCGGGGAAGACCGCGACATCGGCGCTGCGCAACAGGGCGGGTTTGGCGGATTCCTCAATGAATCCGGTGAAGGTGACCGGCGTGTCGAACCCGGCGGCCCGGCGCCGGCATTCCTCGAGCAACGGGCCTTTGCCGGCCATCGTCACATGGGTGCCAGCGGGAAAGAGCCGATGTCGTTCACCGTATTCGATTGCATCAAGCAGGATATCCGCGCCCTTGCGTTTGACGAAACGGCCGAGGAACACGATATGCGGGGCGATGATGTCACCGTCCAATGCGCCGACATTGACGGCGGCAGCCCGATCGCGCATCATGGCCACATCCACCGGATTGGCGATGACGCGTGCGTTCGTATGTGCGGTCAGCGCCGCATAGCGCGCCGCGACATCGGACACTGCGATGACTTCGTCGATGCGCCGGTGAGTGTGCGCGTTGATCGCCCCAAGCGCCAGCCCGCCGATGGCGGATAACGGATCGCTGACCGCGATATGGTAGGTCGCCACGACGCCGGTATTCGGCGACGCCGCCTTGAGCACCCGACCCGCCATGAACGGGCTGTAAGGCGCTTGAACGTGCAAGATGTCGAAATCGCCTTCCGCAAGCGTGCGTGCGATGAGCCGGCGGCCTGCCGGCAGGGGGATGCGCATGCGGTTCCCGTTCGCGCTCACCATCACGTTCCGTGACATGACGTGCGTATTTGGTACAGGGGAGTGTTCGGTCTGCCCGACCAGGTAATGCACGTCATGGCCGCGGCGGGCGAGTTCCTTGCCCAGGGTCACGATATGCTGCTGCACGCCGTCGAGCACGTCGAGCGTGTCATCGAATACGAATGCGATGCGGTAAGACATGGTCTCCAGTCTAGTGCCGTTCCGGCTGGACCGTGCTCAGCGGCTGGCGCTCATATCGCGTCGGTGATCTGACGCGCCTGATTGTAGGCGTCGATGATGTTGTTCGGATTCGACAGCACCAGTGCCACATACCATACGACCACGAGAATGAAACCGATGGTCGCCAGCGGCAGACGAGGCACGAACAGGCGTACGAGGCACAGGATGAGCACGGCGATGAGCATCCACATGAAGGTCAGGGATTCCAAACGCAGCCAGGTGAGCCCATACGCGCCAATGTACAAGTGCAGGCGCCACAGAGCCGAGGCAAGCATGACCCCGGTTTCGCCGATCAGCACGATGAGCATACCGGTCAGGGGAGCGGTGTGGCGTACCCGGCACAGGATCAGCGCGTAGCCGGCGAGGTTCACGCATACGACGGCGAGCAGCTGGAAGAATCCTTCCCGGGCGTACTGGGAGTAGGTGTAGCCGTCGGGCAGTTGCCTGCCACTGAACAGGAAGGCGAACTGGATCACGCAGAACATAGCGTACAGGACGAGTACCAGTGCGAGGACAACGGCGGCCACTGCCGTGTCGAAGGCGTGTTTGTCTTGGCTGGGCTGGGCGGCGGATGCGGTCGCCGGCGTGCACGCGTGCATGCGCAGCCGGTTGGTGACTTCGGTCTGCGCGAGGATGGACAGGCAGAAGGGGAACAGGAACACGATGATGAGCACGTGGCACACGAATTCGGAGATGTCGATCGATCCGATCATGCGGCGCAGCGCGTAATTGAACACCAGGTCGCTGGAAGCCAGAAGCGCTGTGAGCGCGACGAGCAGGGGAACGGCGACCACGATGATAAGCAGGATGCGGCGGGCTGTGGTCATTTGTCCAACATGCGACTCGCTGCGTGTACTATCGCTATCCGATGGGGTTGTATTGTCGTCATTCTTCGATGAGAATGCATGTATAGCGTGTTGGGCGTGACTGAGCGTCGAGCCGACCGCATTGAGTTTGGTGAAGGGAGAAATCCATCCAAGCAGCCAGCGTTTGACGGTCAGCCATGGGTGGTGGGGGTCGAAGCCGCCATCCGAGATTTGCAACGTCATCATCAACAGGCATGGAACGGCGAGGAAGGTGGTGGTCACCCAGCTGTCGTCGATTTTGCCGGCCGCATGCATCGCAATCGCATAGGCGCACAGCATCGCCGTGGCGATGGTGGTGAAGCACCACATGAGGCTGCGATGCGCGGTGCGGAAGAACAGGACGGTGACAGTGGCGATAACGGCGAGCCAGAACCCGTCGAACCATGGCGTATACGTGTTGGCGTCCGACCATGCGAACACGAGACGGTCGCACAGAATCGGCAGGATAATCGCCGCGCTGGTGATGGCGAGGAGCCTGCGGTCGGCCGGTGTCGAGCCGTCGGGGGCGGCGAGCGGGTCGTGTCTTGGTGCGAAGGGCACTGCGGGCGGGGTAGTGTACGGTGTGCCGGCAGCCCCGTGCGGATACGGCTGTGCCGGTGGCATGGGATGCTGCTGTTGCACGGGTCGAGACAATTGCTGCGCCTGTGTCTGCTGTGTCTGCTGTGCCTGTGTTTGTTGGGTCTGATGTACTGGTTCGCCCTGATGCTGCGATGGTGTTGGCGATGTCATGGTTGCTCCTTCTCGACCTTGGATATCCTCATCGTAAGTATCGAATGTCGATACATGTCTATCGATAATCGATTTATCACAGATATTACACATCGAGAAACGATATGTTTCTCTCGTTTATCGATACTGCTATGCTGGACATGCCGACGCGGCAACCGCCGTGTGAGGAAGGAAGGCATCCATGGCAATCGAACAGCCGCAGCATCCACGGCAGCACAATGGGAAGCCGTCTGTGCGCAGCAGACACAACGAACCGGCTGCGTTGGGCGATCTGGGCGACAATCCATCCGCAGTGCAACAAGCCGCGGATTCAGACAGCGGCATCAGCCCGGTCGTGATTGTGGTACTCAAAGTCGCGCTGGTCGTATTCATCGCCATGTCCGTTGCCGCGCAGATATGGGCCCTGCCGCTTGTCGCACGGCGCAGCGCCCAGGACGCCCCGCAATACGCGCCATATGCGACCGGCTACCTGCTGGCGGTGATCGCAGCGCTCGCATGTTTCGAAATCGGTCTGGTCGCCGTATGGAAACTGGCGTCGCTGTCGGGCCGCGGCATCGTATTCACACATGATTCCCTGATCTGGGTCGATATCATCATCGCCTGCGTCAGCATCGCCGCAATCATCGCGCTCGCCTTGTTTGTGCATACCGCGTTCATCGCGCATCTCAAACCACTCGCCGTGCCGTTGGGTGCGCTGCTCGTCGCCTTGGGACTGTTCGCAATGCTGCTGCTCATCATCGTCCTGCGCGCCCTGCTGGTCTCGGCCACGGCGCAGCGTGACGAACTTCAGGCGGTGATTTGAATGGCGATCCAGGTCAATCTCGATGTCCTGCTCGCCCAGCGGGGTATGTCGGTAGGGGAATTCGCCAAAGAGGTGGGCATCACGCCGGCGAATGTCTCCGTGCTCAAGAACGGCCGGGCCAAGGCAATCCGCTTCTCCACACTCGAAGGCATCTGCCGCACGCTCGACTGCCAGCCGGGCGACGTACTGCAATGGGTCCGCGAAGATGACGGGGATGATGTCGCGAACGAAGCCTGACTCCCCCTGTTTCTGCCGACGTTGAGCAGGGTGTGAGCGTCGGTGGAGACAGGGTGGTAACGTTCTGCCGACGTCGAGGGAGCCTCCCGGCGCAGACAATCATCAACTGACACGGACCACGAGAGGAGAAGACCGGCGTGTTCAATCTGTTGCTTCCTGTAATCTACCTCGCTTTCATCAGCCTCGGCCTGCCTGATTCACTGCTTGGAGCTGCGTGGCCGTCCATGAACCAACAGTTCGGGGTACCGATGTCATGGGCGGGCGGCATATCGATGGTGATCTCCGCGGGCACCATCGTCTCCGCGCTCCTGTCGGATCGCTTGACGCTTCGATTCGGCCCGGGCATGGTGACGGCGGCCAGTGTCGGACTGACCGCCGCGGCGCTGCTCGGATTCTCATTCGCGCCGAACTACTGGATCCTGCTCGCAATCGGCATACCGTATGGTCTCGGGGCTGGGGGAGTGGACGCCGCATTGAACAACTATGTCGCCCTACACTACGCGAGTCGGCATATGAGCTGGCTGCACTGCATGTGGGGGCTCGGCGCTACCGCCGGACCGTATATCATGGGCTTCGCGCTATCCCGCGGTCAAGGCTGGCATTGGGGGTACCGGTATATCGCCATTGTCCAGATTGTGCTGACCGCAATTATCGTGCTCAGCCTGCCGTTGTGGAAGAACAGACAGAACAACATGAGAGACAACGCGTCTTCCGCTACGGATGATGCCGGCGCCGTCGCGGCGCGAAAGCCGCTTGGCGTCCGCGGGGTCCTGCGAATCCGTGGCGCGAAGGCGATTCTTCTCATGTTCTTCTGCTATTGCGCCATCGAGCTGACCGCCGGGTTGTGGGCGAGCAGCTATCTGGTGATGTATCACGGGGTCGACAAGGTCCTCGCCGCGAGCTGGGCAAGTCTGTTCTATCTCGGGATTACTGCCGGCCGTGGCATCAGTGGATTCCTGACCATGCGGTTCGACGACCCTACGATGATTCGCATGGGACAGGCGATCCTGTTGATTGGGCTGGTGCTGATGGTACTTCCGTTGCCCGGAACGGTTCCGGCGTGCTGCGGCTTGGTGCTCGCCGGCGTCGGCTGCGCGCCGATCTATCCGTGTGTTATCCATTCGACGCCGGCGTATTTTGGAGCTGATCTGTCACAGGCCATTGTCGGCGTGCAGATGGCCTGCGCATACATGGGTTCTATGGTTATGCCGCCGTTGTTCGGCTTGATTGCGCAACACACATCCATTGCCATCTACCCGTGGTATCTGCTGGTCCTGCTCGCTGTGATGACCGCCATGCATGAGGTGCTTCGGCGTCAGCGTGCAGACGCCTGAACCGCGTAGGTATGAACGGCGAAGCTTGACTTCTTCTGCTTCTGCTTCTGCCGGCGCTGGGACGCTCCTCAGCGTCGGCAGAAGCAGAAAATAGGGTTCAGCTCAGCCGGCGAAGGCAATCGGGGCGGCGAGTTCGACGCCCGAACCGTCGCGACGCATATCCGGCTTCGGCAACTCCACCGGGGTGCCGTGCACTGTGCTTGCATGCAGTGGGTACATACCCACCCAGGCGAACAGCAGCGCATTCTGTCCCTTGAGGAAGCGTTGCGACCTCACGCCGCCTGTACCACGGCCCTTGGTCGGGTACATTTCCAGCGGTGTGACCTTCGCTGCCCCGTTATCGGTTCCGGGGAGCGCTTCGGCATCGCCGGCAACCGTCAGCACCACCGCTCCGGACGCGGAGAACAGGCCATTGTCGCCTTCCTCGTAAGTCCAGGCGATCTTGCCGGCCTCAATCGCGTTGAACGCGACCACATGGCAGCCTTCGGCCAGCCTGATGCCCGCCATACCGCCCGCGGTACGCCCTTGCTGCCTGACATTGCCCGCTTCGTACGTGAGCAGCGAGGCGTCGGATGATATGAACACCAGACGGTCCTCATCGGACGCCGGGGCAGCGAACACCACGCTGTCCCCGTCCTTCAAATCGATGATGCCCCAGGAATCCATCGTGGTCGGCGATTCGCGGTTCCAGCGCTTGACCACGCCGTTGAGCGTACCGATGGCGAGCGGCGGCTGGCCATCCGACATCGACACGGCCGTCACCACACGTTCCCCGATGACCGGGTCGGTGCTTTCCGTCGAACGCAGCAGCTCTTCGGCGTGCACTCCGCCGGCCACCGACAGCGTGTCCTGCGCGGGCAGGGCGGGTAATTCGGCCACATCTGCGAGCACCAGACGTCCGGCGGAGGTGACCAGACCATAGCGCGACCGGGTCGTAGTGGGGAACACCGTGACAATCTGGTCGTCGGCGGCGCGATGCCGGTCATCTTCCATCCCACCGGATGCATGGGATTTCCATACGTCGACGGCGCTCGCCGTGGTTCTGGCGATGAGCCCGGACGCGCTCATCATCACCGCGCACGGCGTGTCGTCCAATTGCAGCGCCGCGGTCGCATCCTCTTCATTGCCGGCTTTGCGGGCAGCCGCTGCAGCGGCGACATCCTCCGCGGCTGCCGACACGCGGGATGCCGCATGGATGGCTTCCAACGCCGTGTCCTGCACCCCGTCCTCGTTGCGGCCTTGCACCGGGACAGGGGAGAGCGACCCGTCGGGGTTGAGGTCGAGCAGCACCGTGCGCCGCGGCGTACCCCATTGGGCGACCGCCTGGTCCATTTCCTCGACCACCACACGGTCAAGCTCCTCGTCGGAGCCGAGAATACGTTCCAACTCCTCAATTTTGCGCTTGAGCTCGTCGCGCTCGGCCTCCAGCTCGATCCGGCTCATCTTGGTCAGTCGGCGAAGCCGCAAGTCGAGAATGTACTGCGCCTGCACCTCGTCAAGGTCGAACACCGCCATCAAACGGGTTTTCGCTTTGTCAGCGTCGTCGGAGGTGCGGATGACCTGGATCACCTCGTCGATATCCACCAGCGCGAGCAGCAACCCGTCAACCAGATGCAGACGCTCCAACGCCTTCTTGCGCCTGAATTCGCTGCGGCGCCGGATCACATTGCGCCGGTGCGCGATCCACACCTCGAGCATCTCCTTGAGACCCATGGTGTGCGGGCGCCCGTTGACAAGCGCGACGTTGTTCATGGTGAAGCTGTCCTCGAGCGGTGTGTGCTTGAACAGCTGCGCAAGCACGGCATTGGGGTCGAACCCGGTTTTGATTTCGATGACCAGCCGCGTGCCGTTATGCCGATCCGTCAGGTCGATTGCGCTGGAAATGCCTTCGATACGGCGGTTCTTCACACCTTCGGAAATACGTTCCAGCACGCGTTCCGGGCCGACCATGAACGGCAGCTCCGTCACCACAATCGCCTTCTTGCGGGCCGTCACATTCTCGATATGTGTCGCCGCGCGGGTGACGAACGCGCCACGGCCGGTCTCGTACGCCTGCCGGATGCCGTCACGGCCGATGATGATGCCGCCGCCCGGCCAGTCAGGACCCGGCACATAGCGCATGAGCTCCTCAAGCGTGGCATCGGGGTGGCGCATCAGGTGTTTCGCTGCTTGGACGACCTCGCCCAGATTGTGCGTGGCCATATTGGTCGCCATACCGACGGCGATGCCGGACGCACCGTTGACCAGCAGGTTCGGGATGGCCGACGGCAGAACAGACGGTTCCTTGAGCTTGTTGTCGTAATTCGGGGTGAAATCAACGGTGTCCTCGTCGATGTCCGCGTTCATGCCGAGCGCTGCAGGCGCCAGCCTCGCCTCGGTGTATCGCGAGGCCGCGGGGCCGTCGTCAAGCGAGCCGAAATTACCGTGCCCGTCCACCAGCGGCAGACGCATCGCGAACGGCTGGGCGAGACGCACCATGGCTTCATAAATCGCGGAATCGCCGTGCGGGTGAAGCTTGCCCATCACCTCGCCGACCACACGGGCCGATTTCATGTATGGCCGATCCGGGTTCAGGTTCATCTGCCCCATCTGGTAAATGATGCGACGCTGCACGGGCTTCAAACCGTCACGGGCGTCGGGGAGAGCACGCGCGTAAATCACCGAGTACGCGTATTCGAGGAAGGACTTGCTCATTTCGTCCTTCAACGGCGTTTCGACGATGTTCTCCTTGACCGAACGCGGATCATACGACGGGCGTGCCGGTTTGCGGTGTGATGCCATGTGCTCTCCTTCACAGATAACCGGACTATTCTACCCTCAAGCCCACCCAGCATGCCATTTTCAGGTCGCGGTGCTTCAATGGTGCATATGAGTGTCGAAGTGCCGGATAGTGATGAATTGCTGCGATTGACGTCCCCTGCGGTCTATGGTGACGGCGGTGTGGCGCGCGGCGGGGCGCTTCACCTCTCATCGGTTCTGCCTGCGGTATCCGATGCGATCGGCAGCTCTGTGACGACCCGCGTCCACGCCGATCCGGCGGCCTTGCGCGACGCGATGGGCATGCCACGCGCCTCCAGTGTCATTGTCGTGCTCGTGGACGGTCTGGGCTACTGGAATATCGCGTCACGGATCGGACATGCCCCGTATCTGCGCTCGCTGCTCGCCGATAGCGTGAACAGCCGGCCTATCAGTACATGCTCGCCGTCCACCACGGTGGCGGCCATGGCGACCTTTGGAACCGGTTCCTGCCCGGGGCTGACCGGCATGACCGGGTATACGCAATGCAACCCCGCAACCGGGCAGTTGTGCCAGCTCATCCAGTTCCGCGACGCCCCCGACCCGCAGGATCTGCAACGGATGCCGACCGTGTTCGAGACGCTTTCCGGTCGCGGTGTGCGGGTGACCAGTGTCGGGCTGCCGAAATTCTCGAATTCCCCGCTCACCCGTGCCGCGTTGCGCGGGCCGGACTACCACGGCAGCATCAGGCCGACTGACCGGGTGCGATTGGCGTGCGAGGCCGCCCGGGAGCCGGGGCTGACATACTTGTACATCAGGGACACTGATAAGGTCGGGCATAATTACGGGTGGAATTCCGACCATTGGATTGCGGCATTCGAGGGGGTGGACGCGCAGTTGCATCTGCTGCGTCGGCGTGCGCCCCGGGGCACGCTGATTGTTATCACCGCCGACCACGGCATGATCGAGGTCGATCCCGATCAGCGTATCGACATCGCCGAGCAGCCCGATCTCGCCCGTGGGGTGCGTCTGGTCGGTGGCGAGCCGCGCGCGGTCATGCTGTACACCGAGGACGACGCCGACCCCGATGAGGTTGCGGAACGCTGGCAGGGCATACTCGGGGAGCGTGCCGTGGTGCGTACGCGAGCGCAGGCGATTGCCTCGGGGATGTTCGGACCTGTTGAGGATCGGGTCAGGCCCATGATCGGTGATGTGCTCGTTCACGCGGCGGGGCGCGTGACCATCGTGGATTCCAGAACCCAGACCGATAAGGCGACCCGGCTGCCGAGCGTCCATGGTTCGCTCAGTATGGCCGAGTCGGATATCCCGCTGTTGATGGACGTGGCGTGAGTGTCGATTGCATACGCGAAGCGGGGGGCGGCTTTTATACCGCGGCAAGCGGCGCAATCGGCAATAAGTCTGCTGCGGTCAGTCTCCGAACAGGATTTCATCCCAGCTGGGCATTTTGCGGCCTTTGCCGTGGGCACGCCGCTGCGTTTTGGCGTCATGGGCCTGATCGGCAGCGGTCTGAGCCGGGTTGGTATCTCCGGACAACTTCCGTGTGGCGGTCGCGTCCGCATCGGATGCGTTCTGGACGGCGGATTGCCTTGATTGCCCTGTGGCAGTGTCCACATGGTGGACATCGTGTTCTGTCGGCGTGTCGCGACGGGAGCTGGCCGGGGATGCCGACGCCTGCTGTGTGCGCGTGTCGTGCGCCGGAGTCAATGCGGAAACCGGTGTTGTCTGCTGGTGCGGGCGTGTCGCGGCGGCCGGGTTCGGCACCGGTTTAGACACTGACGGCAGTGGTGGCTTGCTTGCGGCGTCGCGATCTTGCGACGGGGTTGCGGCAGACGGGGTTGCGGCAGACGATGCCGCCGCAGGCACAGGCCGGGCCGGTGAAGCCGCGGAATCGGATTGCGGCGCCCTCCACGCGGAAACGGCGCGTTCGATGCGTGCCGAACGGACCGAATCGCCCGGGATGTTCAGCGAAATGGGGAAGTTCGGCCCCTCGTCGCCGTCATCGCTGGCGCGGTTTTCGCCGACAAGTTTCTTGGCCGTGGCATCGAGACACACCATGGCGTTGTCATGCATATTCCATGACCACGACGCGTTGACGCGGTTGCCGGCCGATTCGAACCGAGCGGTGATTTTCCAAGGCTCCAACCCTCGGCGTGTCGCGCTCCAGGATACCGATTCCATGCCGATTCCCGCCGCCGCAAGCGTGCGCTCGATGAGCTCGGAGATGGTGTGCACGCGGGAATCCTTGGGGGCGGGCAGCATGAAGAACTGCTCGATTGCATACTGTTTCTCGGTCTCCACCCCGCTGGAGAAGCGCCTGACCAGCGTTTCGCTCAGGCCGTAGCGTTGCGCGACTTGCTCGGGTTCCGCGCCGGCGCGAATCAGCGACTGGATCTGCGAAATCGGCAGACTGGAAGTCGGCGGGGTCTGTTGATACCGCTGTTTTTCGGCCTTGAGCTGCTTGGCTTCGAGGATGGCGTGTTCCAGCGTGTCGTCCACAGTGACGCCGAAGAGCATGCCGCGCAAGGAGAACACGAGCTCCCCGTTGCGTCCGACATGGTCGAACTTGGCTTCCTGTATAGGATTTTCAGGCATGTGCGCACCACTTTCCTCGTCTTTGGGAACACTTCCTACACTACCCCGGAAAACACCGGCTTCGTGTCGTATTTTACGATGTTTTGGAAACGTGTATCCTATGCGGGGTACAGGTCATGTATTCTATGGCGCGTAACACATAACTCATGAGGAGGATGCGATGGCCCAGGACTATGATTCCCCACGCGGCAAGGACGAGGATGAGGAGTCGCTCGAGGAACTCGGCAAGAGCACGCAAAACACGTCGAACGAGGACGATGACGAGAACGCCATCGCTGAGGACTACGAGCTGCCGGGCGCCGATTTGAGCAACGAGGACGCTTCGGTGACCGTCATCCCGATGCAGGGCGACGAATTCATCTGCTCCGAATGCTTCCTGGTCAAGCACCGCAGCCAGCTCGCCTATACGGACGAGGACGGCCAGCCGGTGTGCAAGGAGTGCGCAGCCTGATGGCGGTTGATGAAGGCTATGTCGAGCCGGAAACCACCGAGGTACTGGTCAAGTACTTGCGTCAGCCGTACCCCGACACGCTCAGATACGCGCATGCCGGCGACGCCGGCGCCGATTTGACCGCCTCCGAGGACGTCACGCTCCGTCCATTCGAGCGCGCCTTGGTGCCTACCGGAATCGCGATCGCGCTGCCCGCCGGGTATGTCGCGCTCGTCCACCCGCGCTCCGGGCTCGCGGTCAAGCAGGGGGTTACGGTTCTCAACGCCCCCGGCACAATCGATGCAGGGTATCGCGGCGAAATCAAGGTGCCGCTGATTAACCTCGACCCAGAGCACACGGTGTCGTTGCACGCGGGGGACCGCATCGCGCAGATGGTCATCCAACGGTACGTCGAGGCGACATTCGTGCCTGCCGAGCGGCTGCCCGGTTCAGACCGCGCAGAACGCGGATTCGGGTCCACAGGGCTGTCCCGTTCCTGACACGCGCGTCGAAGTGGTACTATCCGTGGTACAACGGGCTTGTTATGCCGCTTGGCGGCAGGCGTACGCGTTTAGGGAGGTGGAGCGATGACTGAGTTCAACGAATCGCACGACGGCGAGGACACCGAGCCACGGCAGACGCCGGGGACGAAGACAGGTGTCCCGGCTGGGCAGGGCGCATCCGGTCAGACACCGCAAGATGACGATTTCGCCTCCGCCCATATGCTGGGTTGCGAGATCAGCGAAGATCCGCTCGATCCGCTCCAGCCCATCCTGCGCATGTGCCAATCCCACCATCCGGACGAGGATATGGACATTCTGGAGCGAGCCTATCGGCGTGCGGTTGTCCAGCATTCCACCCAGCGGCGCAAATCCGGCGAGCCGTACATCATCCACCCGCTGTCCGTCGCGCAGATTCTCGCGGACTTGGGCATGGGGCCGGTCGTCGTGGCAGCCGGGCTGCTCCACGACACGGTTGAGGACACCGATTACACGCTCGCCCAATGTCGAGCCGAATTCGGCGATACCATCACCGGGCTCGTGGACGGCGTCACCAAACTTTCGAGGATGGAGTACGGCGATTCCGCCCAGGCGGAGACCATCCGCAAAATGGTGGTCGCCATGAGCCGTGACGTGCGTGTACTCGTCGTCAAGCTCGCCGACCGCGTGCACAACGCCCGGACGTGGCGCTACGTCAAGCCGGCGAACGCCCAACGCAAGGCGCGTGAAACGCTGGACGTCTACGCGCCGCTCGCCAACCGACTGGGTATGAACGCCATCAAAACCGAGCTCGAGGAGCTGAGTTTCAAGGTTCTCTACCCGAAGATCTACAACGAGATTGTCGTGCTTGTCGCGCGCAGGGCAGGCCAGCGCGACGTCTACCTCAAGCAGATCATCGCCGAAATCAATGAGGATCTCGACGATCTGAACATCAAGGCGACCGTCACCGGACGCCCGAAGGACTACTTCTCCATCTACCAGAAGATGATCGTGCGCGGGCACGATTTCTCGAATATCTACGATCTGGTCGGCGTGCGCATCATCGTCGACACCATCCAGGACTGCTATGCGGCGCTCGGTGCCGTGCATGCGCGGTGGAACCCGGTCCCCGGCCGGTTCAAGGACTACATCGCCATGCCGAAACTCAACATGTACCAGAGCCTGCACACCACGGTGGTCGGGCCTGGCGGTAAGCCTGTCGAGATTCAGATCCGCACGTGGGACATGCACCGGCGGGCGGAATTCGGCATCGCCGCGCACTGGAAGTACAAGGCGAACGGTCAGGCGGGCCGCGCGCTGAGCGATCCGGACAAGGACGACCGCAAGCGCGAGGACGGCAAGGACCTCGACGAAGCCGACAACCTCAAGTGGATCCAGCAGCTGGCCGACTGGACCAGCGAAACGCCGGATTCCAACGAGTTCCTTGGCTCGCTCAAGGAGGACCTCGGCGCTTCCGAGGTGTACGTGTTCACACCGAAAGGCAAGATCGTCTCCCTGCCGGCGGATGCCACGCCGGTTGATTTCGCGTATGCCGTGCACACCGAGGTCGGCCACCGCACCATGGGTGCCCGCGTCAACGGGCGGCTCGTCCCGCTTGACACGAAACTTGAAAGCGGCGACACGGTCGAAGTGCTCACCTCGAAATCCGACACTGCAGGCCCGTCGCGCGACTGGCTGAGCTTCGTGAAAAGCCCGAAGGCGCGCAACAAGATCCGCCAATGGTTCAGCAAGGAACGCCGCACCGAGGCGATTGAGGAAGGCAAGGACGAGCTGACGCGTGCGATGCGCAAGCGCAATCTGCCGATTTCCACGCTGCTGACCCCGGAAGCGCTGGTCGGCGTGGCCGAGGAACTCAATTTCTCGAACCCCGACGCCGTGTATGCGGCGATCGGCAACGGCCAGATCTCCACACAGAATGTGATTGCCCGTCTCGTCAAGGACGCTGGACCTTCCGAAGTCAACGAGGAGGTCGAGCAGGAGGTGCTGCCGCTGCGGCAGGTGGAACGCAGCAAGAAGCACTCGAACTCAATCGGCGTTTCCGTCAAGGGCGTGGACGACGTATGGGTGAAGCTCGCGCGCTGCTGCACGCCGGTGCCCGGCGACGACATCATCGGCTTCATCACCCGCAACCAGGGCGTCTCCGTGCACCGCACCGACTGCCAGAACATGCTCGACCTTGAGAAGCGACAGCCTGAGCGTGTGATTCCGGTGGAATGGACCAGCACCAAGGGCCTGTTCATGGTCAAGATTCAGGTCGAGGCGCTGGACCGCCCGCACCTGTTGTCCGACGTGACGCGTGTGCTGTCCGACCACGGGGTCAACATCATCTCCGGCTCGATCTCCACGGGGTCCGACCGCGTGGCCACCAGCCAGTTCTCCTTCGAAATGGCCGAGCCGCAGCACCTTAACACGCTGCTGGCAGCCGTGCGCAAGATTGACGGAGTCTTCGACGTCTACCGCATCACCGGCGCGAAGGATTCCGCCGAACCGCGCCTGCGCCGCATGCAGGAGTAGCAGCATGCCGTGAACGCCAAGGCTGCTGGACAAGACTGCCACAATACCCTGTAACATATGGTGACGCCCCCGCACTACATGTGCGGGGGGCGTCGCTCCAGTGTGGGTCGCGCCAAGCCGACGGCTTACTTCACGACTTCCACCGACGTGATGCCGACCGGCTCCAGCGGGGCGTCCGAACGGTCCGTCGCCACGGCGTCGAGCTTGTCGACGACCGCCTTCGAAGCGTCATCGGCGACCTCGCCGAAAATGGTGTGATGCCCGTTGAGCCACGGGGTGGGGACCGTGGTGATGAAGAACTGCGAACCGTTGGTGCCGTGCGGCTGGCCGTCTCGGCCGCGACGCAGGCCAGCGTTCGCCATGGCCAGCAGATACGGGCGGTCGAAGACCAGACCGGGAACGATCTCGTCATCGAACTCGTAGCCGGGGCCGCCGGTGCCGTTGCCAATCGGGCAGCCGCCCTGAATCATGAAATCCTTGATGATGCGGTGGAAAGTCAGGCCGTCATAGAACGGGTCATGCTTCTCCTCACCGGTGAAGGGGTCGCGCCACGCCTGTTCTCCGGTAGCGAGACCGAGGAAGTTCGCCACGGTGTTCGGGGTCTGGTCGTCGAAAAGATCGAGGGTGATATCGCCCTCGGTGGTATGCATGATAACTGTGGTCATGTCTCCATCGTCTCATAGCGAGGGGACGGGGGAGCGGCTGTTACGCTCCCCGCGCCAAGCGCCGGTCAGCGGCGTTGCCCGGACATTGCGCTACTTGGCGGATTCGATGCGGGCCACGCGCGGAAACCCCGCAGTCGGCATCACAGGATGCCGAAATGTTCCAAGGCGTGCAGAATACCGTCATGGTCCACGTCATCGGTCACCCAATCCGCTGCCTGCTTGGCATCATCGGTCGCGTTGCCCATCGCCACGCCGAGCCCCGCGTAGACGAGCATGGTCGCATCGTTACCGCCGTCGCCGAACGCGATTGTCTGCTCGCGCGTGAAGCCGTAATGGTCGCAAAAACGTTGGATGCCCCGCGGTTTACCGCCGTCCGCGGGAATCAGGTCCGTGAACGAGGGGTGCCAGCGTACGCCCGTGGTGTGCCGGCACAACGCCGTCAGTTCGCGTTCGGCTTCAGGCGTGATATACGGGCTGATCTGGTAGGTCACATGCTGGGGGATGCGCTCATGCGGGTTGTCGACGAACACCTTGGGCGCGGTTTTACCCAGCTGACGCCATGTTTCGCGCATGGTGTCGGTGATTTGGTTGAAATACACGTAGTCGCGCTCGCAGAAATTCGCGACCACGTCCGGGTGCGCATCCAGCCAGGCCACGATGGTGCGGATATCGTCCGGGTCGAGTGACTCACTCTCGTGATATCCCGAGTCATCGAAGCAATACTGGCCGTTGAGCGCGACGATGCCGTCGAAATGCACAGGGATTGTGTCCAGTACGACCTGCATATGCGAGGGTGCGCGCCCTGAGCAGATGAACACGCGGATGCCACGATTCTGGAGCGCATGGAGCGCGTCGATCGTCGACTGCGGCACGATATGCGTGACGAAGCTGGTCAGCGTGCCGTCGATGTCGAAGAACGCGGCTTTCATCTGCGCGGCCGCCTCGGGGGAAAGTTGGAAAGTCATGTCGGTGTCGCTCCTTGTCTGTATCTGCCACCAGTGTACGCGGCACGCCTGTCCGCGCCCGGAGCGTGAACCGGGGAGCGCGGTACGACACCGGCGGCAACACGATAGGGGAGGAAACGAGGTGTACGCCAACTGAGAAATCCTTGAATCCACGGGGTTTCGATGCAGGCTATAACGAACATGAATAGGGCAATTAGCGCAAAACCGGCGGAACCACGCCAAACTGCGGCTATGGTGTTGGATACGGCAAGCCGGAGGGATCCGGCGAATGGATCGCGGTGCATGGCATCGCGCAAGAGAGAGGAACATCATGGCACAAGCATCATCCGAGCAGAACCAGCCGGCAGCACCGCTGTCCGATCCGCAGGAACCGGTCCGCGTCAACCACACCGGCCGCAATATCGTCATCGCCGTCATCGTCATCGCGCTTATCGCTGTCGCGGTGTTCTTCGGCGTCCGCGCGGCCAAGGGCGGCAGTGATTCCGCCGCCAAGGGTTCCAAGTCCAACCCGGTGAAAATCGGCGTGGTAGGCGCAACCGACCCGCAATGGGTGGAATTCCAGAAGGAAGCCGAAGCGGCGGGCATCTACGTGAAGATCGTTGATTTCCAGGACTACACCTCCGAGAACCCGGCGCTTGACTCCGGCGACCTCGACCTCAACGAGTTCCAGCATCTGCTGTACTTGGCGAACTACAACGTGAAGAACAACAAGGACCTCCAGCCGATCGGCGGCACCGCGATCTTCCCGCTGGGCGTCTACTCCACCAAGGTCAAGAGCGTCGATGACATCCAGGCCGGCCAGACGGTCGCCATCCCGAACGACGAGACCAACCAGGCGCGCGCCATCGGTGTGCTCAAGTCCGCGGGTCTCGTGACACTCAAGGGCAAGTGGACCGCGTTCACCACGCCGAACGACATCGACGACGCCAAGTCCAAGGTCAAGGTCACCCCGCTGAAGGCCGAGCAGGTCGCCAACTCGCTCAAGGACCCGCAGGTCGTCGCCGGCGTGATCAACAACGACTACGTCGCGGACGCCGGTCTCAAAGCCAAGGACGCCATCTACCAGGATGACGCCGAAAGCGAGGAGGCCCGCCCATACATCAACGCCTTCGTAGCCCGCAAGGCGGATGTGAACAACGCGACCTATCTCAAGCTTGTCAAGATCGCCCAGTCGAAGACGGTCTTCGATAAGCTCAACGCGCAGTCCGACGGCACCGCCGTCTCGGCAAGCAAGTTCACCGCCAAGCAGCTGCGAAGCTACCTGGCGACCATCGAAAAGGAAGCCAAGGCGCAGCAGTGACCTCGCCGATGGCAGACCCGCGATTATCCTGAAACTCTAGGCCCGGTGCCAGGCGAAAGCTTGGGCCGGGCCTAGAGCGGTGGAAGACATATTGCGGAAGGCAGACCAAGGAGGCAACGATGGCAGAAGCAGTCATCACCTTCGACCATGTGGTCAAGGAGTATCGCCGTCGTGCAGGCGGTGGGCAGGAGCGCGGGACGACACGCGCGGTGGACGATGTCAGTCTTGAGATCGACGCCGGAGACATCTACGGCATCATCGGGTATTCGGGCGCCGGTAAATCGACGCTGGTGCGCATGGTCAACGCGTTGGAACGCCCAACATCAGGGTCGGTCACGGTGCTTGGCACGCGGGTGGACCAGCTGAGCGAGTCGAAACTGCGGCCGGTCCGGCAGAAAATCGGCATGATCTTCCAGCAGTTCAACCTGTTCTCCACCAAGACGGTCGCACAGAACATTGCCTATCCGCTGCAACTGGACCATTGGCGCAAGGATTATCAGGATCGTCGTGTCAATGAATTGCTTGATTTCGTCGGATTGCGCGAGCACAAGGACAAGTACCCCTCGCAGCTGTCCGGCGGGCAGAAACAGCGTGTCGGCATTGCGCGTGCGCTCGCCACGAACCCGAAGATTCTGCTCGCCGACGAGGCGACCAGCGCGCTTGACCCGGAAACCACCTCGGAAGTGCTCGCCCTGCTCAAACGCGTCAACGAACAGCTGGGCGTCACCATCGTACTCATCACCCACCAGATGAACGTCGTCCAACAAATCGCCCACAAGGTGGCGGTGATGAGTGCAGGCAAAATCGTGGAACGCGGCGACGTGTACGACGTGTTCGCCGCCCCGCAGCGCAGCGTGACGCGACGGTTCATCGCCACCGCATTGTCCGGGCTGCCGGACGCCCCGCGCGTCGCGAAACTGCATGAGGAGTGGGACGGCAGGCTCGTCAGCGTCCTGGTACGGCAGAAGGACATCCCCGCGGCGGACGGCCGTCCGGCGGTCAAGGCGTCCGGACAGAACATCTCCGACCTCATCGCGCAGTACGGCATCCACAGCGGTCTGGTTTACGGCGGCATGGATACCGTGGGCGGCTCGGCGGTCGGCGCAATTACCTACGTGTTCGACGACACGAACCCGCGGTTCGGCGAATTCCTTACGGCATTGCGTGAAGACAGCGATGTCATTGATTTCGGTACCGCCAGCCACCCGGTGGAGTATGGTCGGGCGGTCGCGGCGGATGAAGGAGAGACACGATGAACGCATGGACGATTGACGCTGCGACAAGTCTCGCCAGCAAATCCGATTGGACGGTGTTGAAGCCCCTGTTGCTGCAATCCGTGGCGCAGACCTTGGAAATGGTGCTGGTCACCTTGCTGATCGGCGGGTTCTTGGGACTCGTGCTTGGCGTGGTCCTGTACGGCACGCGCCCGGGCAACCTGTTCGAGAACAGCGTGGTGTATCACATCCTGGACGTAATCGTGAACATCATCCGCCCGATTCCGTTCATCATCTTCCTCGCCGCGATGCAGCCGCTGACCATCAAGGTGGTTGGCACTTCCATCGGCACGGCGGCCGCGATTTTCCCGATGGTCGTCATGTGCACTTTCGCCACGTCACGACTGGTCGAACAGAACCTCGTGCCCGTAGATCCCGGCATGATCGAAGCGGCCCGGGCCATGGGTGCCTCCAAATTCACCATCATCCGCACCGTGCTCATTCCCGAGGCCCTGGGGCCCCTGATTCTCGCCTACGCCTTCCTGTTCATCGGCGTGCTCGACATGTCCGCGATGGCCGGGTACATCGGCGGCGGCGGTCTGGGCAATTTCGCCATCGCCTACGGCTACCAGAAGTTTGACCAGACGGTCACTTGGTCTGCGGTGGTCATCATGATTGTCTTGGTACAGGTCGTGCAGGCGATCGCAAATGCGCTCGCCAAGCATGTGCTCAAACGGCAGCGTTGAGCGCTGACGACACGCGGTGATTTCGCGGTACGGAACGATTCCGGCGCGAAAAACAAGTTCAGGGGAGGATTATATGGCAGAACACATCGAGCTCACTGATGATCTGGTTGCCACCAGACGCCATCTGCATGAAACACCGGAATTGAGCTTCAAGGAGGTGAACACCACCGCGTTCCTCGCGGACAAGCTGCGTTCACTCGGTGTTGAAGTGCTCGACAGCCCGCTGGAAACTGGTGTTATCGGCCTGATTCAGGGTGAGCACGACGGTCCGCGCGTCGGTCTGCGCGCCGATATCGACGGCCTGCCGGTCACCGAGGAAAGCGGCCTGGACTTCGCCTCGCACAATCCGGGCGTTATGCACGCCTGCGGGCACGACATCCACATGACCAGCCTGCTCGGGGCGGTCGAATGGTTCGCCTCCCACCGCGACCGGATCAACGGCAGCCTGAAAATCGTGTTCCAGCCGGCGGAGGAGACCGGACGCGGTGCGAAATCCGTCGTCGATTCCGCAATGGTGGACGATCTCGACGCGATGGTTGGCACACACAACAACCCGGACTATACGCCCGGCCAGCTGGCCGTCGGCATCGAACCGATGATGGCCGGATGCGTGAAATTCTACGTCGATCTGCACGCTGAAGGCATGCACGCCGGCTACCCGCATCTGGGCACCGGCCCGTTGGAGGCGATGGCCTCGATGATCCTGTCCCTGCAGACCATCGTCAGCCGCAATGCGACGCCGTTCCACCCGCTGGTCGTTTCCGTCACGGAAGTCCACGGCGGCGACGTGTGGAATGTCGTGCCCGCCGAAGCTGGATTCCTCGGCACCGTCCGTTACTTCTACAAGGAAGATTCGCAGCTCGCCGAACGCCGCATGCGCGCGATCGTGGAGCACACGGCCGCCGCGTACGGCATCAGTGCGGACTTCCGCTGGGACGATTTCCAGGACCCGCTGGTCTCCGACCCTGACCTTGCGAAGGTTGTCGCCGCCGACGTGCCGGATTACGCCGATTTGCAGCCGATCCACCCGTCCATGGCGGGGGAGGACTTCGTCGAGTTCAGCAAGGTCTGCCCGGTGGTCTTCGCATTCGTCGGTTCCAACGGCGGCCCGGGACACCACGGCCTGCATAGCCCCAAGTTCATCGCCAAGGATGCGGCTGTCAAGACGGGTGCCGAATTCTATATCAACGCCGCGTTGCGCGTGCTTGACGAAGTCAGGTCGTGACAAGCGGGACATCTTGTTGTGCCATGCCCTCATTATGCTGGGGGTATGGCACAGATTCGCATAGCACTCGCTCAGATCGACACCTGCGTCGGCGACCTTGAAGGCAACGCCGAGAAGACGCTGGAGTATGCGCACCGCGCGGCTCGACAGCATGCACAGGTGGTCGTGTTCCCGGAGATGACCCTGACCGGATACCCGATTGAGGATTTGGCGCTCAGGCGCACCTTCCGCAAAGCCGCGTGGGATAAGGCGAACTGGCTTGCCACCGAACTTGAAGCCGACGGGCTGGGCGACTTGTATGTCGTCGTTGGCACGGTCGGCACCGACCACGCCTCCGACAAGCCGCGCAACCGGCTGGTCGTGCTGCATGACGGCGTCGTCTGGGCTGGCTACGACAAGCATTTCCTGCCCAATTACGGGGTGTTCGACGAGTTTCGCATCTTCTCGCCCGGTGATCATTCGACCGTTGTCGAAGTCGACGGCGTCAGGCTCGGATTCGCCATCTGCGAAGACATCTGGCAGGACGGCGGCCCGGTCGCAGAACTCGCCGGACGCGGCATCGACGTGCTCGTCACCATGAACGGTTCGCCCTACGAGGAAGGCAAAACCCATACGCGCTTCGACCTGGCCGTCCGCCGCGCCCGGGAGGTCTCCGCCCCCGTGGTGTACGTCAACCAGGTTGGCGGTCAGGACGATCTCGTCTTCGACGGCGGCAGCTTCACCGTGGACGCCGACGGCACGCTGCTGCAACGCTCGCCTATGTTCGTGGAGGATCTGGGCCTGTTCGACTTCGACACCGACGCCGAGCATCAGACGACTGGGGTCATCGCCCCGGCGCCAGACAAGGACGAGGAGGTCTACACCGCCTGCGTGCTCGGGCTCAAGGACTACATGCGCAAGAACCATTTCAGCGGCGTGTGCCTGGGCCTGTCCGGCGGCATCGATTCCGCGCTCGTAGCGGCCATGGCCGCGGACGCCTGCGGAGGGGCCAATGTCTGGGGCATCTCCATGCCCAGCATGTACTCCTCTGACGGTTCGAAGGACGATGCGGCTGACCTTGCGGCCAACATCGGCGCCCACTATGACATCCAGCCGATCGAACCGCTGTTCGTCGCCTACCAAAACCAGCTGCATCTCGAGGGTGTGGCCGCCGAAAACCTCCAGGCGCGCATCCGCGGTGTCATCGTCATGGCGTATTCCAACTCGAAGGGTGTGCTCGCGCTCGCCACAGGCAACAAATCCGAACTCGCCTGCGGATATTCGACCATCTACGGCGACGCCGTCGGCGGGTACGCGCCCATCAAGGACCTGCTCAAGACCCGTGTATGGGAACTCGCCCGGTGGCGCAACGAGGCTTGCGCGCACGGCATGGGCATCGGTGGGCTGCATATCGTCGGGAACGAAGCGGGGGAGCACGGCAAGCCCGCCCCGAACGACATCATTATCCCGGTCAATTCAATCACCAAGGCTCCGAGTGCTGAACTTCGCCCGGGACAGAAGGATTCCGACTCCCTGCCTGAATACGCGTTGCTCGACCAAGTGCTTGCCGCATACATCGAACACGCCCACGGCCGCGCCGATCTGCTGGCCGACGGCTTCGATGAGAAGACCGTCGATACGGTGATGCGTCTCGTCGATCGCGCCGAATGGAAACGCCGTCAGTACCCGCTCGGCCCGAAAGTCACCGCGCTCGCCTTCGGACGCGACCGCCGCCTGCCAGTGACGAGCGCGTTCCGCGAGTAAGGTACTCGTATCGGGAGGATGTCTATGGCTGACAAGCAATGGTATTTCAATATGGTCACCGGGCAACCGGAATACGGTATGATCTCGCCTGATTCGCAACGCATGGGGCCGTACCGGACCAGGCAGGACGCGCTCGACGCGTGGAAGATCGTCAAGGAACGCAACGCCACGTGGAACGAGCAGGACCGCCAGTGGAAACGCTGGGGCAAGTAGCGGCATCTGTACTTCACCGCCGGCGCCGAGTGGTTGGCAGGCGTCGGCGGAAACAGGGCGGACTGGTATCGGATACAGCCAACATCGTTGGAATGGCAGAGCAACGTCGTGAAATCTCTCTTTGAAAGCATCATTCCGAGATTTTTTCAGATTTCGCGACGTCTCCCTCATCTGGCCATCAGCTCAGAATCGTTGAAATTCCAAGCTTTATCAGGGTCGGGTTTCAGTGACTCGGTGTCGCACAATCTCAATTTCTCTCGAAATCCGCCCCTGGAAGTGAGATGTTGAGACTTTTTCCTCAACAACTCTCCAGATCGGGGTCCGGGGAAGAGATATTGAGATTCCTGATGCGCAAGGCACGAGTAGCATGACCGGTACACAACATCCAAGACGCGATACGTGACGCATCAATTACCGCGGTCCCGGTCCGCACACATTGCGCTACGCAACGTGACGCATAGTCAATCCCGCCGTTCACCGCCCTCCGCGCGATTGTGATATAAGTCACGTCCCAGCGCGGCACGACGTCATGGCCATAGCACTAGAATAGGAGCCGAACGCAGCGTAACGGTGCGTTGCGGCGACTGACACCAAGGAGTGGATATGACAGCAGTTGACCAGACCGCGCTCTCCCAGGAGGAACTTGAAGCCAAGGCATGGGATGGCTTCAACGGCGGACATTGGCAGCAGGATATCGATGTTCGCGACTTCATCCAGAAGAACTACACCCCGTACGAGGGCGATGAGTCCTTCCTCGCTGATGCCACCGACAAGACGAAGCACATGTGGAAGTACCTCGACGACAACTATCTCGCCGTCGAGCGCCGGCAGCGCGTCTACGACGTGGACACCCACACCCCGGCCGATATCGACGCATTCCCGGCCGGCTACATCGAGAGCCCGGAAGTCGATAACGTGGTGGTCGGCCTGCAGACCGATGAGCCCTGCAAGCGCGCGATGATGCCGAACGGCGGTTGGCGCATGGTCGAGCAGGCCATTCTCGAGGCCGGCAAGGACCCGGATCCGGAAGTCAAGAAGATTTTCACCAAGTACCGCAAGACCCACAATGATGGCGTGTTCGGCGTGTATACGAAGAACATCAAGATTGCCCGCCACAACAAGATCCTCACTGGTCTGCCGGATGCCTACGGCCGTGGCCGCATCATCGGCGACTACCGCCGTGTGGCCCTGTACGGTGTGAACACGCTGATCAAGCTCAAGCAGCGCGACAAGGATTCCGTGCCGTACCGCAACGATTTCACCGAGCCGGAGATCGAGCACTGGATTCGCTTCCGCGAAGAGCATGACGACCAGATCAAGGCACTGAAGAAGCTCATCAACCTCGGCAACGAGTACGGCCTCGACCTGTCCCGCCCGGCGCAGACCGCGCAGGAAGCCGTCCAGTGGACGTACATGGGCTATCTCGCCGCCGTCAAGAGCCAGGATGGCGCCGCCATGAGCTTCGGCCGCAACTCCGCGTTCTTCGACATCTACATCGAGCGCGACCTGAAGTCCGGCAAGCTCGACGAGCAGGGCGCCCAAGAGCTCATCGACCAGATTGTCATGAAGCTGCGCATCGTGCGCTTCCTGCGTACCAAGGCCTACGACCAGATCTTCTCCGGCGATCCGTACTGGGCCACTTGGTCCGACGCCGGTTTCGGCGACGACGGCCGCTGCATGGTCACCAAGACCTCCTTCCGCCTGCTTAACACGCTGACGCTGGAGCATCTTGGACCTGGCCCCGAACCGAACATCACGATTTTCTGGGATCCGAAGCTGCCTGAAGCCTACAAGCGCTTCTGCGCCCGCATCTCCATCGACACCTCGGCCATCCAGTATGAGTCCGACAAGGAGATTCGCTCCCATTGGGGCGACGACGCGGCCATCGCCTGCTGCGTGTCCCCGATGCGCGTCGGCAAGCAGATGCAGTTCTTCGCTGCTCGCGTCAACTCCGCGAAGGCCTTGCTGTACGCGATTAACGGCGGCCGCGACGAGATGACCGGTATGCAGGTCATCGAGAAGGGCGTCATCGACCCGATCAAGCCCGAGGCCGACGGCACGCTCGACTTCGAGAAGGTCAAGACCAACTACGAGAAGGCCCTCGAATGGCTGTCCGAGACCTACGTCGAAGCGCTGAACATCATCCATTACATGCATGACAAGTACGCGTACGAGGCCATCGAGATGGCGCTGCACGACAAGGAGGTGTACCGCACCCTCGGCTGCGGCATGTCCGGCCTGTCCATTGCCGCCGACTCGCTGTCCGCGCTCAAGTATGCCAAGGTGTACCCGGTCTACAACAAGGACGCGAAGGACACCCCGGGCCACGAGAAGGAATATGTCGAAGGTGCCGATGACGACCTGGTGGTCGGCTACCGCACCGAAGGCGAGTTCCCGATCTACGGCAACGATGACGATCGCGCTGACGACCTCGCCAAGTGGGTCGTTTCCACGGTCATGGGCCAGGTCAAGCGCCTGCCGGTCTACCGCGGTGCGGTCCCGACCCAGTCGATTCTGACGATCACCTCCAACGTGGAGTACGGCAAGAACACCGGTTCCTTCCCGTCCGGCCACAAGAAGGGCACCCCGTACGCCCCGGGCGCGAACCCGGAGAACGGCATGGATTCCCACGGCATGCTTCCGTCGATGTTCTCGGTCGGCAAGATCGACTACAACGACGCGCTTGACGGTATTTCGCTGACCAACACCATCACGCCTGAAGGCCTGGGCCGCGATGAGGACGAGCGCATCAACAACCTCGTCGGCATCCTCGACGCGGGCAACGGCCATGGCCTGTACCACGCGAACATCAACGTCCTGCGCAAGGAGCAGCTTGAGGACGCCGTCGAGCATCCTGAGAAGTACCCGCACCTGACCGTGCGTGTCTCCGGCTACGCGGTGAACTTCGTCAAGCTCACCCGTGAGCAGCAGCTCGACGTGATTTCGCGCACCTTCCATCAGGGCGCTGTCGTCGACTGACCCTGCCGCTCCTCGGGCGGCTGAAGCAGGCGTGTGTGGCATGACCACACGAGCCGCATGACTGGGGGCGGGGCCGAAAGGTTCCGCCCCCAGCCGTTTCCCGGTGCCATATGCGGCACGGGTCATGACAAGGAGGACAATGATGTCATCGACAGATACGCAATCGCAATCGCGGACAGAGTCCACGGCCACCGGTTCCCAGGGATTTCATACGACCACGCCACATATGCTCAAGACGTCCAAGCAGTATGCGAGTCAGACCCTGATGGGCGGATTGTCTGGCTTCGAGTCACCGATCGGCTTGGATCGTCGAGACCGTATCGAGGCGCTTCATACGGGCGATATCGGTTTCGTACATTCGTGGGATATCAACACGTCCGTTGACGGTCCGGGCACACGGATGACCGTATTCATGAGTGGATGCCCGCTGCGCTGCCAGTACTGCCAGAACCCTGACACCTGGAAGATGCGTGACGGCCAGCCGGTATATCTGGAGGCGATGATCAAGAAGATCGACCGCTATCAGGACCTGTTCAAGTCCACCGGCGGCGGAATCACCTTCTCAGGCGGCGAATCCATGATGCAGCCGGCCTTCGTGTCGCGCGTGTTCCGCGCAGCCAAGGAGATGGGCGTGCACACCTGCCTTGATACTTCGGGCTTCCTCAACCGCAACTACACCGACGAAATGATTGAGGATATCGACCTGTGCCTGCTAGACGTCAAATCCGGTGACGAGGAGACCTACCACCGGGTGACTGGGGGAGTGCTCGCCCCGACCATCGAATTCGGGCAGCGGCTCGCCGTGGCGGGCAAGAAGATCTGGGTGCGATTTGTGCTCGTTCCCGGCCTTACCGACGACCCGCAGAACGTGGAGAATGTGGCGCGCATTTGTGAGACTTTCGGCGATGCCGTTGAACATATCGATGTGCTGCCGTTCCACCAGCTAGGACGCCCGAAATGGCACGAATTGCGCATTCCGTACCCGCTTGAGGATGCCAAGGGACCGGACGCGAAGCTTCGCGCCCGTGTCGCTAAGCAATTCGAAGATCACGGCTTCAAGGTGTACTGACACCGTTGATGCGTGCCGGGTGTCGTTGGTATGCGCGACCCCGTGTTGAGCTGACGTCGTTGCTGTGCGTGGCTTTGTTGTTGCTTGTGACTGCGTTGTTCCGTAACTGCGTCGTTCCGTGCATGCGTTGTTTCGTGACCTCGTTCGGTACGGGGTGTCGTTTACCGCAATCGCATGAAACGCCCTAACCTGTAGCCATGGCACAGATTTTCTCATTCCCGGGTGGATTTTCCGGCCGCGGTTCTTCAGGCGGCTTTGGATGGTCAAATACCCGTCGCCCGCTGAAACGCTCCGACGGAATACCCGACCAGGTGTGGGAAGCGGTGTTGTCGGCCTATGGCACGCCGCAGATTCCCGGCAGCCATTGGCATGAGGTGCCGGTGCCGCACTCCATCGCGGATTACGGGATTGGCGTGGGCATCGTCTGCGTTGCCGATGCCTCAGAACCCGCTGGCAGTCGTGGGGATTCACAGCCTTCGACCGCCGCTCGGCACGTTGCTTCGGATTCTTTTCCCTATGCCGGTGGTGATCGTAGTTCGCACGATATAGGCGGTTTCTCCTATGGATTGGGATTGCATCGTTTTGCCGAGGACACGGCATGGGGCTGGATCACCTTGCTGTATTTCGACAATCCTCCGCGCGGATGGGACTCGCACTGGCGTTGCGTGGGATTCTGCCGCATGCCGATCAACCAGTGGGACGGCGGTTTTGCAGAGCATCACACCACACGGTGTTGGGAGACGGTCAAAGGCCGACTGATCGATGCCGGTACGGACGCAGATTCCATCGCCGGCACGGTCACAGTCAGTCATGACACGTCCTTTGGCACGGCGGACAGCGAAGTGCCGTCACGATTCGAATTCCGTGTGTCGTGGACCCCGCCTGCCAGACCGGGTACTGCGCTCGACACGGTCGATGCGGGCTTCCAGATCTCCATGTGGTCGAGACTGCTGATGGAAGGGCTGTGCCGGGCGCCGATGGCTCAACGTTGATTCGTTGATTCAATGTCGTTGCCGGTGTTGATCCCGCGTGCGGCACCTATGCTGCATCCTACGGTCAACGGTGACGGTACTATGTCGTATCGGCGCGCGGGTGGCGGCCCGCTGCACCGGAACATACGACGACAAGGAGTGCAGACGCAGTGAGTGTTCGACCGACGGATACCACCGGAGTGGGCGGCCCATCACGGGCGGTGACGGCCAGCGGCGACCCACGGTTCCATGGTGAACCACATCTGTTGGCCGAACCAAGAGCGGGCGTGCCCGACATCATCGACACTTTGGATGGCTTTAAGCGCTACTGTGAGTTGCTGTCTGCAGGCTCCGGCCCGTTGGCTGCCGATGCCGAACGCGCTTCGGGATACCGGTACGGCCACGAGGACTGGCTGGTTCAGTTCAAACGCGAAGGCGCGGGAATTGGTTTGCTCGACCCGGTGGCATTGGCCGAGCAGGGGGCGGATTGGTCGCAATTCAATGACGCCGTCGGGGATGCGACATGGATTCTCCATGATTCTATGCAGGATCTGCCCGGATTTTATGACATCGGCATGCGCCCCCAGCGGCTGTTCGATACGGAAATCGCCGCGAGATTGCTGGGATTGCACCGATTCGGTCTGTCCGCGGTGACGGAATACTACCTGGGCATGACGCTCGCGAAGGAACACTCCGCCGCGGATTGGTCATATCGTCCGCTGCCGCGCGATTGGCGCAACTATGCCGCGCTCGATGTCGAGCTGCTCGCCGAGCTGATGGACCATATGTCCCGTGACCTCGTGCGCCAAGGTAAGGATGAGTGGGCGCGGGAGGAATTCGCCTACGCCCTGCGCGAAGGACTTCAGCCGCGTAGACCCCACCCGGTGTCGTGGCTTCGGATCTCGCATATCAACGTTCTGAGCCATGACCGGCTTGGCCAGGCGGTCGCCAAGGCGCTTTGGGAACAGCGCGACCGGCTCGCCCGTCAGTATGACATCGAGCCGGCGCTTTTACTGCCCGATTCGGCCATCATCGAGGCAGCCCGTAAGAAACCGCACAACAACCGTGAATTCCGGGCCATTCGTTCGCTCAATGAACGGGTGCGTATCCATACCGGCAGCGAGCAGGACAAGATGTTTGAACGGTACGCGCCAATCCAGCGGTCCATCAAGCCCTCGTTGTGGAAGACCACAATCCAGCAGGCGCTCGATTTGCCCGCCAGCCAGTGGCCAACCATGCCGCAGCCCCAGCATGACGCGCAGACCAACGCCCCGCGTTCCATGAAATACTGGCAGATCCACCATCCCGGCCGCTATGACACGCTGCAGCAGGTCAGACGTGTGATTCAGCAGATTGCTGAAGACACCCACACCCCGGCCGATGTCATCATCAAACCGCAGATCGTGCGCAACCTGTGCTGGACGGACCATCCCGAACGCCGTGACGTGGCCTGCTTCTTCACTGAGCAGGGTGCGCGCGACTGGCAGGTGCGGCTGCTTGCAGCGTCCGTAAGTCGCGTTATCATGTAACGGTTGCCTTATACGGCAGAAGAATGCATACTCGTCAATCAGGAGCGCAAGCGTGAAAATCAGCGTTAGGAACCTCGAGCCGACCAAGGTGAAGCTCACCATCACCGTCGATCCGGAAGAGTTCGACCCGTATCTCAACGAAGCCCGCAAGGAAATCGGCAAGCAGATCAACGTCCCCGGCTTCCGCAAGGGCCACGTGCCCGGCAAGGTCATCGACACCCGCGTCGGTTTCGGTGCCGTCGCCGGCGAAGCCGTCAACCAGGGCGTGCCGGAGCTGTACTCCAAGGCCCTCGAAGAGAAGAAGATCCGCCCGATGGCCCAGCCGGAGTTTGACGTGCAGGACGTCCCGGCTTCCGCTAAGGACGACACCAAGCTCAAGTTCACCGCGACCGTGGAGCGCCGCCCGGACATTGAGCTTCCTGAGCTCGACGGCATGACCATCGACGTGCCGGCTGCCGCCGTCACTGACGAAGACATCACCAAGCGTCTCGATTCCCTGCGTCAGCGTTTCGCTACGCTGGTCAGCGTTGATCGTCCGGCTGCGAAGGGCGACTACGCGAATATCGACCTCGACGCCCAGATCGACGGCAAGTCCGTGGATTCCCAGGAGGGCGTGAGCTACGAGCTCGGTTCCGGCACCATGCTGGACGGTCTGGACGAGGCTCTCGAAGGCCTGTCCGCCGGTGAGGAGACCACCTTCGAAGGCACGCTGGAAGCCGGCGAGCATGAGGGTGAGAAGGCTCAGATCAAGGTGAAGGTCAACTCCGTGAAGGCTGAGGAATTGCCTGAGCTGGACGACGATTTCGCTCAGGAAGCCTCCGAGTACGACACGCTCGACGAGCTCAAGGCCGACGTGCGCAAGGCCGCCGAGCAGGACGCCAAGGGCCGTCAGGCCACCGAGGCTCGCGACGCGTTCCTCGCCAAGCTGCAGGACGGTCTCGACATCCCGGTGCCGAAGGGCGTGAAGGCCGAACTGCTCGAGCAGCAGCTCAAGAACAACGGTGTGGACGCCGAAAAGGCCACCAAGGAGCAGAAGGACGAAGCCGAGAAGGAAGTCGAGAAGGAACTTCGCGACCAGATCGTGCTTGACACCCTCGCCGAGAAGCTTGACGTGAAGGTCTCCCAGATGGACGTCACGAACTTCCTCGCTTCCATCGCCCAGCAGTATGGTATGGATCCGAGCGCCTTCATCAACGCGATCGTGCGCAACGGCCAGCTCGGCTCCGCTGTCCAGGAAGTCGGCCGTTCCAAGGGCATGCTCGCCGGTATGCGCGCCGTGTCCTTCACCTCTGACGGCCAGCCGCTCGACCTGAGCGAGTTCCTCGGCGACACCCCGGAGAACGAGGAAGAGGAAAGCGTCGAGGCGGCTTCCGCAGCTGCCGCAGTGGCGGACGAACTCTCCAACGATAAGGACGCTGAGTGACAACACGCACGCGTGCGTGAGGCACCGTCGAGAGCGAGGCACCGCTTGAAGCATGCGCGCCAGCGTGTGGCCTTGTTGCTGTGAATGATGCGGCGGCCCGGACAATCCGGACCGCCGCATCTGCGTACCCGGGCGATGCCATGCGCTGACCGCGCAATCCTCGGCCGGCGTCGATTCGAAGCGGTAGGCTGAGGACATACGATTTACCGAAGGAGACAAGGTTGAGCAATTCCAGTGCAATCCTGCCCGTCATGGCCGAAGATGACGCGCCCGCAGGACCAACCGACCCGATTTTTAACCGGCTGCTCAAAGAGCGCATCATCTGGTTGGGCTCGGAAGTGAAGGACGACAACGCGAATATCATCTGCGCCCAGATGCTCATGCTCGCGGCCGAAGATCCGAAGAAGGACATCTGGCTGTATATCAATTCGCCGGGCGGCTCCATCACTGCCGGTATGGCGATTTACGACACCATGCAGCTCATTGAGCCCGATGTCGCCACCGTGGCTGTTGGCATGGCGGCGTCCATGGGCCAGTTCCTGCTGAGCTCCGGTACGCCGGGCAAGCGCTTCATCACCTCCCACGCCCGTGTGCTCATGCACCAGCCGTCCGGTGGTATCGGCGGCACGACGACGGATGTGCGCATCAACGCCGAACTCATCATGGATATGAAGAAGACGCTTTCGGAACTGACCGCGAAGCAGACCGGTCACACAGTCGAGGAAATCTACCGCGATAACGAGTACGACCATTGGTTCACCGCCCAGGAGGCGCTGGACTACGGTTTCGTCGACAAAATCGTGACTACGCCGGGCACGATGAACTCTGACGCAGTGAAGGGGGAGTGACGTATGGCAAGTGAAGAGGCACGATTCGTTCAGCGCGCGCAGCGTCTCGCAGGCCCGCAGGGCTTCGGCGGGTATCAGCCGCAGAACCGGTATGTACTGCCGCAGTTTGGTGAGCGAACCCCGTACGGCATGAAGACGCAGGACCCGTACACCAAGCTGTTCGAGGATCGCATCATTTTCATGGGTGTGCAGGTGGATGATACGTCCGCGGACGACATCATGGCCCAGCTGCTGGTGCTTGAAAGCCAGGACCCGAACCGCGATGTGATGATGTACATCAATTCCCCGGGTGGTTCCATGACTGCGATGACCGCGATTTACGACACCATGCAGTACATCAAGCCCGACGTGCAGACAGTGTGCCTGGGGCAGGCGGCGTCCGCGGCGGCAATTCTGCTGGCGGCTGGCACCAAGGGCAAGCGCATGATTCTGCCGAACGCGCGCGTGCTCATCCATCAGCCGTCCATCGACCAAGGATTCGGTAAGGCCACGGAGATTGAGATCCAAGCCAAAGAGATGCTTCGCATGCGTGAATGGCTGGAGAACACGCTCGCCAAGCACACCGGCCAGGATGTCGAGAAGATCCGCAAGGACATCGAGGTGGACACCTTCCTGACGGCCGAAGAGGCCAAGGACTACGGCATGGTCGATGCTGTGCTTTCTCCACGCAAGTAGTGTGACGGACGATACCCCCGGCGGCAATGCGTCGGGGGCATTCTCGTATACTGGGGTACGCCGTGCCGTATGTGTCGCTTCGGCCGCACCAAAGGAGGTTTCATGAGCCGGGTCATCAGCTATCAGGACGATATTCGGCAGTGCACGTTCTGCGGAAAAACCGAACGTCAGGTCCGCAAACTGGTCGCTGGCCCCGGGGTAGCCATCTGCGACGAATGCATCGCGTTGTGTGTTGAGATGATCGGCGATGAGGAACGTCGTGACGCCGAGCACAATGCGCTGGACGTGCCAAAACCCGCGCAAATCATGCATTATCTCGACGCGCATGTCATTGGTCAGAAGGAGGCGAAACGCACGCTGTCGGTGGCGGTCTACAACCATTACAAGCGCGTCAACATGGAGCTTCAGGAGGCCGCTGCCGGAACGGAACGTCGGCAATTGGAACTCCTGCGCAACGCGGGAGAGGGGCACGTCGCTCCAGATCCGTTCGCTGATGTTCGCGTCGCGAAATCAAACATCCTGATGCTCGGTCCTACTGGTGTCGGTAAAACCTATTTGGCACAGACATTGGCCGATGTCATGCATGTGCCGTTCGTCATCGCGGACGCGACCACGCTCACCGAGGCGGGGTATGTCGGCGATGATGTCGAAACTGTGTTGCAGCGGCTTATCCAGAAGGCCGATGGAGATCTGGAACACGCGCGGCACGGCATTGTTTATATCGACGAAATCGACAAGATCGCGCGTAAAAGCGGAGAGAACACGTCCATCACCCGTGATGTGAGCGGGGAGGGCGTCCAGCAGGCGCTGTTGAAAATCCTCGAGGGGACGGTTGCGACCGTGCCGTTGGAGGGTACGCGGAAGCATCGCGAGCAGGAAAGCGTCCAGATCGACACGCGGGATATCCTGTTCATTTGCGGCGGTGCGTTCGTCGGACTGACTGATATTGTTGCGCAGCGTGTAGGCGCGCATGAGAGCGGTTTCGGCGCGTCATGGCACGACCATGAGCCTACACAGGATGAATTGCTGGCGCAGGTGAATGCAGACGATTTGGAGGCCTTCGGGCTGTTGCCTGAGTTTATCGGCAGACTGCCGGTGGTGACGACCCTGCACGCCTTGGACTGCAAGGATCTTGAGCGGATTCTCACCGATCCGGCGAATGCGTTGGTCAAGCAGTATCAGAAGCTGTTCCTGGTGGACGGGGTGCGGCTCGATTTCACGCCTCAGGCGATTGAGGCGATTGCAGAAACCGCCATCAGGCAGGGGACAGGGGCCAGGGGGCTGCGTTCAATCATCGAGCATGCGCTTGAGGGTACGATGTATGACTTGCCGCAGATGCAGGGTGTTGCCCGGGTTGTGGTGGATGCCGATGCGATTGCGGGGACTGGTAAACCGGTGTTGCTTGCGGATGGGGAGAGCCCTGAGGACGCTTGTGTTGCACTGGACGATCAGGTGGCCGGTGGTGTGGCTGGTGTCGGTGATGCCGGTGGCGCTGGCGGTTCCGGTGGTGCGGGTGGCTCCCGTAGTTCGGACGATACCGGAGCTTTGAGCGATGAGGGTGCCGCGCCGACGGCTGATATCGCGATTATTCGTCCAGAACATCGTGAGCAACAATCTGGCTCACGTCGTGCTTGAGCGGACGAAAGCCCTACTGTTATAAGGCGACACGCCGAAAGTTGGCATTCTGGCAACCCTGTTGTATATTAATGGAGTTGCCGGAAACGAGCTCAGAAATCAGTGAGAAGAAAGCACATGCGCCAGTAGCCCAATGGATTAGAGCAGCTGACTACGGATCAGCAGGTTGCAGGTTCGAATCCTGTCTGGCGCACAAACAAGCCTTCGGATTCGTCCGAGGGCTTTTGTGTTGTGGGGGTATCGGCCGAGGGTTATAGGCCAAACAGGCAGTGTCGGGGGTGTACCCGGCCAATAACCCCAATACTCCAGAAACCGGTTCCTCTCACAAACTGTCTACGCTGGAAGTGCCGTTTGCGTTGACAGTTTGTAGAAAGATTGGCCGAAACGGCGGCGCGGGGCTGCGTTCTACAGACTGTGTATGTCCAGGTACGCGCAAATGGGGGAAACGCCACGGAAGACGCTGGGATTCGGAGGCATCTGTCAGATTGTGCATGTCCGGGCATGCGGCCCGCCCAGTCACATCATCGGCACCACGTTTTCCTATACGCCGATTCTCCTAATGCGCCTGCGTATCCGACACGGCATGGCGTGTCAGCTCCGGGCGGAACAGTTCATATACCGTTTTTTACAATGGATGCATATGTGTTCCGCATGTCACAGGCATCATGGTACGACGGGAGTGATATGACACAGCGCAACAGGGGAGTATGGACGGCTATCAGGCGCATTGCCGCCTCGGACCGGATATCCGGCTTGATTATGCTCGGATTCGCCCTGCTTGGCTTCCTGTTGGCGAATCTGCCGTGGACGATGCGCGGCTTCGAAACGGTGGCCGAATACACCATCGGCATTCCGGGAACTAATCTCATGCTGCCAATCAGCCACTGGGCGCAGGACGGCCTGCTGACCGTCTTCTTCCTCATGGTGGGGCTTGATTTGAAACAGGAGCTGACCACTGGTTCGCTCGCGAATCCCAAAGCCGCCGCCGTCCCGATGCTGTGCGCGGTGGGAGGCATGCTGGTTCCGCCCATCCTGTTCGTTGCGGTGATTGGCTTGTATTCGCAATTCGCCCCTCCGGCGCCCGGCAGCATGACCATCGCAACCGGCGCGGTCGTACCTTTCGGTACCGCCTCCCACGGTTGGGCGGTTCCGACCGCAACCGATATCGCGTTCTCCCTGACGGTTCTCGCCTTGTTCGCCAAGGCATTGCCCGGCTCGATCAGGGCGTTCCTGATGACACTTGCGACGGTTGACGATCTGCTCGCCATCATTCTGATCGCCGTGTTCTTCTCCTCGCTCAACGCCTGGTATTGGTTCGTCGGCATCGCCGTGTGCGCCGCCATCTGGTACGTGCTGGTCCGCCGCAAACGTGTGCCGTGGCTGGCGGTCGGTGCTGTCGGAATCCTCGCATGGGTCATGATGTTCGAAGCTGGCGTTCATCCCACGCTCGCGGGTGTACTAGTCGGCCTGCTGACCCCCTCGCGAGAGATGTACGGCGAGGCCACGCCGCGCGCCGAACGCTATCATGACAAACTGCAGCCGTTCTCCGCATTGCTCGCATTGCCGGTGTTCGCCCTGTTCGCCACAGGCGTGCATATCGGATCGCTGTCACTGCTGCTGTTTATTTCCCCGATTGTCGTCGGCATCGTGGTCGCCCTCGTGGTCGGCAAACCGCTTGGCATCATGCTTACCGCTTGGCTTTCGACGCGATTCGGCGGGCTGAGCATGCCGAAGGAGCTCAAAGTTCGCGACCTGTTCCCTGCGGCCTGCGCATGCGGCATCGGCTTCACTGTGTCGTTCCTGATTGCCACGCTCGCCTACACCGATGCCGAGCTGTCCGCAGAAGCGCGATTTGGCGTGCTGCTGGCTTCGCTGCTCGCCGCGGCGGTGTCAGGCGTGCTGCTCAGCCGGCAATCGAAGCGTTACGAGCGTCTTGCACAATCAAGCGCTGAGGCTGTTGGCGCCCATACGCCGGCAATTGCCGTGGAGGAGCCGGGTCTGCTGCCTGACGGCACGGAGATTGTCAGCAGCAGGGTGTTCCCTGAAGAGCGGATACGCGCGTACCGGCAGAGCCACCCGCGCGCGCAGGACACTGAGGAGCAGTCATGACAGACATGTGGAAGGAACCATCGCAGGCATCACCATTCCAGCAAATCGGGCATCAGCAAACCGGACATGAGCCGGATGATGGGATTGAATCCGGGGCAGAGACTGGACGCGACGAAGGTCACGGGCGCAACACTCAATCCAGCACTGGGCACAAGTCCGCACATGAGCTCGTACATGGGCAGCCTGTGCAAGAGCCAGCCCATGAGGCCGGAGACGAGCAGGTGACGTATATGTCCGGCCCTGTCATGCTTCGCGGCCGTATGATTCCCGAGGAGAGCACGACCGCGAATCTGTTGCGTGACAACCAGCCGACCGACTGGTTGCATATGGATCCGTGGCGTGTGTTGCGCATTCAAGCCGAGTTCGTCGACGGATTCGGAGCGCTCGCCGAACTCGGCCCGGCAATCAGCGTGTTCGGATCCGCCCGCACGCCGCAAGACAATCCCGCTTACCAGGTGGCACGCGCGATGGGCCGAGGCATCGCGAAGGCCGGGTATGCGGTGATTACTGGGGGAGGACCGGGCATCATGGAAGCCGCGAACCGCGGCGCCAGCGAAATGAACGGCAAATCGGTGGGGCTCGGCATCGAACTGCCACACGAGCAGGGGCTCAACGAATGGGTGAACCTCGGCATGAGCTTCCGCTACTTCTTCGTGCGTAAAACCATGTTCATGAAATACTCGTCCGGAGTCATCGTCTGCCCCGGCGGATTCGGCACCTTGGATGAGATGTTCGAACTGCTCACCCTCGTACAGACGCACAAGGTCAAATCCATCCCGATTGTCCTGTTCGATACGGCGTATTGGCGCGGATTATTCGATTGGGTCACGACCACGGTCGAGGCGCGACGGATGATTTCGCCGCTCGACCCGCATCTGGTGCGGTTCACCGATGACCCTGACGAGGCCGTGCGTATCGCGCTCGGCGCCGAGCGGGCGGACGAGACGGTAAGCGAATAACGCCAAGGAAGAAGCCCGTAAGACCTTTCAACAGGGTAATCTGTACTCCTGCGAAAGTCGTAGGAGTACAGAGGCGCGGAGTGTCAAAGCGCGTCGGTCCGGTTGTCTGCTGTCGTTTTCTGAAACTGGCCGCCGACGACAGCAACCAGCAGCAACCAGCCAGTCCGATCAACTCTGCCTGTCGGCGTCCAGCGCGGGGTGTTCAGTGTGAATTACAGATCACGGCAGCTTCTAGGCGGTGCGTCTTCAGCGTTTGAGGGCAAGCAGCAGGCCTGTGCCGCTGGGGGTGAGCGTGCTGCTGAACCGTTCGTCCTCCTCGACATCAGCGAGAAGCTGTCGCATGGCGTCGGCTTTCCTCGTGTCAGGCGCGTCATCCATGCTCACGCCGTCAGCCGTCTGCCCGGCGAGCGCGAGGATATCCGTGAACGCGATAATCCCTCCCTTGTTCAACAGACGAGGAGCCTGCTCATAGGTCGCACGATAGTTGTCCACATCGCCGGCCACGACGATGAGATGGTAATCAGCGGCATTCAGCCGCGGCAGGAACACCTTGGCGGGGGCACTGACCGCCCGCAAGGATGCCTGCGTACTGTCAGCCAGTTCGCGCAGCAGGCTGCGAATCATGGCGATGCCCTGCGCCGACGAGTCAACGGCGGTCAGCTGGCCGTGCCCGTCCAATCCGTCAAGCAGCTGGTAGGTTTCCACCACCGCGCCGGTGCCGACCACAATCACGGATGTTGCGCCCACCATATGCTCGAGCGCTCGCAGCAGCTCCGCTTGCGCCGCCGACCCTTGGGGAATGCCAGCTTCGGTCGCATCGGCCCTGGCTCTCGCGAGACCGGGGGATTGACGCTCAAGAGCATGGTCTTCAACGTTGGTCCAGATAGCGGTGAGTGGTGACTGTGGTGTGTGTTCCATGACATTCGTCCCCATGAGATGGATGGTGCCGGTGACGGCATGGGGGTGTGCCGTCGCCGGATGCGGATTGCGGAATGTGCCGTGCCCCGGCGTTCCCGGACGCTCAGTGTTCCTTGACTTTGGCGATGAGCTGCCAGATTTCCTCGCCGACATCAATACCGCGCGGGCAATGACGTGAGCAGGCGCGTACCGACTGGCATGCCGCGATGCCATCCGCGGTGTCGATTGCGTCCATACGCGCGTCGGCCGCGGTATCGCGCGAATCATTGATGAACCGTGAAGCCGTAATCAGGGCGGCTGGTCCGATGAACGCTTCGCCGCCGGCGAACACCGGACAGCTGCCTTCGCATACGCCGCACGCGATGCAGTTGCTCAGCGTTTCATACGCGGCGAGTTGTTCCGGCCGTTGCAGGTATTCGAACACGTCGATTTTGCCGTCCCTCGTGGTGGCGAGCTTGCCGTCCGCCTGCAGATACGGTTTCAGGCGCTTGATTTGCTCGAGCATCGGGTCGATGTCGGCGATCAAGTCACGCTGCACAGGGAATCCCGGCAGTGCCGACAATTCAATGACAAGAGGGGAGCCGTCATAGGCTCCTGAGACACCTGAAGTACCTGAGACGTCCGCGGCGTTGTCGGCGGGGTCGGCATCCGTTCCCGTCGTCTTGCGGAAACCCTCGGCGTCGGTGGTGTTCTGCGAGGTTTGGGCAACCGCCCAATCCTTGACTTTCGCCGTGCACAGCAGCGTCGGGGTGCCGTTGATGGCGACGGCGTCCGAACCGCACATGCCGTGTCCGCAGGAATAGCGGAACGCGAGGCTTGGATCCTGCGTGCGTTTGATATCAAGCAGGCAATCCAGGATTGTGGTGTCCGGCAGTACCGAGAGCAGATAGTCCTGGGTCCACTGTTTGCCGCGAGGACGCCTGCGTGCCGTCCCCGAGCCGAAGGGAGATCCCTGTTTCGCGAACGGGCTGCCGGAGCGAGGGCGATCGCGTTCGGGGCGCGGGGTGAACCGATGCACCCGCAGCGTCACCTGGACACGGGTCCCGTCATTGCCATTCATTGCCAGCCTCCTGTTGTCAAAACCGAATATAGTGTGCCACGAGCGGTGCCCGATTAGTATTCGCGTGCCTGTGGAGGCATGTCGAGAATATGCACGGGCTGCCAGGCGACTGTACCTGTGCTGGCGACCATCGAGTGGGCGAGGTACTGCTTGTCATCGCGGTCCGGGTAGTCGGTGCGTTTGAGTGATCCGCGGGATTCATGCCGCGCGTCCGTGGCACGCAGCATCGCCTTGGCGAGTTCCAGCAGATGACGGACTTCCCAGATGGCGGTGACCTCCTGATTGAACGCCGTTGAGTCGCTGTGCGTATGCAGTGTGCGCGCCCGCTCGGCGAAATCCTCGGCCACCAGTTGTAAGGCCTCGGCAATGCTGTCATGATTGCAACGGACTGCAAGTGCGCGTTCCATGGCGGAGCCGAGGTCTGCCAGTAGCTGGTAGGCGTTGTCGTCTTGCAGGGTTTGCGGCTGCGGTGATGCTTCGCTTCCTGTGTTTTCACCGGCTTGTCCGGTCGGTTTGAGCAGGCCGGCGAGCTCCGTTCGGCGCGTTTGCGCGGTGGTTTCGACGGCGTCTTGGGACGGGTCCTCTGCCGCCGCGGCATTATCATCCGGGATCGCAACGGCGTGAGAATCGGCGATCCGCGCTGCCACGGCGGCACCCGCGTGCTGTCCGAACAGGCAGGCGTCCAGCAGGGAGTTGCCGCCGAGACGGTTCGCGCCGTGGACGCTCACGCAGGAGCATTCACCCGCGGCATACAAGCCCGCGACCTTATGCCGAGCGCCGTCCGCCCAAGTGTAGACTTCGCCGTCAGTGGTGATGGGGATACCGCCCATCGTGTAGTGGGCGGTCGGTTTGACCGGCACATAGTCCTTGGTCGGATCGATGCCCGCGTAATCCTCAATGGTTTCCACGACTTGGGGGAGTACGGCGTGCATATGCTCCGGGTCGATGCCGGTCATATCAAGCCAGACGCAATCGCGCGGGCCCTGCGGGTCCTTCGGATCGGCGATGCCGCGGCCGGCGTCGATTTCCGCCATAATGGAGCGACTCACCACGTCACGCGCCGCGAGGTCGGCGTGTCCAGGCGCATAACGCTGCATGAACGCTTCGCCGTCGCTGTTGCGCAGCACGCCGCCTTCCGCGCGCGCCGCTTCGGAGATGAGGATGCCGGTATGGGCGAGCCCGGTGGGGTGGAACTGCACGAATTCGCTGTCTTCAAGCTGCAGACCGGCTTCAAGGGTGAGCGCCATGCCGTCGCCGGTCAGATCCCACGAGTTCGACGTGGTATGGAACAGGCGCCCGGCGCCGCCTGTGACGAGCAGCACGTTGCGTGCATGCAGCGCGTGCACCCTGCCGGTGTGCGTGTCGTAGGCGACGACGCCCTCCACACGCTCGTGGCGCTCGTCGAGTACGAGATCGGTGACATACCATTCCTCGGCGAATTCGACACCTTGCGCTATGCACTGCTGCCACAGGGTATGCAGAATCTGATGGCCGATGCGGTCCGCCGCATAGGCTGCGCGCGGCACCGGCTGTTGACCGAAGTGTGCGGTATGGCCGCCGAACTTGCGTTGCGCGATATGCCCGTCGGCAGTGCGCGAGAACGCGACCCCCGAACGTTCGAGATTGATGACGGTGGCGGGCGCCTCCTGTGCGAGCAGCTTCGCCGCATCCTGGTCGACCAGCCAATCGCCGCCTTTGACTGTGTCGTAATAATGCCAATGCCAATCATCCTCGGACACGTTGCCGAGGCTCGCTGCGATGCCGCCTTCCGCGGAACCGGTGTGCGAACGTAAGGGCTGGAGCTTGGAGACCACCAGGATCTTCGGCGCGCGCCCCTCCTGCGTCATCCGCGCGATGCGTTCCGAACGCAGCAATCCGAGCGCCGCGGACAATCCGGCGGCACCCGCTCCAACAATCAGGGCATCGTACATCTGTTCCACATGTTTCGGACTCATACCTTCGATTCTCGCACAAGGCAGGACGAAGCGCCCAGCTCTCGGCGCAACGGGGCGAGTCGGCGGGTATCGGCCGGATAATGGTGGTATGGGCCAATCGTTTAATACTCAGGTGTATGACATCGTCAGACGGATTCCCGCGGGTTGCGTCGCCACATACGGGCAGATCGCCGCGCTCGCCGGCAGACCACGCAATGCGCGCATGGTCGGCTATGCGTTGCACTCCAATCCCGAACCCGGAGTGATTCCCTGTCATCGGGTCGTGTTCAGGGATGGCTCGCTCGCTCCCGGATTCGCATTCGGCGGACCAGACCGGCAGCGCGCGCTCCTTGAAAGCGAAGGCGTGGCGTTCACCGAAGCCAGTCAACAAGGCAATGCCGGCGCGGACGGCCCGCGAGTCGATCTCAGCCGCTGCCAGTGGCAAGCCTGAATCCCTCCGGCCCGCAGGTGACGACGCCGTCCAGCTCCATCAGCCCCAGTTCGGCGAGGACATCCTGGGATTGAGGCGGGCTCGCCGACGAATCATCTTGGGCTATCGCTGCAACGAGGCGTTCTGGCGGCATCGGGCGACGCAGTGCGCGCATGATGGCGATCAGACGCTCACGCAGACCATGACCCTCGGGTGACGGCGCGCCGGCAGTCTCAATGTCTGGCGGTTCGACGAGGTGTGTCTCTGCGGATTCCGCTGCCTGCGCGGTGCCTGCGAGGTCTGCGACACCGCTCGTGGCAGGCCGGTGGACGGCATGGCAGATGTCGGACACTGTCTCGCAGCTGCACAGCAGCATCGCTTTGCCGTCCGCGATTAGCCGGTTGCATCCGCCGTTGCTTGGCGTGGTGATATCCCCAGGGGCGGCGTAGATGTCACGGTTCAGTTCCGTCGCCCATGTGGCGGTGTTGAGCGCGCCTGATCGCCGGCGCGCCTGCGCCACGACCACAGTGGACGCGAGCGCGGCGATAATGCGGTTGCGCAGCAAGAACCGGTGGGGTTGCGGCACGGTGCCGGGGAATGATTCGCTGATGAGGACACCCTGATTTGCTACAATCGCGTCGAACAGCAGCTGGTTGCTGCGCGGGCCGATATGGGTTAGCCCGCCGGCGAATACGGCGATGGTCGGCCCGGCTGAATCCCCATACTGTTCCCTTGCCCGGATCGCTCCCCAATGGGCGGCGGCGTCGGCGCCCATCGCCCCACCGGAGACCACGGTATGCCCGTCGCCGGCAGCATGACGTCCGAGGCTGTACGCGACGGTGCGCCCGTATTCGTTGACACCGCGTGAACCGACGATGGCCAGCGGCCTGTCACAGGCCTTGAGCGCAGGAGCATGTCCCAGACCCCACAGGCACAGCGGCGCCGCCCAATCCTTGCGGACACACAAATCGCCGACTTGCTCGGGCCACAGCGTGCTGTCCGGGCCAATCAGCCAGTACCGCCCATCCGCCGTCGCATGCGACCATATCGCTTCGGCCAGTGTTTGGGGCATCGGGCAACAGTCACCTTCCCCGTTATCATGCCGGTCATACCAAGGCATCTCCTTGACCCCGAAATCGTGGTGTATGACTGCCAGACTGGTGAGCAGGTCGTGCAGACGGGTCTGCCACCCCTCCAAGGACTTGCGGAAGGTGGTCAACGCGCGGGAATCCGCCCGCAGCCCCCACCGCGCCGCACCGGTGACGAACCATTCTTCCAGTCGGCTGGCTGCCATCGGTCGCTGCCATTGCATGCGTTCCGGCATCCATGATGCGCTCGAATACATCGCCGACAGCACACTCCACGCGTCGGGCGCGCCTTTGAGCGTTGCGAACATCAAGGCGTCAGCGCTGTCGGTGCAATAGGTGAGAGCCGCCCGCGCAAGTGTGTCGTCGCTCGGCCGGGCCGAACCATGGTCGTGTTCCCCGGTCGGGGATGATGGCGGCGCGGCCGGCGCGGTCGATGTGGCCGATGCGGCCGGCGTGCTGGAGGAGGGATGTACTGATGACATGGATGCCTCTCTTTCAGAGCAATCGGTGTAATCCGCTTGGAATGCAGCGCGTCGGGATGAACGGATGCTGTCTGATGTGCTGAATGGACGGTATCGGACGGGCTGCGCCGCCGAGTGAGCGCAATCAGGTGGGCGGCAAAACGGGTGACGGAACCAAGCTGGCAGAACCAAGCTGGCAGAACCAAGCTGGCAGAACCACGCGGACGGAACCAGAAGCCAGATCAGACGGGTTGCGCCGCTGAAAGCCGTTACCGCATGCGGGTCCTGAGCGCGATACCTCGCGCCATATCCTGCCTGTCTGGCGACGTCCCGCCGCGCATATCTGCAAGCGTCCACGCCAGACGCATCGCCCGGTCGGCACCGCGAAGGCTCAACCGCCCGGAATCCAAGGCGCGGTTGACCAGTTCGACGGCTTGCCGTGACGTATGCTCCCGCAGCCATACGCCGTCCGCCTGCGCATTGCATGTCCAGCCGTACCCCTGGAACCGTTCCGCGGCGCAATCGCGGGCTTTGCTGACCTCAGCGCGCATGGTCGCACTGTCCTTGCCGTTCGCGCCCTGATCGCCGAGCGTGATCCCATTGATGGGCGGGACTTCCACTTGGATGTCGATGCGATCGAGAATCGGGCCGGACAGCCTTGAAAAATAGCGGATCCGGTCGCGTTCCCTGCACGTGCAGCGCTCGCCGTCGCCATAGGCGTACCCGCACGGGCACGGATTGGCGGCCATGACCAACTGGAACCGGGCAGGATACCAAGCGGTGCCTTTGGCCCGGGACAAGGCAATACACCCGGATTCCAACGGTTCACGAAGCGTCTGCAACGCCCGTGTGGAGAATTCCGGGGCTTCGTCCATGAACAGGACGCCGCGATGCGCGCGGGTGATTGCCCCGGGGACGGCGACACCTGATCCGCCGCCGACCAAGGCGGCCGAGGATGCGGTATGGTGTGGCGCCTCATATGGCGGAACATCGGTGATGCCGAATCGTGGAAGCGTCCCACACAGCGAACGCACCGACGCGACTTCAAGCTGCTCGTCGTCACTGAGCGGCCGCATGATGCCGGGCAATCGTGAGGCGAGCATTGTCTTGCCCGCCCCGGGAGGGCCGACCAGCAGTGCGTGATGGCCGCCTGCCGCGGCGACTTGCAACGCCCATTTCGTGTGATCCTGCCCGATGACTTCGCTCATATCGCCTGTCGCGGGCGCGTCCATGTGTTCCCCATCAGGCAGATCGTCACCATGCGAAGGCGACAGCGTGTACTTCGCATGGCCGCCCAACAACTCGATGAGCTCGCCGACATGCCGCACGCCGGTCACTGCGATGTCGGGGACGAGTTCGGCCTCCTCGATATTCGCCGCCGGGACGATGACACGTGACATGCCTTGTGATTTCGCGTGCACAACGGCTGGAAGCACTCCGGGGACCGGCAGTACGCTGCCATCGAGATTGAGTTCGCCGAGCACCACAGTCCGTTCCAGCACTTCACTGCTGATTTTTCCGGCCGCGCCGAGCACGCTCGCCGCAATCGCCAGATCGTGCGCGGAACCGCGTTTGGGCATCGAAGCGGGAGAGAGGTTCACCGTCACCCGGGTCTGCGGCCATGAGAATCCCGCAGCCTGGCATGCCGACCGGACCCGCTCCCGCGCCTCGCTCAAGGAGGTGTCGGGAAGCCCGATGATTGAGAAATACGGCAATCCTTGCGATACGAACGCCTGCATATGCACGGTGAACGCGCGCAAGCCGAGGAACCCGATGGAGGAAGCGCTGCCGATCCTCGCCATCAGAACGCCCCCGGGATATGCCGCAGGTCCACATCCGAGCCGCGAACCTGGATGCTGACCACATCGAACCGAATGCCTCGGTAATACGGCGTGTTCTCCCGCCGTTGGGAAAGCCACAACCGTCCCGCCTTGCGCAGCGCCGCCTGTTTGGCTGCATGCACGGCTTCCTCAGGGGCGCCGAACCGGGTCGTACGCCGGGTTTTGACCTCGACGAACACCAGGGTGAGGTCGTCGGCCAGCATAATCAGGTCGATTTCCCCATAACGGGTCCGCCAGTTGGAGGCGATGAGATGCCAGTCGCGTCCAATCAGCGAGTATGCGGCGTACTGCTCCCCGGCGGTACCCAGCGTTTTCGCTGAAGTGCAGGGGTCGAGCATGACCGCCCGGCAGTGGGTGAGCATGCTCGAAGCTTGCTCATGGGCGTGCGGAAAACTACATGGCTGTGGTGTTTGATAGTCTTTCATGGGCCTATTGCACCATGCCGTGACCGTCCGGGGCCAGCGCGACGGGACAATGTGGTCAAAAGTTGAACGGAATCGGTTAAGCCCCTGTAATCAGCCGTAAATCACTTGTCAGTCACGAACCAGTCCGGTCAAATCACTCAAATCAAGTTCAAAACTCACACCGCGTTCCTCATGATGCGGCTGATCGGCCGTATGAATCATCGCATGGCGGACGAATTCGCCGGCGATTTTCGCGGATTGCGCCAGACCGCGCCCCGCCATGATTGCCCCACACATGGCGGAGGCGTAAGCGTCCCCGGTGCCATGCGTCATATACGGCAGCTTGTCGTGGACCAGCTCACGCTTGCCCGCGATGCCGGTGGAAGCGCTCACCACATAGTTGCGCAGCGTGCCGTCCCCGCGATCGATGCCCTTGAGCACGATGTTCTTGGCGCCCAAAGCAAGCAGCGCCTCCAGCAAGTCGTCGACCTGACGGTCGTCGAGATTCTGCCCCGGATAGTCCTGGCCGGTCAGGATGCTCGCCTCGGTCAGATTCGGCATGAGCACGTCGGCGCCATCGACCAGATCGCCCATGGCCTGGCACAGCTGGTCCGTGTACGTCGGATACATCTCGCCGCCGTCGCCCATCACCGGGTCCACAAGACGCAAGGCATGCGGGTATTCCCAATACAGCCGCTTGATGATCGCGACCTGATCTGCCGAACCCAGAAAACCGCTGTACACCCCGTCGAGATCGACGTTTTCCTGCCGCCACGCGTCCAAGTAGTCGTTCAGGATATCGGTCGTGTCGTGCATGGTGAACACACGGTACCTGGTATGCGCTGAGAACAAGGCGGTCGGTACCGGGCACACGTCGCACCCAGCGGCCGAAAGAATCGGGATCGCCGCCGTCAACGAGCATTTTCCGTATCCGCACATGTCATGTACCGCGGCCACACGCGGAATGTACTTCGGATCTCGCTGGTAGAGCGTCACATCCTGGATTGTTGCATCTTCGTTTACGTTTTGGGTCATGGGAAGCCTTTCTTCTCGTCGGCATTGTGGCGGCGTCGCCAACGACTGTAGTCTGCGGCCTTGTCCTGCCTGCGTTCAAGCCGCCACCTGTCCGCACATCGGTGTCGTACGCATGTCGCATGTTCGGCGTGTCGCGTGCTTGCGGACAAGTTTTTTCGTGTTTCCCGATGCCGTCAATCCCATGGATCGCAAGGCACATTAAACGGTTATAGGCAAGTGCGATAACGGCAAGGTTGCAAGGCTTGCGAGGCTGACCTAATGTCCCAATCAACACCTCACCAACCGGTTGCAAGGCCGGGGATGTGAGAGCAAGACGGACAACAACCACACCACCGAACCAAGGAGCACCACCATGGCTGAAAAGAACAACCACTACCGTTTCGAGACCCTCCAGCTGCACGTCGGCCAGGAAGAGGCGGATCCCGCCACCGATTCCCGCGCGGTCCCGATCTACGCCACCACGAGCTACGTCTTCCATAACTTCGATCACGCTGAGGCCCGCTTCGGCCTTCAGGACCCGGGCAACATCTACGGCCGCCTGACCAACACCACCGAGGGTGTGTTCGAGGACCGCATCGCAGCGCTCGAAGGCGGCACCGCCGGCCTCGCCGTCGCATCCGGCGCAGCAGCCGTCGAATACGCGGTGCGCAACATCACGCAGACCGGCGACCATATCGTGGCTTCCAAGCACATCTACGGTGGCACCTTCAACCTGCTTCGCCATACGCTTCCGCGTGACGGCGTGAACACCACCTTCGTCGAGCCGAGCGATCCGAAGAACTTCGAGGACGCTATCCAGGACAACACGAAGCTCGTCTACATCGAGACCTTCGGCAACCCGAACGCTGACCTGGCCGACATCGAAGCCATCGCCGACATCGCCCACAAGCACAACCTGCCGCTCGTCGTTGACAACACCTTTGCCACCCCGTACCTGTTCCGCCCGCTGGAGCACGGCGCCGACATCGTGGTGGAATCTGCCACGAAGTTCATCGGCGGTCATGGCACCACCCTGGGCGGTGTGATCGTCGAAGGCGGCAAGTTCGACTGGGCCGCTGTTCCCGGCAAGTTCCCGACCCTGACCGAACCGGATCCCTCCTACCACAACCTCAACTTCTATGAGGCCCTCGGCCCGGTGGCCTTCGTGACCCGTGCCCGCGCCATCCTGCTGCGCGATACCGGCGCCACGCTGTCCCCGTTCGCCGCGTTCCTGCTCCTGCAGGGCACCGAGACGCTCTCCCTGCGCGTCGAGCGCCACGTGCAGAACGCTTTGAAGGTGGTCGAATACCTGCAGACCGTGCCGGAAGTCGAGTCCGTGAGCCACCCGGCCGTGCCGGGACGCCCCGACCATGATTTGTACGCGAAGTACTTCCCGAACGGCGGCGGCTCCATCTTCACCTTCGATATCAAGGGTGGCAAGGACGCGGCACGCGTGTTCATCAACAACCTGCACCTGTTCTCGCTGCTCGCGAACGTCGGCGACGCCAAGTCCCTCGTCGTGCACCCGGCCTCCACCACGCACTCCCAGGAGTCCCCGGAGGAGCTTGAGGACCAGGGCATCCACCAGGGCACGATCCGCCTGTCCATCGGCCTCGAGAACATCGACGACATCATCGAAGACCTCGAGGGCGGTTTCAAGGCGCTGCGCGAGTCCGGTCTGGCCAAGTGACGCAAAGTAAGCACATTCAAGTGCGAGCATAGCCTTGTGTGATTGGTTGCGCGGGTGCAGCGAGTGATGACCGTCGCACCCGCGTTTTTCGCAATGCTGCTGTTGTGGTGGTGTCGTCAAGGCATGATCGGCGCGACCTGATTGTCGGGCTTTTGTGACGTCGTGCGTGCACTCGTGATCGGGGCGGTCCGCGGATTGCGTTCTGAGCACAATGTCCTCGACACTATGGAATGTTGATATTGGACTTCGCATGCCGACGCTTGCGCGCCATGCACGTCCTTGACCGTGCCTGCGTGACCTGTTCGTCCTGCAACCGCACGGTAGACCACATGAACGAGAGAGAAAGAGCCGACCATGAAGAACAGCAGTCGTACCTTCCTGCAACGGGCCGCCATCGCGGTCCTCGCCGCATCCGCGATGATGCTGTCGGGGTGTTCTTCGGGGCCATCCGCGGGCGCATCCGCCTCAGCGTCATCGAGCGCCGGGAATATCGTCACCGTCAACAATGTGGAGCCTGCCGCAGGACTGATTCCGAGCAACACTGACGACCTTGCCGGCTGGAAGGTGGTTACACAGCTGTACGAAGGTCTGGTCACCTTCGACGCTGCCGGCAAACTGGTCTACGCGGACGCCACATCCATCACCCCGAACGCCGACGCCTCGGAATACACCATCAAATTGCGTTCGGGACTCGTCTTCTCCGACGGCGAGAAGATTACCGCCTCCACCTACGCGAAATCATGGTCCTTCGCCGCCAACGCTGCCAACGGGCAGCTAGGGGCCGCCATATTCTCCACGATCAAGGGCTACGACGCACTGCAAGACGAAAACGGCGACAAGAACGCCCAGCTGTCAGGCCTGAAGGTTGTCGACGACACTACGCTTGACGTCACGCTCGCCGCCCCTGACTCCTCATTCCCGTACAAGGTCGGCGATGTGGCGTTCCTGCCATTGCCTGCCAGCGCGTACAAGGACATCGACGCATTCGGTGAACACCCGGTCGGAAACGGGCCGTACAAGCTTGCATCCTGGTCGCATGACAAGGAAATCAAACTCGTGCCCAACCCCAGATACACCGGTCCGCGCAAGGCAAAGAACGGGGGAGTGACCTACGAACTGTACACAAGCCTCGACGCCGCATACTCCGACTTGCTGGCAGGCAACCTCGACGTGTTGGATTCCATTCCGTCAAGCGCGCTGAAAACCTACAGCAAAGAACAGCTGCAAACTGTCAGTAAGCCCGGCCCCGGCTTCAAATCCTTCACGATACCGCAGAATATGGCGCATTTCTCCGGCAAGGAGGGCAAGTTGCGCCGTGCCGCGATCGCCCATGCGGTCGACCGTGAGACGATTATCAAGAAAGTCCTGTACGGTACCGCCACCAAGGCGACTGACTTCACTGCGCCGACCATCGCAGGGTATAGCAAAATCCTCGCCGGGGCATCTGTACTCGACTATGATGCGGCACAAGCCAAGAAACTGTGGAAACAGGCGGATGCCATCAGCCCATGGGAAGGGACTTTCCGACTCGCCTACAGCACGGACAGCGGCAACAAGCCGTGGATCGACGCGATCTGCAATTCCATCACGAATGCGCTCGGCATCGACGCGCAACCGCTGATCTTCTCGACATCCAAGGAGCTGAGCACCGCGATCCATAACCGAACGGTCGGCGCCGCGTTCATCCAAGGCCTGCAATCCGATTATCCGCACCCCGAAGGGTATCTGGTACAGGCGTATGACTCCGCGTCGGCGGACGGCAAGGGCCTGAACAACGGCGACTACAAGAGCGCGGCGTTCGACGCGCTGATCGATCAGGCAGCCCGGCAGACTACGCTCGACGGGGCGATCGGCTACTATCACAAGGCCGAGGAACTGCTGTTTGAGGATCTCCCTGTGATTCCGCTGTGGTATACGAATGTGACGGCGGCCGCCGGCAAGCAAGTCGGTTCGCTGTCCTTCAATTACATGGGCTTGCCTGATTACTACAAGCTGACCGTGAAAGGCTGAGCCACAGGGTTCACGCGATATGGACGTGGGGGCCGATCGCGCCGCCGTCATCCGTAAGATATTGGCCTGACGCATCCACATACGGGTGCACAGGATCGATGTTCAAGAAGAGAGGAAATATGGCTGCACAAACCAAAGCCAAATTCCAAGCAAGCATGATTCCGCTGATTGCCATCATGACCGCACTGACCACGGTGCTGACCATGCTGGTGAAGCTGCCGACACCGACACGCGGATACCTCAACCTGTCTGATGCAATGATCTTCTTCTCTGCCTACGCGTTCGGCCCGTGGATCGGCGGCGTGATCGGCGGACTGGGGCCGGCACTGTCGGACCTGCTGTCCGGTTATCCGCAGTGGGCGGTGTTCACCTTCGTCATCGACGGGTTGCAAGCCATGCTCGTCGGGCTGATCGTGCGTAAGTTCCGTCCGGCCAATATCATCGCCGGCTCCGTCATCGCCGGCGTGTGGAAAGTGTTCGGCTACCTCATCGCCGGAGGCATCCTGTCCGGCTGGGGTCCGGCCTTTGGCGAGGTCCTGGGCAACACCGGCCAGATGGTTGTCGGCCTGGTCATCGCCTATGCCCTGTTCGCCGCGGTCCGCAAGGCCTATCCGCCGCTGGTGCGCATGGGCAATCTGGGCGTGCAGCCCGCCGTTGCGATTCCTCAGGACTACACTGGGGCATCCGCTGACACCAGTACCGGCGCAAATGTCGGTGCCAACACCGTTGCCGATGCCGGTAGCGATGCCGCAGAGCGGACCGAAACGCCAGATTCCTACCGTCCATCGGGCAGTGTCAACTGACGCCCGCTGGACGGCGACTGACGGCACAGACGGCACTGACGGCACAGACGATCGAACGACCTGATATGAACGACGCCCCGATCATCACGGCGAACCACCTCAGCTGGTGGTATACCCCGCAAACGGACGAAGGTGAACCGGTCAAGGCATTGAACGAGCTGGATTTCTCAATCCTGCCCGGATCGTTCACAGGCATCATCGGCCCGACCGGGGCCGGCAAATCCACGCTGTGCATGGCGCTCGCCGGTATCATCCCGAATCCGGACGACGGCACCATGCGCGGTACGATGACCGTCGCCGGACGCAACACTGCCGAATGTAGCATCGCCGAACTGTCAAGCGATGTCGGATACGTCCAACAGGACCCGGAATCCCAACTGTTCTGTGCCAGTGTGGAAGACGAACTCGCCTTCCCAATGGAAAGCCACGGTGTCGATCCCGGCTGTATGGACGAGCGCATCGACGGGTTGCTGCACCTGGTCGGCATGGACGGGTATCGCCGGCGTGTACCGACTAGCCTGTCAGGAGGGCAGATGCAGCGGGTGGCGATCGCCGCGGCTTTGGCCTGTCATCCGCGCATTCTTGTGCTCGACGAGCCGACGGCGGCGCTCGATCCGGAAGGCACCCGGGAAGTATTCCAAGCGCTTGACACGATTCGCGCAACCCGCGAGTTGACGATTGTCATGGCCCAGCAGGATACAGACGGGCTGGCCCGATACGCCGACCACATCATGCTGTTGGATTCTGGCAGCATCGCCGCGTTTGGCGATACCACGCTGTTTACAACATATCGGGACAAGCTGATCGAGCTGGGGGTCGCCCTGCCGGGGCGAGAACCCGGCCCACCGGCGATTGTCACGGATGCTGCCGTACGGACAGGGGAGAGGAAGCCCGCGATCAGCTTCGAGCACGTCACCTACCGGTATCCCGGAGGAGGCAACGGTTCCGCCGCCCTCGACGACGTGAACCTTGCCATCGACCGCGGTGCGTTCGTTGGCCTGATTGGGCGCAACGGCTCAGGTAAAACCACCCTCGCCCGTCATCTCAACGGCATGTTGCAACCCAGCGCCGGTACTGTCACCGTTGACGGGCTGCATGTGGGCGGGCGCCGTGTCGGCGAGATGGCCTCCCATGTCGGGTATGCGTTCCAAAACCCCGATCATCAGATTTTCTGCTCCACCACGCGCGAGGAAATCGCCTTCGGCCCGTTGTGCCTGGGTGCGCCGCGCGAGGAAATCAGCCGCCGCGTCGACCGGCTGCTCAACCGCTTCGGTCTCGAGGATATCGCAGGACAATCGCCGGCGACTTTGGGCTACGGCCAACGCCGACTGGTCGCCTTCGCGTCCGTTCTGGCCATGGACACGCCGATTCTTGTGCTGGACGAGCCGACCGCTGGACTGGACCGCCGACTGTCCGGCATGATGCTCGACGCGGCGTCGCAACGTTGCCGGCAAGGCACAACCGTCGTGATGATCAGTCACGATATGCGTACGGTGCGCGAACGCTGCACCTATCTCATCGAACTCGAGGACGGGCATGTGCGCGCCGCCGGGCGGATCGAGCCGCAGAAAAACGGCCAACTGGAACATGTACAGCCGGAACTTGGGCTGCCGGAACCTTGCGAATACGGGGAGGGCCACTGATGGACGCCGACCTGTACGTTCCCGGCGACGGCTGGCTGCACCGCGTCGACCCGCGTGTCAAATTCCTCATCTCGCTCGTCCTGCTTGTCCTGTGCCTCATCTGGCGCAGCTGGCCGCTCATGCTCGCGGCGTTGATTCTTGAACATCTCATGCTCCTCACCGACCAAATTCCGTGGAAAAACATCGCATGTGTGTGGAAGATTCTCGCCGTCATCATCGTGCTGATTGTAGTGCTGTGGCCGATATTCGACCGTTCCGGCACGCATGTGCTCGTCGACTGGGGGTGGCTGCGGCTGACCCGGGAGAACCTGCTCATGGCCGCGGTGATGGGCCTGCGCATTCCCGCGCTCGGTTTCGCCTGTTTCCTCACCCTGTTCACCACCAGCCAGGCGAAACTCATCCGCGGGGCGGTCGCTTTGGGCATGCCGTACAGCGCTGGTCTGACGCTGGCGACCGCCTTGCGGTACATCCCGGTTTTCGCGCGGATTGTCACTCAGGTGCGTGACGCCCAGCGTGCGCGAGGCCTTGATCTGTCCGGGGAAGGCGCACGGATGCGAGGCATCCGCAACCCGTTTTCGCTGATGCTGGCACGGGCGCGCGCATGGGTTCCGGTCATCGTCGCCGTGTTGATCCGTGCCTACCGGATGAGCCGCAGCGTCGGCTGGGCTATGGAATCGCGCGGATTGGGACTGCCCGGTGTCAAGCGCTCCTACCGGGTGCGTCTGGCGATGCGTTCGGCTGATTGGGCGATTCTCGTAGCGACCATCGTATTCACCGTCCTCGTAATCGCCGCGATGGTCCTGCTCTAAGTCGCGCCGGCAGCCCTACAACAACCCCAACCCCATGTTCCGGCGTGTCGCCGGCATACTCAGGGATTCCACTGATGCATCATTCTCGAGGATGATACCGCCTCAGACGCGTTTTCCATCTCGCGCATGATGGGTTTTCCACCTGCATTCCGATAGATTTGAGGATATACGTCCAGGAAAGGTTCCGGACGAACGAGTGGAGGGAAGATCCATGACAACCCCGAATCCCATAACCGTCGAAGCTGTCGACCTGGTGAAGATCTACGGTACCGGCGAGAACGCGGTCCACGCGCTGCGCCATGTCAATGTCGCATTCGAACGAGGGAAGTTCACCGCGATCATGGGCCCGTCCGGTTCCGGCAAGTCCACGCTCATGCACACCCTCGCCGGCCTCGATTCCGCCACCAGCGGCCATATCCTGCTTGACGGTGCCGATATCACGACGATGAACGACAAGCAGCTGACCCTGCTGCGCCGGCACAAGATTGGATTCATCTTCCAAAGCTTCAACCTGCTGCCGATGTTCACCGCCGAACAGAACATCTTGATGCCGCTGACCCTGGCCGGCCAGAAGCCCGACCGTAAGTGGTTCGACATGCTCGTGGACACGCTGGGTCTGCGCGAGCGGCTCGGCCATCGCCCGAACGAGCTGTCCGGCGGCCAGCAGCAGCGTGTCGCCATCGCACGCGCGCTCATCGGCAAGCCCTCCGTCGTCTTCGCCGACGAGCCGACAGGCAATCTCGATTCCGTCTCCAGCGCCGAAGTTCTGAGCTTCTTGAAGCGTTCGGTCAAGGAACTGGGGCAGACCATCATCATGGTCACGCATGATGCGGTCGCCGCCTCCTACGCCGACCGCGCCATCGTCTTCGCGGACGGTCAGATCGTCGCGGATGTCGAGCACCCGAGTGCCGACCAGATGAGCGAGCTGCTCATGCAGGAACGCCGCCGCGCCACCCTCAACCTGTCCGAAGGCGTGCCGCAGCCGCCTGTCGCCGCCACGCCGGATGCCGGCCTCAACCGCTGAATCAGACACGAGACAAGCAAGGACATTCCCATGTGGTCGATAACGATCAAAATGATGAAAAAGAACATGAAGATGCTGGTTCCTGCGGGAATCGCCATCCTGATTGGCACGGCGTTCATCGCCTGCACCTTCCTGTTCGGCAACACGCTCAACGACACCCTGCGCACCCAGCTGACCGCCCAGTATGCGCAGGCGAACTACATCATCCAAAGCACGTCCGCGATGAGCGGATCGGGTTCGATGCCCACCGTTGGCGACGTGAAAACCAAGCAGATTAACACCACTGACGGTGTGAAATCCACGTACATCCAGCAGATGCTGCCGGTCAACGCGTCAACGGGGGATAAGAGCGCCACGCTGCTCGCCATCAACGCGTCAAGCGACGACCGCCTGCTGCCGGTCAAGATGGCCAAAGGGCACCAGCCGACGGGAGACGGGCAGATCGCGCTTCCGTCCAAGCTCGCCGACCAACTGTCGGTGAACATCGGCGACAAGGTGACGCTCGCCGCGAACTACGGTTCCGGCATCAGCGGAAGCGACAGCGTCGAACTGACGGTCTGCGGTTTCACCGAAGACACGAACGGTGCGTACGGCTCCTATGGCGGCGCCGCGGTGATCGGCGACAATACCATGGCGAAACTCCAGGGCGCCGACAGTGAATCCGACCTGATGTTCACCGGCATGACCCTGGATATCGACGAATCGAAGGCCGATGCCGCGGTCCCCGCAATCAGAAAGCTGCTTCCGGAAGGCTACAGCATCGAAACCCGGCAGAAGGCGGGAGATGAGGCGCTCAAGTCGCTCAGCCAGTCCGGCACCAACGCCGTCACCGTGTTCCTCATGTGCTTTGGCATCCTCGCGATGTTCGTCGCCGCGCTCGTCATCGCCAACACCTTCCAGGTGCTGGTCGCCCAACGTCGCCGCACCTTGGCGCTGCTGCGCACCATCGGCGCGCAGAAAGGCCAGCTATATCGGTCCGTCATCGGAGAGGCGGCCATCCTTGGCTTGATTGCTTCGGCGCTGGGTATTGCATTCGGCTCCGCGATTATGGCGATTGTGGTGCACAGCCACGCGCTCGCGAGCCTCGGCATGACCGGCGGATTGGTATTCACCTGGCAGGTCTTCGTGATTCCGCTCGTCTTCGGCGTCGTCATGACCATGCTCGCCTCAATCGGGTCGGCGCGTTCGGCCACACGCGTCACCCCGCTGGAAGCGCTGCGGCCTATCGAAGTCAGCGACAATAAGCGCGCCGGCATCGCCCGGGGTGCCACCGGCTTCCTGCTCATCGCCCTCGGCTTGGTGCTGACCGTCGGCGCGGTGATGATGCTTCGCTCGGCGCTGACATCCTCCTCGGATTTGAGCGACGGGTATTCGACGATGCTGCTGGCCGCAATCGCAGGATGCGCCCTGATTTTCATCGGCCTGGTGATCACCGCGGCCTTCTGGATGCCGCTGCTCATGCGCCTCGGCGGGGCCTTCGCCGCGCTGTTCGGACCGGCGGCTAAGATTGCACACGCCAATATCCAGAAGAACCCGAGGCGTGTCGCCTCCACCGGCGTCGCATTGCTGATTGGCGTGACGCTCGTTTCGTGCATCGGAACCGGTGCCGCCTGCGCCAAGCAGACGATGAACAACACCCTCGACACACACTACAGCGTGGATATGGTCGCCAAAGGCAGCAAGCTGAGCAAGTCCACCGCCGACAAGATCGCCAAGATCGACGGCGTGAAGACGACACTGTATGCGCCAATTGCCCGCGGTTCCGTCACCGTCGGCGGCGAGGAACGCAGCGCCACCCTGATCGGCGTTTCCGATACGGCGACGCTGTCCAAGGTACTGCGCGCGGATTTGGGCGGGGTCAGCCTCGGCGAGGGCAAGGCACTGGCACCAACGTATTCTGCGTTCACTGGCAAGGTCCTGTCGTTCAAGAACGGGCAGGTGAGTTTCACCGCTTCGGACGATAGCGGCAGCGGCGAAGCGTCCAGCGCCAACACGCTGACCTTCTCCGTCATCCAGCGGGATTACCGCAATGTCGATACGGATGTGAGCGTCACCCTGTTCGTCAACGAGTCCTACTTCCAGAGCAAGCAAGTGCAGGCGGACGGACATATGCTGCTCGCCGCAGTCGATACGTCCAATGCCTCGGCTGTGGACATCATCACCAAAGCGCAGACGGCAATCGGCGAAAGCGCAGGGTCCTCCCTGTCAGGTCCAATCGCGGAACGCGTCCAATGGAACCAGATTGTCGATACGATGCTCGCATTGCTGATCGCCCTGCTCGCGGTCGCCGTGCTCATCGCCCTCATCGGCGTGGCCAACACGCTCAGCCTGTCGGTGATCGAACGCACCCGCGAATCCGCGACCTTACGTGCCATCGGCATGACCCGCGGCCAGTTGCGCTGGTCGCTGGCAGTCGAATCGCTGGTCATCTCGCTGGTCGCCGGTATTGCGGGAGAAATCCTCGGTATCGCCTTCGGCTGGGTCGGCTCATACATGGTGCTCAGCCTGTACAGCGACACCGCGTTCATCAGCGATTGGAAACTCAACCTGATTGTGCTTGTGGTCGCCGCGGTGGCCGCTCTGCTCGCCAGTGTCTTCCCGGCACGGCGTGCGGTCAAGACGCCGCCGGTCGAGGCGCTCGCTGAAGCGTAACCAGATACGGCATGCCGACTGGCATGCAAGACGGCATACCAATCGTGGCCCGTCACTGCGTCAGGCAGTGGCGGGCCACTTGTGATATCTACACCGGCATGGGGCGTCGTATCTCGACTAGGGGCGGACCAGCCCGTTCTCGTAGGCGAAGACAACCGCCTGCACCCGGTCGCGCGCGTTGATTTTCGCCAGGATATGCGCCACATGCGTTTTCACGGTCGGCAGGCTGATGAACAGCTTGTCGGCGATTTCCTGATTGCTCAGCCCATGCGCGATTTCAATGAGCACCTCGCGCTCGCGCTCGGTCAGGTCGGACAACTCAGGATCGGTGTACTGTGCTTCATTGCCACCGGACGCCCCCGGTCGTACGGTGGGGGCGAGCTTGCCTTCGACCATGTTCTCAATCAGCCGCTTGGTCGCGGACGGGGCGATGATCGCGTTGCCCTGGTACACGGTACGGATGGAGGCCAGCAGGGTCTCCGGCTCGGTGTCCTTGAGCAGGAAGCCCGACGCACCCGCATTGATCGCGGACATCACATACTCGTCCAGATCGAAAGTCGTCAGAATGATGACACGGGTGACGCGTTCGGCGTCGTCGGCGTTCTCGGCGTCGCAGCCGGGCGTGTCGCTGGGGTGAGAGGCCGCTGGTTCCATTGCGGTGATGCGGCGTGTCGCCTCGATTCCGTCCATGCCGGGCATACGCACGTCCATGAGCACGACATCAGGATGCAACTCTTGCGCGAGCGCGACTGCCTGATTGCCATCGCCTGCCTGCCCGACGACCTCCATATCCGCCTGGGACCCGATGACCATGGCGAATCCGGCACGGACGAGTTCCTGGTCGTCGGCGATGACCACGCGGATGTGCTGCTGTTGATTCATAGTCTCCACTGTATCCGCAGGTGGGGGCGTGCGCTAGGATGCGGCACGGTTCGCGCGCGACCCACACGGCGTGCGAGGCTTGAGATGCAATGACAGGGAGGGGCGGATGCGCGGTTGGCGCGGTGATGTACCGCACTCCTGAGATACTGAACGACGTATCATGCTCGGGAACGGAACGACCATGGCGGACGTGCGGGCTGATATCGGACAAGGCGTCCGGAACAAGCCACGGCGGCGATTCCGTTGCGGCATGGAGCACAAGGAGTTGCCAGCTGTGAAGTCAACAGCCGGCGCGTGGAAAAGGGCGGTCGGCATCGCGCTTGCAGTGGTGCTCGCGTGCACCTATATCATCGTCAGGACCTACTTGGACATCTATCCGTCTGCGGACATGACGTATCGGAGCGCCAACTATGAGGTCGAAGTGCAACGCAACGGCGACCTGAAGATTCGCGAGCATATCGATGTGACGCTCAAGAAGCGGGGCAAGCCGTGGCGGCAACTGTACCAGCAGTATCGTCTTGACCCCGACCAACTCACCGCCATCACCGGGGTGAGTGTCAAGAACACCACGACCGGCGAAACTTACACCCAGGCAGACCCGGTCGTGCCCGGCAGCCAGTCCACGTCACTATGGGACTCCACGTATGCTGGGCACTGGTATATCAAACGCGCCGGGGTGAGCACGAAGACGTATGACCCGGAACGTGACAAGCCTGACGCCTCGGGCGGCTACTCGGATCAGTACCCCACTATTGAAATCGGTTGGAACATCCCCGCGACTGACGACACAGACAGCATAGGTTCGACATTACGATGACCTTCGAAGGGGTGTCCACCGCCTACGATGATGTCGCCACATTCCAGTGGGAGCCGATTGGCACCAAAAACACCGTCCCGATCGGTGAAGTCACGGGGACGGTGACTTTCCCCGATGGCGTCACGACGAAGAATTCAGCGACTTGGATGCACTTCGAAGGCCCGTTCTCACAGACCACACGGGACAAAGACGGCACGCTGCATTTCTCGGCGAAGAACGTGAAATCCGGCATGTATCTCGATGTGGTCGCCATGGTCGATATCGCCCAGATGAACGATGTCGCCCGTCATGAGCCGGGCGAACACCGGGAGAGTCTGATCACCTCGGAGCAGGACAAGATGGACCGCTGGGCGCGATACCGCGACGCCAAACACAGGGAATTGGTGATGCGCGCGTTCATCATCGCGGCCATAGGCATCACCCTGTGCGCGGCCATGCTCGCCTGCCTGCGCGGCAGCATCCGCAAGACGTCGTTCCCCAAGGACGCCGCATATCGTCGTGAGCCGCCCGACATGACGCCGAACAACGCGGCGCGGCTCAACGCGCTGATCGAGCATTGCCCTACATCGCAGACGAATGCGCGTGCACTGAGCGCCACCATGCTCTCGCTCACAGCCAAACATGCTATCAGGCTCCTGCCTGGTACGGCGGAATCCTATGACGGCATTGATGTATCCGGCGCGAGTGACGCCACCGTTTTGTCGGGGGTCGAGCAAACCCCGGCCGTCGAATATCACGTGGACCGGTCGGACGGGCGCACGAGCATCGCCGTCAAACCTGATGACGTGACCATCGTAATCGAAGCAGATGGCGAGGATTCCCGTGGCCGTGCGGCATTGCACCTGTGCGACAGCGAGACCGACCTGCTGGATTTCCTCGAGGCGGTGGGCACACACGGTAAGACCCGGGTGTCCGACATGAAGCAGATGCGTTCCCTGATGAATGACTGGAAACGCGGCGCGAAAGAACAGCAGACCATGGTGACGCAGCTTGAGGGGAAGTTCTCAAAACTGAACCTCACTGTGCCTGCCGGCCGGGGAGGCATCGTCGTCAGCATCATCACGTTCATCTATCTGGTGGCCAGTTGCGCGTTGCTATCGAGCAACCTGTTCCTACAATTGGTGACGATTCTTCCGGTCGCGTTGTGTGTGGGCTTATGCATGGGCCTGATGCAGTTCTCCGGTTTGAACGAGCACGGCCGTCAGCTGGCTTCGCAACTGGAAGCGTTTAAGCGATATCTCAATGATTTCAGCGATTTCACAGATCGTGGCATGCAGGAGCTTGCCTTGTGGGACAAATACCTCGTCTATGCGGCGGCTTTCGGGCTGTCAGAACAGGTGATGAGTCAACTCGTCCGTTCGGTTCCTGAGCTGTCCGACCCGCAGTGGCTTGACGACCATGCCTCCGGTTCGCTCGTGTATTGGATGTACCGTCCGACGATTCTGCCCGGCGGTGTTGTCGCTGGCTTGACCGCTGGCGGCGGGTCCGGTGTCGCGGCATTCGCGTCGTCGTCTTTCGCGGATTTGGGCGCGCAGCTCAACGACGGGTTCGTTGAAGTCCAGAGCGCAGTACAGACCACGCTCGGCTCCTCAGGTTCGGGGTCATCCGGGGGATTCGGCGGTGGTGGCGGCGGTGCCGGAGGCGGTAGTTTCGGCGGCCGGTAGCGCATCCGAGACCGCGGCGTGAGTGGTCGCAGCGGTCGGAGCAACTGGTGTGGTTTGGGAATCCTGCGTAGCCGGGGTGGCAGAGGAGGCGGAGGCAGGCGGAGAAACCGGGGCGAGCGGGGCGATATCCGCAGATCGGTCGTGCGTCTCGTCGCTGAACCCGGTTTTGCGCAGCACGCCAAGCAATTCGCGCATGCGTGCCAGAGCGGCACGTCCTTGCTCGCCGATCTGTTTGAATGCCTCGGAGACTGCGGCTGCATCCGGCTCGGTCCCTTCCTGTTCCGCGTGTTCGAACATGGCGAGCCCCTCATGGGTACAAGCGATTACGGATTGGAGGGTGTCGGTGACCTCGCTTTGGATATTCGCGCTGATCCGGTCACGCTCCACGTTCGCGGCGAGCACTTGCTGCCGGCGGGCCTCCTCGTTAAGCGCCTGTTCACGCGCCTGCAAGACGAGCGCATCGTTGCCGCTTGTGCGTTTCCATATCGCTGCGACGATGGCGATCAGGCACATGAGCCCGACGGTGACGAAGGCGGAGCCCGTTTCAATCAGTATGGCGCCGCTGGGACGTTGCAGCTGTGCAAGATCGGCGAGCATGGCGAGCAGGGAGGTATACCCCATGGCTCCGGAGAACACGCACAGCGCGCACATGCATGTGGCGGTCGAGGCCGCGGCGATCGCCCGGTTGGTGGAGCGCCTGTTGCCATAGAGGATTGCGGCGGAGAGCACGCCGAGCGACATGATGTTGACGAATAGGATGCACGGCATAACCAGCAGTTGGAGTATGGCGAAAATGAAGGCGAATATGGCGCTCGCCTGTGGAAAACGGCGTCTGAACATCCACGGCAGGATGACCAGTACCGTCACCGCCCAGATGTCGGTTTGGCTGATGGCATGTGTCTGGTTGCCGGTGAGCACGAATTCGAGATTGTTGCCCACGTTTACCCCGGACAGGCCGAAGAACGCGATGAAGATGAGACCAGACAGGATGTCTGACGCCAGATAGTGACGCTCCCACCACATGGACATGCGTTCGACCGTATTCGTGGCGCCGTCTGTGCGATCTTCCGCAGTAGGCAGCGCCGGACGGCGGTCGTGGAAGCACCGCCGCAGCATGTCAGGAATCCGCGTAGGGCGCGCCGGCAACGGCAGTGATGCGGGTGCGATGCTTTGTCGCACCGGCGTTCCTCCGCTGATTGTGTTCTGCCGTGGCTGCCGGACGGGGTCGAGCTCGTCGCCGACTGTACTACTGTGCTGTAGATCAGTTGCCGGAATGGTTGGTTCGCCCGCGCCGGTCAGAGCTTCTTGTGACTGACGGGCCGCAGGTTCGCCCGCGCCCGGTGCCGGCGAAGTTGCGGTCGAAGCGGTGACATGTAGTTCGGCTTCATGTTCGGCGTCCCGGTACGGCACACTCGCCAGGACTTCGAAGCCGCCGCTGAGCCTCGGCCCGGCCTGCACGCTGCCGTGGGCCATCGCGATCCGCTCGCTCATGCCTTGCAGGCCGAATCCCGGTTTGTGACCGTCCGCCGCCGCGCTGGCGCCCCGCCCGTCATCGCTGACGCGGACGGTCAAGCGGGTGCCTGACCACGCTTCTTCGATTTCCACGTGCACGTTGGGGCCGGCATATTTGCGCACATTGGTCAACGCCTCCTGCACCATGCGGTACATCGCCGTGCTCGCGGTTTCGCTCAGCCTCGCCGGGTGCGGTTCCCCGACAATCCGATAACTGATGTCCGTATCGGCCGCGGAGCGTCGGGACTCGTCGATCAGCGCGGCGACATGCCGGTAGTCGGCGTGGTCGGGTTCGCCGAATACGCCGAGCAGACGGTGCATGTCCTCCATCGCGCGTTGCGACTCATGCTCGATCGTGTGCATAGTGTCTTTGGCGATCTGCGGATTCGAGGCGCCGGCGTATCTGCCGCCATCGGATTGCACGATGATGATCGACAGGGTGTGCGCGACCACATCATGCATATCGCGTGCGATTCGGGCGCGCTCCGCCAGGGCGGCAATCCGGCGCCGCTCCTGCTCGCCGGCCTTGAGGGATGCATTGCGCTCCCTCAGCGCGGCGATGGTGGCGTTGCGGGCGCGCTGCCAGTAGGCGAGGAAAATCGCGGTGATGATGCACAGGGTGATCAGGACCAGGCCACCCGTGAACGCCGAGAGGAAATCCTGTGCGCAGGTATGCGGGTTGTTGCCTTGGCACAACGTGACGGTGATTGGCGAGGTCGCGGTGCCGAACACCGGCCCGACGCTGGTGGAAACCGCGAGCGTGAGTGAGGCGAGGATGCCGAGGGCGAGCCCGAGACAGGCGAACAGCTTGCTGTGCATCGGGTTGCCGTAGACAATGACGGCGTACAAGACGGCCAGTGCGAACATATCCGAGGGAACGAGTGCGGGGCCGACGATCAGCTGGGCGACCGAGAGCGCGACAATCGCCCACGCGCTCGGCTCCGGGCGCCACCGGCGTGTGGCTACGGGAATCAGCATGGCGATCTGCCACAGATCGCATACCATCGCGGGGCAGGAGAACAGTACGCCGGGGGTGGAGCCGGTAGAGGCGGTCATCAACAGGAACAACGCGGCGACCAGTATGGTCATGGCGGTATCGACCGCCAGTACGTGGCTTTTGGCCCATGAGGTCATCCGTGTCATCCAATGCATGTCATTCACCCTAGTGTCGGGCGGCCACCGCGGCCATCATGCGCGAGGATGAAAGGCCGGGGTGGCGCTATGGTTGGCTTAACGGATTGCTGGCAGGACTTATTCGGGAGGCACACGGTGACGGCGTTGGCACAGAATTACGTTCCGGGACGGTATATCGAGGACCATGCGATTGACGTGCCGCTGGACTGGCGTGGCGACACGCCCGGGCAATCGGTGTCGGGCGAGACGATTCGGCTGTTCTACCGGGTGGTGTGCGAAGCGGGTCGCGAGCATGAGGATCTGCCGCTGCTGCTGTTCCTGCAGGGCGGGCCGGGCGGTGCGGGCCCGCGCCCGATGGCTGACGGCGGCGGGGACGCGTGGCTTGCCGAAGCGTTGAAGCATTTCCGTGTCGTGTTGCCTGACCAGCGCGGCACCGGGCGTTCCTCGCGTGTCGATTCGCACGTCATGTCCCGTATCGGGGACGCGCAGGCACAGGCGGCATATCTCAAGCGTTTCCTTGCCGATTCGATTATCCGGGACTTCGAGCATCTGCGCCTGAGTGTGTTTGGCGGCCGCAAGTGGGTCACGCTCGGGCAGAGCTACGGCGGGTTCCTGACCTTGAGCTACCTGTCCCTGTTCCCGCAAGGATTGGCTGCATGCTTCACCAACGGCGGCATCCCGCATGTGCCCGCTGATCCGGATGACGTGTACGCGCACACCTTCCCGCGCATGGAATCGAAGACCATGCAGTATTACGCGCGTTATCCGCAGGACCGCGAGCGTGTCGCCGCCGTTGCCGACCGGGTGGCCCAAGGGGGAGTGGCGTTGCCCAACGGCGATCCGCTGACCATCGAACGCATGCAGACTTTGGGTGGCGGGTTCGGTATGAAGCCGAGTTTCGAACAGATTCACTGGCTGTTCGACGAGGCTTTCATTGACGGCGATGGCTCCGCGGACAGCTCGTCACCGCTATCCGACGAATTCCTCACCCATGTGATGGACACGACCGCATCCCGCCCCCTGTACTGGCCGCTTCAGGAATTCATTTACGCCGACGGCGAGCTCGAACATCCGGTCAACTGGGCTGCCCAACGCGCCTACGACACCCGCCCTCAATTCTCCGTATCCGCGCGGCCGCTGCTGTTCACCGGGGAGGCGATTTTCCCGTGGATGTTCCGGCAGGAGCAGGCGTTGCGCCCATTCGCCGCAGCGATGGACATCCTCATGCAGGACACGCATTTCGGCAAGATTTACGACGCCGACCAGCTCGCTCGTAACGAGGTGCCGCTGCAGGCGACCGTCTACGTGGACGACATGTACGTTGATTCGACACTTCAGCTTGATACCCTGTCCCGTGTCGGCAACAGCCACTACTGGGCGACCAACGAGTACGAGCATGACGGGTTGCGCACCGACCCGCGGGTTTTCACGCGCGAATACCGGGAAGCCCTGGGGCGGGGAGACCTCGCCGGCATCAAGTGACCAGCCCGGCGCGGCCCGCAGCCGCGACCGAACGCATCCGTGGCCGGCATAGCGCCGGCGAACAACCCAAGAAAGGAACCCAATGACCCAGCAACTGAGCGACATCACCGTCGGATTCATCGGTTACGGCGCCATGGCGCAGGCCATGGCCCAAGGCTTTGTAGACGGGGGAGTCCTCGAAGGCGGGCAGATTCTCGCCTGCGCAGGACATTACGACAAGCTTGTGGACAACACGTCCGCGCTTGGCGTGCGTCCGATGCACAACGCCACCGAGGTTGCCGCAGCAAGCGATATCGTCATCCTCGCCGTCAAACCGAACCTCATCGAAGAGGTCGTGACCCCAATCCTGCATGAACTGGCCAACAGCATCGTCGTATGCGTGGCCTGGGGGTGGACTTTCGACCGCCTTGAAACCGTGCTCGAGGACCATACCCCGCACATCTCCATCATCCCCAACACGCCGATCGCCGTCGGCCAAGGCGTCAGCGTCGTCGAAGACAAGCACAATCTCACCGACTACCAGGCGGGGCTCGTCCACGCGTTGCTCGAGCCGGTCAGCATGCTCGAGACCGTCGACACCGCGCACATGTCCCAAGCGGGTACCATTTCCAGCTGTGCCCCGGCGTTCACCGCGATGTACATCGAGGCGCTCGCCGACGCGGGCGTGCAGTATGGGCTCAAGCGTGCCAGCGCGTACCGGCTTGCCGCGAAAATGGTCGAGGGTACGGGCGCGTTGCAAGTCAGTGACGGGCGGCTGCCCGCGGCCATGAAGGATGCGGTCTGCTCTCCGGGCGGCGCGACCATCCGCGGCGTGGTCGCGTTGGAACAGCACGGGTTCCGTGGCGATGTGATTTCCGCGGTGCAAGCTGTGGAAGGCTGACGGTTCCTTGATGTTTGCGGTGGCGGCCGGTGTTGACGATGCAAATCGTGGCACCGGCCGCCGCTCGTGTCGCGGCGGCTCACCCGACGGCTGTTCTCCCGGTTGGCGCGAATCATGCAAGGGCGATGACGTGCCGACGGCATGCGCTACGTCCATCATGCCTCTACACTGGAAAGCATGTCTTTAACTATCGGAATCGTCGGCCTGCCGAATGTCGGCAAGTCCACCATGTTCAACGCGCTCACCCGCAACAATGTGCTGGCGGAGAACTACCCGTTCGCCACCATTGAGCCGAACACCGGCATCGTGCCCCTGCCGGACGACCGGCTGCCGGTGCTCGCCAAGCTCGTCCACACCGAGAAGATCGTGCCCGCAACCGTCACCTTCGTCGATATCGCCGGCATCGTCAAGGGTGCGTCCGAGGGCGAGGGCCTGGGCAACAAGTTCCTCGCGAACATCCGTGAAGCCGACGCGATCTGCGAGGTCGTGCGCGCCTTCGAGGACGATGACATCGTGCACGTCAACGGCAAGGTCGATCCCGCCGACGACATCGACACAATCAACACCGAGCTCATCCTCGCCGATTTGCAGACCATCGAAAACGCGCTGCCGAAGCTTGAGAAGGAACTGCGCGGCAAGAAGGTCACGCCGGAATACGTCAACGCAGTCAACGAGGCGAAGAAGATCCTCGAGGCGGGCGAGACCATCGACCACGCGGCCCAGGCAGGCAAGATTAACAAGGACGACATCTACGACCTGCACCTGCTGACCGCCAAGCCGTTCATCTACGTGTTCAATGTTGACGACGCCGAACTGTCCAATGAGCAGCTGCGCAAGAAGCTCGCCGATTTGGTGGCCCCTGCGAAGGCGATTTTCCTCAACGCCCAGTTCGAAGCCGATCTGACCGAGCTTGACGAGGCGGATGCACGTGAGATGCTTGAGGACGCCGGATTGAAGGAATCCGGGCTCGACCAGCTTGCTCGTGTCGGATTCGATATTCTCGGCCTGCAGACCTTCCTGACCGCAGGTGAGAAGGAAGTGCGTGCCTGGCAGATTCACAAGGGCTGGACCGCCCCGCAGGCAGCAGGTGTGATCCACACCGATTTCGAGCGTGGCTTCATCAAGGCCGAAATCGTCTCCTACGATGACTTCGTCGCAGCCAACGGCTCGATGAACACCATCAAGGAGGAAGGCAAGCTCCGCCTTGAAGGACGTGACTACGTGATGCAGGACGGCGACATCGTCGAATTCAAGTTCAACGTGTCCAAGTAACCGCCCACACCCCGCCAAAACGGCGCGATTCCAACGATTCCACCCTGCGAAACGTTGCAATCGCGCCGTTTTTGAATGCACCGGAACAGGCCGTTCCTGACACGTTCCAGGCGGTTGTCGCCATCGAATGAGTGCGTTTAGAGTGCACTTTCGAGGGCGCTCGCCGGCGCAGTCGGGCGCGACAGGTCCGGTACGTGGAACTTCTGACGGAAACGTCACAATGGCGGCAAACTCCCGGGACTTTTGGCGGGAATGGCGCCAATGGCGGTAATCTCCCGGGAATTTATGGACGAAGACGGGGTTTCGCGCTGATGCGACAATGAAAACGTTGAAATACCAACATGCTCGAAATCAGACCCCTGGGAGTTTACGCGTCAAACTGCATATAACGAGAGAAGTCCAACGCTGGGCGATGACGTCCGTTGATGATGACGTTCGTTAACGATGACGTTCGTTGACGATGACGTCCGTTAGCCATGATGACCTTCTCGATTAGTGGACAAGCATGTTCTGCGCGCGGGCCGCAGGGCATGACGGTGGCCAGTGCGACCCAGCTCATTACTGCGCTGCAGAAAGATCGGCTGACGCAATCGTCGATTGTCATCGCAGCTGGTCTCCGAGACCGGCGGACCCTCGGCTGCGCCAACATACTGATGCTTTGCTACAGCCATACCACACCTGTGATTTCCATGATGACGGTCGCAATCGATTCGCTGCCTGTAAACAAATCGTTGCGCTCCTCATTTCGAGGCACAACGCGCGGTTCGTGCATGACCTGCTGCGAAATCTGGGTTCATGCCGCCGCACAGTTGCGACGTTCACTAGAACTCGCCGCGGTTTCCTTTCCTTTTTGGTGAGGAGCAGGGCGGAGGAGGACGGGCGTCATTCTCGTTTTGGTGTTCTCGCAGCAACGATTCCGCTATTCATAGTTGACCGGCAAGCGCTCAACTCCGCCGTGGTGCGACTGTCGTGTTGCACGGCAGGCGGTTACCGGGCGGTGGCGGGGAGAGAGCGTAGACCGTCTCGCACCGATTCCTGCCAGTCTCCCGCGCGTTGCAACAATCTCCCATCCGCCTTGTCAACTTTGGCTTGTAGCGACGAAAACGGCTCCATCCGCGCGTCATCGGTGCGGATACCGTTATTGTAGAAAGGCATGAATGAATCCCCCCCCCGTGGCGACACCAACCACGGGGGCATAATTCGGCGTGCGTACTGCAGACGAACGGAGGCGACTATGGCGGTTTTCCCGCATCGAAGCGGGCAGGGCGATCATCCGCTCCGCCGCAATGCCAGGGTTCTTCTCGCGGCGTTGGCATGTATCGCGCTGATTTTCGGGTTCTTCTCCATCCAGCAGCATCGTGCGGGTATGCGAGCGACAACCCGAGCTGTATCCGGGTCATCCACTACTCTCGTACACCGCAAAGTTCCCGCCCCTGACGGTACTCATACACTGAACAAATCCGCGGTACCGGCGATTAACGCATCCCCTGGCACACATACCAATGCCCAGAACAAGGGGACGACCGTCGATTGGCGTGCCGCATCTGGCGGGGCGCAGCCGAAACTGTCCGAATACAAGAACCTGAGCATCACGGTCGATTTATCCGCCCAACGGGTGTACGTGTGTTCCAACGGCAAGACTATTTACACGATGATTGCCAGTACGGGGCTCAACGACAGCACTCCACACGGGGATTTCACCATCAACGGCCGGGGCGACCATTTCTACAACCCCTCCGATGGCTGGGGCGCGGACTATTGGGTGTCCTTCCGCAACAACGTCTTCCTGTTCCACACCGTGCCCACCAAGGAGGACACGGGATCGTACGTGGCCAGCGAGGCGGTGAAACTCGGGCATCCGGCATCGCACGGTTGCATGCGTCTGACCTTGTCTGACGCGAAGTGGTTCTACAATCAGGTTCCTGACGGCACGCCCGTGCATATCAGCTGACGTGTCTGATGGGCGACGGGCACCGTCTGGTGACACTGTCTGGTGATGCTGTCAGATGGACACCGTCTGCCGGACGCTGCAGTCTGCGGAACACTATCTGACGGTGCCGCCACATGGACGATAAACACCGTCTGATAACACCCCCCGATAAACACCGTCTGATCGACGCGCGGTGAATTGTCGGTGTCATTTGTTCTCGCCCCGCGGATTCGCCTGCATGGTCCCGGGATGTTGCGATAGCGTAGTATCAGGAATCGGCCGCGTGGTCGCGGTCTGGACGCATTGTTCGGAAAGGAGCGCCTATGGGGATGCCGCTTGATTTGTATGTGATCCGGCACGGTGAATCCGAGGCGAATGTCATCATCAAGGCCGGCGAGCAGGGCGATACCTCCCTGTACACGCAGGATAACGTGACGGTGCCGGATCGTTCGTGGCGTTTGACGGCGACCGGCCGTCGCCAGGCTGATTGCATCGGCCGCTGGCTTGTCTCCCAGCAGCAGCTATTCGACCGCTATCTGGTCTCGCCGTACGTCCGCGCCCGCGAAACGGCCGCCACCATGGCCTTGCCCAAGGCGAAATGGGAGGAGACCCGGGTGCTGCGCGAACGATCGTGGGGCGAGATCAACACCATCACGCAGGATGAATTCAAAACCAATTACGAGCGCAACTGGCTGTTCAAACGCACCGACCCGCTGTATTGGCGTCCGCCGGCAGGCGAATCGATCGCCGATGTCGCCGAAGACCGTGTGCACAACCTGCTCACCTCGCTCAACCGTCGCTCAGAGTCGGAATCGGTGGTCGTGGTCACGCACGGCGATTTCATGCTGGCGATGATGCTCACGCTCGAGGACCTCTCCGACGAGGAGTTCATGCACCGCGCGGACAGCGACGATTGGAAAATCACGAACTGCACGTGCCTGCATTATTCTCGCCGCGACCCACACACCGGCCGCACGACCGAACGGCTGCGCTGGGAACAGACCGCCCGCCCGGTGCTCGACGAGCAGACCGGCCGTTGGGAGGTCGAAGTGGAACCGTGGCGCGAGTTCCAGCGCCCGCTGCTGTCGAATGGCGATCTTGTTGATGTCGTGCATTCGGTAGACCCGCATCTGACGCAATACACCAAGTGACACCCGTATTGCGTCAGATGCGTCCTGACTGCCGGCACCCCGATGACGAGAATGCGACACGCCTGAAAATCTGCGGGTTTTGAGGTATTGTCGTCTCTCGTGACATCGACACCGCTACCATTGTGCAAGGCGTCGGCGCGCCATGTGCGTCCGGCGAATTCCAAGAAGACAAAGGAGCAGTAGATGAGTAGCGGCTTGTTCACATGGAAACTGCATGGTGACGGCAAGACCTTGAAATCCGGGGAGGTGGTCGAACCTGACGAGCGCCTGTCTTGGCCACGCACCGCAGGTATCGGCGCCCAGCATGTCATCGCGATGTTCGGCGCGACCTTCCTGGTCCCGATTCTCACCGGCTTCGACCCGTCGACGACCCTGTTCTTCACCGCCATGTCGACGGCACTGTTCCTGCTCATCAACAAGAACAAGCTGCCAAGCTACCTCGGTAGCTCCTTCGGCTTCATCGCCCCTATTGCGGCGGTCGCCTCGGCCCACAAGGGCATCGCGGTCGCAAGCTTCGGCATCATGGTCACCGGTCTGCTGCTCGCCTTGGTGGGCCTGCTTGTCCATTTCGCCGGCGCCAAGTGGATTGACAAGATCATGCCGCCGGTGGTCAACGGCGCGATTGTGGCGATCATCGGCTTCAACCTCGCCCCGTCGGTGTGGACGAACTTCAAGAAGGCCCCGGACACGGCTGTGGTGACGCTGGTCGCCGTCCTGCTGATCGGCGTGTTGTTCCGCGGCTTGGTCGGGCGTCTGAACATCCTGCTGGGCGTACTGGTCGGCTATGCGTACGCGTGCGCCCGCGGCCAGGTCGATTTCAAGGCAGTGGAAGGCGCCGCCTGGGTCGGTTTGCCGCAGTTCCATCTGCCGCAGGTCGATTTCTCGATTCTCGCGATGTTCATTCCGGTCGTGCTCGTGCTGGTCGCCGAGAACGTGGGCCACGTCAAGTCCGTGGCACAGATGACCGGCCGCGATTATGACAACCAGATTGGCACCGCGCTCATGGCCGATGGTATCGGCACCGCGATTGCCGGCTTCGGCGGCGGCTCCGGCACAACCACGTACGGCGAGAACATCGGCGTCATGGCTTCCACGAAGGTGTATTCGACGGCCGCCTACTGGTGTGCGGCGGCGTTCGCCTTGATTTTGAGCCTGTGCCCGAAGTTCGGTGCCGTGATCAACACCATTCCCGCCGGCGTGCTCGGCGGCGTGACCACCTTGCTGTATGGCATGATCGGCATGATCGGCGTGCGCATCTGGGTGGACAACCATGTCAACTTCGACAAGCCGGTCAATGTGATGACCGCCGCCGTCACGATGATTATCGGCATCGCCGACTTCACCTTCGCGGTCAGCGGCGTGCAGTTCAACGGCATCGCCATCGGCACGATCGTCGTGCTCGTCATGTACCACGGCCTCAAGGCCATTGGCAAGGCGACTGGGACGATTGCTAAGGATGATCCGGACGTGCTGTGATTGAATGACCATGACGCTGCTCGGCGGGTACATGAATTCGCCGGGTGGCATCACATACTGTTTTGGGCCGCATCCCGTATTCCGGGGTGCGGCCCAAAACGTTGTATCGCCCGGTTTGCCCGGCACTCGAGTTTATGCGGTTCCTGCCTGACGACTTACCTGACTGTTGACATTCACTCGGCAGGCGAATCGTCACCGCTTCTTCCCACGCTCGACCACGGGCTCGTCGCGATACTGGTCATCGGCCGTGAAACAGGTGCGATACACCATCACCATAATCAGGGTGTCAGCAAGCAAAGTGAGCGCGGCGATGGAGGCGAGAATCACGAACTGGTATTTCGCCGCGTTGAGCGGGTCACCGCCCGCGATGACCTGGCCGGCCATCATGCCCGGGATGGTCACGATGCCGCTTGAGGCGAGCGACGCCGTGGTCGGCAGCAAGCCGAGGCGGATTGAGGAAATCACCGATGGCCGTGCGGCCTCCCAGCGGGTCGCGCCTAACGCCAGCAGCGTGTCGACCTCGTCCCGTCGTTCCTTCATGCTCTCATAGAAGCGGCTCAGCCCTACGGCCAGCGCGGAAACCGTATTGCCCAACAGCATGCCGGTCAGTGGCACCACCAGCTGTGGCGCATACCACGGGTGGGGGCGTACGACCAGTTCCGTGACCATCGAAATCATGAGCAGCATGGTGATGACCAAGGTCAGCAGCACCGGGCCTGCAAGCCCCTTCGGCACGCCTTTGGCGCGTGACAGGGTGATTTGCACGGCCGCCACCAGCATGACGGCGACCAAGGCGAGTACCAGCCACGGGTTGCCGGATTTGATGACATAGCCCATGATGAAGCCCATCGCGCACAATTGGACGAGCGCGCGGCATGCGGACCACAGAAGCGTTTTGCCGATGCCCAAATGCATAAGCCATGACAGCCCGGAGGCGACCATCACCATCGCCAGCGCGATGAGCAGACCCCAGATGTCGATGGGGTAGGAGGTGCCCGATGTCGTCTGCGTGGCTGTTTGTGCCGCGGTTTGAGTGATGTGGGGTGTGTTCCCCGGGAGAGTTGCCCATGCCGAAGCCAGATTGATCGTGTTCATCGCAGTCCTCCTTCGTCGAGGGTGACGGTTCGAGTGGCGACCCCGTCCGGCGGGCGGTGCCGGATGCGGATCACCGCCATGCCGCGTTGTGCGGCGTCGCTGAGGATGGCGGCGACTTTTGCCGCGTTGTCATCGTCGAGCCCGGCATCGACCTCGTCGGCGAGCAGCAGTTTCGGATCTGTCAGCAGCGTGCGCGCGAGACTCACGCGTGCCGCCTGCCCTCCTGACAGGTCGTGCGGCGCCCTGCCAAGATTGATATCTTCACAGCCGATGGCGTCGAGGGTGGCGCGGATTTTGTCATCTGGCAGCATATCGACGCCGTTGTGCACCGCGCCCCAGATGCCGCTGCGACGCCGTTTGCCGCGGGCACGGGCATGGGCTTGGGGGCCAGCAGGGTGATTCGTGTCAGACGAGCTGTCATCCTGCTCGTTGCGGATCGCCAAGGTCCACGGCAAACGAATGACTTCGGCGACGTTGTCTCCGATCAGCACCGGTTTCTGCGGCAGATAGGCGACGCTACACCGCCACTGCTGCGGTGTGAATTCCGTGGATGGACGGCCATCGAGGAACATGGTGCCGCCGGCATGGGGATTGAGCCGTGCGAATGCGGTGAGCAGGCTGCTTTTCCCCGCGCCTGACGGGCCGACCAGATCTACGATCTCGCCGGCGTCGATGTCGAAGGACAGTCCTTGGAAAATGGTTTTCTCGCCGTCCTGTGAGGGGACGGTGCACGTCATGTCGCGCGCGCTGAACAGATGCGTACTCATGACTACAGACTATCGCGTCTGCAAGTCCAGTGTTGGGCAATCGGACGGTGTTTCGCCGCTTGCCGACATTGTCGAGGTCGTCGATGCGGCCGAGAGACACGGTTGCCGTAGATATCGCCGTATCGATGGTCAGCCTTATACCATATCGTTCTTCGTTTCAGCTGGGGGTTTCGCTGTTCCTTGCCGGTCGGTAGGCTGGGAATATGGCTTTGTTTGATGATTTCGGCATGATGTTCGGCTTCCCCGGCGATTCCGGACGTAAGGACGACGACCCCCAGGTCGTTGACGTTCAGGTCGACGGGGATGCGCAGGGCGGTGGAAACGCCCAGGCGCCGCATGGGAATACGTCGGTGCCCCGGCTTGGCCGCCGCGCGGCGAAACGGCCGAAAGTGCGCAGGCGCAACGGTTCGACAATCGCCCTTGGCATCATCGCTGTCATCGTCGTGATCGTCGGATTGTTCTTCGGTTTGGCCCGGTTCATCACGGATGTCATGTGGTTCGACCAACTCGGCTTCCAACGTGTGATCTGGACGCAGCTCGGTGTGAAAGTGGGCTTGTGGGCCGCCTATGCGCTGCTCATGGCATTGGTCAGCTTCATTGCCGCAGTGCTCGCCATCCGCACGCGGCCTAGCGGTGCTGACGGCTCCACGGTACGAATCAACGGCGATGTCATCGAAATCGGCAAAGGGGTGAGTACCCGTACCGCAACGCGTGTCGCAGTCGTGGTCTCCCTAATTGTGGGCATCATGTTCGGCTCGCAGTTCAACTCGAACTGGTCGCAGATTCTGCTCATGTTCAACGCGCAGCGCTTCGGCACCAAAGACCCGCAATTCGGCATCGACAACGGTTTCTACGTCTTCGTGCTCCCAGGCTTGAGACTTGTGATGTCCGCTGTCGCGATGCTGCTGCTCATGGGAATCATCTTTTCCGTGGTCACGCACGCGCTGGTCGGCGGCATCAGACTGACCATGCCGGTCAAAGGCCGCGGCCTGTTCGCCATCACCAAGCATGCGCGCCGGCAGATCAGTGTGTGGCTCATGCTCAACATGCTCGTGTGGGCCGTGAATCAGGTGTTTGGCGTGTTCTCCAGCCTTACCGCACAAGGTGACCGGATCACCGGCGCTACGTACACCACCGTCCATGCCACGATTCCCGTCACCTTCATCATGGCGGCGTTAACGGCCATACTCGGCGTAGTGCTGGGCATCTGGCTTATGCGTTCGCACCAGCTCGAGGGGCCTGCGCCGGTCGGTGTGCGTGCTCGGGCGGAGCTCAAGGCATGGCGTGTCCCGGTGATTGCAGTCGCTTCGACTTTGGTCATCTCCCTCGTGCTGACCGGCGTCTGGCCGGCGCTCATGCAGCGCTTCCGCGTCAACCCGAACGCGCAGGAGGCGGAATCCTCGTACATACAGCGCAACATCAACGCCACCAAGCAGGCGTACGGGCTTGACGGTATCAAGGTCGAACAGTATGCGGCGACCACAGAAGGCAAATCCGGCGCACTGAGCTCCGACGCGGAAAGCACCGCGCAGATCCGTCTGCTGGACCCTCAAATCGTCTCGCCGACCTTCAAGCAGCTGCAGCAGTCCAAGCAGTATTACACCTTCGCCGACACGCTGGCAGTGGACAAATACACCATTGACGGCACCAGCCAGGACACGGTGATCGCCGCCCGCGAGCTCAATCTTGACGGCAACGACAACCGCAACTGGGTCAACGACCATACGGTGTACACGCATGGTTACGGTGTGGTCGCGGCCTACGGCAACAAGGTCACGGCGGACGGCCAGCCGAAATTCTTCGAATCCGGCATCCCCACCCAGGGCAAGCTCACCGAGTCGGAGCATTACGAGCCGCGCATCTACTTCTCGCCGAACGCGCCCGAATACTCGATTGTCGGCGCGCCCGAAGGCACCACATCGTGGGAGTTCGACTATCCGACCGGTTCGAAGGGCGCGACCAACACCTTCGATGGCAATGGCGGTCCGCGTGTCGGCAACATCTTCATGCGCGTGCTGTATGCGATTCGTTTCGGCTCCGACCAGATTCTGTTCTCCGACCGTGTCAACTCCCAGTCGCAGATCCTGTACAACCGCAGCCCCAAGGAGCGTGTGGCCGCGGTGGCGCCGTACTTGACGTTGGACGGGCGCGTCTACCCGGCAGTCGTCGACGGGCGTGTCAAATGGATTGTGGACGGGTACACCACATCCGATGCCTACCCGTATTCGCAGATGACCGATCTGGGCGCGGCGACCCAGGATTCGACAACCCGCACTTCGCAGACCGTGCAGGGGCTGGGGTCGCAGAACGCCAATTACATCAGGAATTCTGTGAAGGCCACTGTTGACGCTTACGACGGCTCGGTCACTCTGTACGCGTGGAATCCGAACGACCCGGTGCTCAAGGCCTGGCAACAGATCTTCCCAGGCAACTACCATCAGATCTCCGAGATCTCCGGCGATTTGATGAGCCATTTGCGCTATCCGGAAAGCCTGTTCAAGGTCCAGCGCCAATTGCTGACCAAATACCATGTGGACAGCGCGAGCCAGTTCTTCTCCGGTGAGGATTTCTGGCAGTCGCCGGTCGACCCGACCGAATCACAGCAGGCTCAGAAGGAGGACGTGCTCCAGCCGCCCTACTATCTGACTTTGCAGACCGGGGGATCCAAAGCGCCGGTGTTCTCATTGACATCTTCGTTCATCCCGGCGGGCTCCTCGACCTCCACACGTGAGATCCTCACCGGTTTCCTCTCCGTGGACTCCGATGCAGGCACTACCGCCGGCAAGATCGGGGCGAACTACGGCACCATCAGATTGCAGGAACTGCCCAAGGATTCGAACGTCCCCGGGCCCGGCCAGGCGCAGAACAACTTCAACGCGGATGCCGATGTATCCAAGGAACTCAACCTGCTTGAATCCGGCTCTACCACCGTCAAACGCGGCAACCTGCTCACCTTGCCGCTCGGTGGCGGACTTGTGTACGTCGAACCCGTGTACGTGCAGTCGAGCGGTTCGACGCAGTTCCCGTTGCTCAAGAAGGTGCTCGTCGCGTTCGGCGACCAGGTCGGATTCGCCGACACACTCGATCAGGCGCTCGACCAAGTGTTCGGAGGCAATTCAGGCGCGGATGCGGGCGATGTCGACAATCGCGCGGCGTCGGACGGCAGGGCAGCCGGCTCTGCAGGGTCGTCGGAATCGTCTGGTTCCTCCGGAGCAGACAGCGGGGAATCCAGCGGTACGTCAGGAACGACAGGCCAGTCCTCATCGAGTGGTTCACAGAGCGAGGCACTGAAGTCTGCGCTTGCCGATGCCGCGCAGGCGATGAAGGATTCTGACGCCGCGATGAAATCCGGCGACTGGGCTGCGTACGGTAAGGCACAGCAGCAGTTGGAGGACGCCATCAACAAGGCCATCGAGGAGGAGAATAAGACCTCGGCCAGCAAGTAGTCGTCGCAAGCTGTGACGGCCGTCTCGGCCCCGCCGTACGCATCAGTGCGGCGGGGCCGATGCATTCCGCCCGTCATTGTGTGAGGATGGGCTCACACGATGACGGGCGGGGTGGTCCAGAATGGCTGGTGGGGTGGCTAGGTCGGTCGTTGTGTGAGGATGGGCTCACACAACGACCGGTTGGGCAGTCTGCCCCGATCGCGTGTTTAGCGATGAGAGAGTCTGTTGCGACGCAAATGAACCGTCAGCGTCGGCAAACGGCACGAGGTGTCCGTTGTCAGCGTCTACACAAGCTTCTACCAACCCTGACGGCGGTCTCAGCGTCGGCAGAAGCTTGTGTGGTTCGGGTTCGGCAGTGGGTGCATTCGCCGATGTCGCAGCGATACCCGGCGCGGTCACAGCTGGTCGGCGTCCGGGTCCTCATCCTCGTCCGCGGGGCCGAGCAGCACTCGCTCCGTCAAGGACACCGCGATGAGCAACACGCAGGTCAGCACGATGATCATGAATGTCGCCGAGAAAATGAGCGGCATACGGAAGGAGTTGTACGCCGCCTGCAGCCAGATGCCGAGCCCTCGTCGCGCCCCCAGGTATTCCGCCGTGGCGGCGGTTGCGAATGTGTAGGCGGCACTGATGCGGATGCCACCGAAAATCTGCCGTGCCGCGACGCGCAGCTTCACACGCCACAGCGTCCACACCGGGGTGGCCCCGCAGGTCAGCGCGACATCGACGTAGTAGCGCGGCACGTCCCTGAGCCCCCGGATGGTCTGCACGGCGATGGGGAACAACCCGAATACGGCGACGATTACGATTTTCCCGCTCGTTTCGAAGCCGAACCAAATCAGGAACAGCGGGGCGATGGAAATCAGCGGCATGGTCTGTGCAGCGTACAGCAGCGGAAACAGCGCAGCATCCAAGGTTTTCGAAGCGTAACAGCCGACCCCCACCATAATGCCCGCCGCCACGGCGAACAGGAAACCGATCGCGCCCTCCTCAAGGGTCGTCAAGGTTGCCGGCCACAAGGTCGGCCATGTTTCCACCGTCGCATCCACGATTTGCGTGGGGGAGGGCATGACGGTCTGCGGTACATGCGCGGCCTCGACCCATACCTGCCATATCACGAGAATTGCCAGCACCGCCGCGAACGTGGGCAGCCATCGCAGGTATCGGCGGGAGTGATGGGATTGACGTGATTGACGAGCCATAATCACCTTGCTTTCCGCGCCAGGGACGCACACGCCGCCGGGGAACGCAGTAAGGTGAGGAGCCCGCGTGCCGGACGGCCGGAAGAATCGTTGCTAATTCCATTATCACGAACCCGCAGACCGCAAACGAATTCGCCGGGTTTGTCGCCGTTGCGGCCCGAGGAGTGGCACAATGGAACGTATCTTGGCAGGATGGGAGAGCAGAATGCCTCAGCATAGGGCAGATATCAGGGCAGATGGCAGCACATACACGCGGGCCGGTAGTCCCCAGCGAGGCAGACGGATTGTCGCGTCCGTCATTGTGATGCTCGTCGTCGTGGCATTGGTCGCAGGGGCGTGTCTGTGGGTGAGATGCGCGCGCACGGGGCAAGCCGGCGACATCGGCGCCACCCCAGCCGTGAACCTGCCTTCTTCCTCGCCGACATTCACCAGCAGCGTGGACGCAAACGGCAATGGCGTGGACGATTACACGGATATCGTCCACGGTGCCCGCAAAGACGCTGAGGCGATGCCGACCTACGATACGGGCTACTATCAGGGCGGGTATCCGCCGTCCGACCGTGGCGCCTGTACCGATGTCGTCTGGCGGGCGTTCGCCAACGCCGGGTACGACCTCAAAGCCATGGTCGACGCCGACATCGCTGCCCGACCGCAGGCTTACCCGCGTGTGATTTCCAAGCCCGACCCGAATATCGATTTCCGTCGTACCGGCGTGCTTGACGTCTTTTTCAGCACCTACGGCGTGACGCTCGGCACGGATATTCACAGCGATGACTGGGAACAAGGTGACATCGTTGTCTTCGAACATACCCGGCACATCGGCGTCGTCTCTGACCGGCGCGACAAGCAAGGTATGCCACTGATCATTCACAACATGGGACAGAAACAACGGGAGAACGATTATCTCGCGTTCCGCACGCATATGGCGGTCACTGGGCATTACCGGTTCGATGCCTCGCGCGTCCCACAATCGGTGATCAAAACCTGGTCCGGGCCGTTGCCGCGATGAACCGTCCCTGACAGTGTGACGGCTGGAAGAAAGCGACCGCAATATTGCCGAGAATGATGATTGCGTAGCAAGCGGAGCCAACACACCTACCATCGCCGCCACCGCCGTCTGCCGCGTCCGGTCCGCAACAGGCAACCGCCCGCTCACAAGGATGACCACGGCTGAAGATATCCTTGACATCGCTTGCGTGCCCATGTGTGGCAAACCATCCGGCCGTGGTCAACGCGCATGACATCATGATGGCCGGGCGGGGACATGGGGCAGGCGGGGCCGGCCCTCACGTTCGTTCTCTGCTGAATCCGCCCGAATCCAGAGAACGGAACACGTCATGATTCAGGACATCATATGAGCCATCTGCCACAGGCTGCCCATGCACGGCAGCGCACCACAACATCCATCATCAGCCGCATCCGTGCAGGATTCGCCGCCACGCTTGCCATCGCCGTAATCGCGTCCCTCGGCGCGTGTGGCACCGCCGGAACAACCGCGAACGGACTGACCAAAACCACCTTCATGCTCTCGTGGGCGCCCGACACCAACCATATCGGCGTGTATGTGGCCAAACACAACGGGTATTTCAAACGAGCCGGTCTAGACGTCGATATCGTCGCCGTCGCCCAGGCAGGCGCCGAACAGTCGGTCAACAACGGTGTCGCGGATTTCGCCCTGTCCAATCTCACCAATGTCTCCACCTACAGCCTCAAAGGCGCCACACTCAAGCAGGTGCTGCAAGTGCAGCGCAAGCCGAGCGCCATCTGGTGTTCTCTGGCTTCGAACACGTCCATCACCCGCCCGCGGGATTTCGACGGGAAAACCTTCGCCACCTTCGGCTCGAACGAATCCGACGCGGTCATCAAGCAGATGATTAAAACCGATGGCGGCAAAGGGCAATTCGACAAGGTGACGGTCGGCACGTCCACATTCCAGACCCTGTCCAGCGGCAAAGCGGATTTCGGCGGGTTCTACGCGACTTGGGAAGGCGTTCAGGCCGATATGTACGGCCCGAAGCTCAACTGCTTCACCGAGCCTGACTACGGGGTGCCCGGCAATGCGGACTCCATCGGTATCATCACCAACAGCAAGACCATCAAGAACAATCCGAAACTGGTCAAAGCCTTCACCCAGGCCGCACAGCAAGGGTACGAATACGCGTACGCGCATCCCGACAAGGCGGCGCAGATCCTCGTGGACGAAGCCCCGGAAGCCAATCTCAAACTCGCCTTTGTCAAACGCAGTATGCATGTCATCGTAGACGGCCAGTATTGGGGCAACCCGAAGGACATCGCCTCAGACAAACTCGTCTTCGGCACCAACGACACCGTCTCCACGCAGCAGTATTTCAACTTCCTTGCGAACGCCGGCGCCTACACGGACGCCTCCGGCAAGGTGGTACGCACCGCTCCGAAGGCCAAGAATCTCGTCACCGACCGTTTCCTCGCGCAATAATCACGCCCCTGACGGCGCGTGTTGGCCGGATTGACCTGTCCATCGGTTGGAATTTGTCCAGCGCGCGATATCATGGGGATTGACGCCATGTGATTCGTGCGGGTAGGATGCCCGCCGAACAGTCGAGGGAGAAAAGATCATGGATCCGCAGAACCAGACAGGTGACACTGGTGACACCGCTGAGGCAGGGGCTACCGGCGATTCGCAGGACATCACCGCACCCATCATCTTGGACGCTGACACCGGCACCGATGACGCGCTCGCCATCGGCCTGCTGATGGCGTATGCGCCTGAGCGGCTGGTATCGGTCGTCGCCACGTACGGCAATGTCATCCAGTCGGTGGCTCAGCAGAACGCGCGTGACGTGCTCAACCTCCTTGGCGGTTCGAAGATTCCGGTGCTGGACGGGTGCCGTTGCCCTTCATGGGCGGAAGGATTCGCCGCGGACAAGGCCTGCGCCCATTTCCATGGAGACAACGGCATCGCCGACTTGAATATCGACGATTACGCGCGCATGGAGACCACGGCAGGCGGCACCGCGTCCGTGCTGTACAACGGCGCGGTCTACGACTTCTCCTCGAACAACATCGATTTCACCGCCGCCGGGACCGTCTCCGCCGGTATATTCGGCGACAATCAGAGGGAAGCAAAGAAGAAGCAGCGGCAGGCATCATGGCAGGACGAGGCGCTGTCGGTGCAATCCGCCCAGCCTGACGTGCGGGCGAAACTGTCATCCCCGATTATTTCGATTGGCGGATATCTGCCCAAGCAACCCGTCGACACCTCGGGGCCGCAGCGTGGACGGAACATGCTTGGCGCACTTGCCGACGAATATGGCAAGGTCGAGATGGGGGTTATGCCGGGCGACACTGCGGGTGTCAAAGCGATTATCGACGGTGTCCGTCAGTGGGGCAAGAACCTGACCGTGATTTCGACCGGCCCACTGACCGACATCGCCGCCGCCATCACTCTCGCCCCTGATATCGCGCCCCAATTGCGGCTCGTGATGATGGGCGGGGCCCTGACCCAGCAGGGCAATTGCTTCGATATGGTCAGCGAAACCAACATCATGCAGGACCCCGAGTCTGCCAATCTGGTATTGCGCTCCCAGGCGGATGTGACGATGATCGGCCTGGATGTCACCCATCGGTGCCTGCTGTCGTCGGAGCTGACTGAGCCGTGGTCTCAGATCGATGGCGGTGTCGGCGGGTTCTTCGCCGATCTCGCCTCCTTCATGATCAAAGCGAACAAGGAAGCCGACCCAGCATTCTCCGTCGGCGCGCCTGTACATGACCCACTCGCTGTGGCGGCCGCGCTTGATCCGACGCTTGTACAGACTTTCGATATCGCGCTGCGGGTCGATTTGGCGACCGGTGACCGCCAGGGTGTGCGCGGCCGTACCATCGGCGATATGACGCGTCTCAACGATCCGACGGCGTCGTGCACGCATGTGGCGATCGCCGTGGATTCCATGAGGTTCCTCAACATGTTCACCGACGGCATTTCCGCGTTGTCCCAGCGTTTGGCAAAGTAACGGCGCTCAGTCGCGAATTGCAAGTCGCATGTCGTGCGGGTTGTGGGTCGCGTAGCGGTGTGTTGTCGGCGGCCCTGCGTCTCGGCGGTCATGCCGTCATGATGGAATATCGTCGAACCGAATCCGGCGTCGGATACGACGGCATACGGGCATCAGGGAGGCAATGTGAACGGCGAACGGTCCGCTGAGCATCAACCGGTCACCATCCGCGACGCGCGGGAGAGCGACCTTCAGGCGATTACCGATATCTACAATCAAGCGGTGGTCGCCGGCGGTTCGACCGCCGATCTGGTGCCACGCACCCTCGAGCAGCGCAGGCAGTGGGTGGATTCGCACCAGCCGCGTGACCGCTACCCGGTGGTCGTGCTTGAAGATGCATCCGGGCGTGTCGTGGCCTTCGGGTCGCTGTCGAAATTCCATCCGCGCGAAGCGTACGACGGCGTGGTGGAACTCAGCTATTACGTCGATGAGCGGGCCCGCCACCGTGGGTACGGGACGGCTGTGGTCGCATGGCTGCTCGACGCGGCGCGTACGCGCGGTTACCGCATCGCGACCGCCCTGATTTTCGCGTCGAACGCGGGCTCAATCGCGCTGATGAACCATTTCGGGTTCGAACGGTACGGTTTTCTGCCCCGTGCATGTTTCGACGGCACGCGGTATCTTGATATGTCCTACTGGTGGTTGCCGCTGGACAACGACTGAAATACCAGGCATCATGAATGTTCGGCCGTCGCGGATCGCAGGCTGGTGCCGCGCAGGCGAGTCAGCCGTGGCGGGTAGGATTGGCCATTCTGGTAGCGAATGATTGCATGATGAGCCGCGCCCGGTATGCGGCGGGCGGCGGCGATGAGGGAGAGGAACGGCATGGCGTCTGATTTCTGGCTGGTGGTAGGTTTGGGCAACCCGGGCAAGCAATACGATGGCACCCGGCACAATATGGGATTCATGGCGGCGGATGTCCTGGCCGAACGCTGGTCGGTGAACTTCAGTGACCATAAGGGCATCGCGATGCTCGGCAAGGGCGTGATGAATCTGCAAGGCAAGTCGATCAAGTTCTTCCTCGCCAAACCACTCACATACATGAACGAATCGGGTACTGCGGTGGCATCCATCAGCTCCTACTATCAGATCCCGCCCGAGCATGTCGTGGTCATCCACGACGATATGGATCTTGAATTTGGTCGTATCAAAGTCAAGGCAGGTGGTTCCGCCGGCGGACACAACGGTATCAAGTCCATCGACCGTTCGCTCGGTACCAATGCGTACGCGCGTGTGCGGCTTGGGGTGGGGCATGCTCGTCGCGGCCCGAATGCGCATGACAACACCGTCAACTGGGTGTTGGGTGGATTCGGCCCGGACCAGCGCAAGCAGCTGCCTGAATTCCTCGCCGATGGTGCCGATGCCGCTGAAACCATTATCTTCTCTGGGCTGAGCCGCGCGCAGGAGCAGTTCAATGGCCGATGAGCAACATACGCCTGCGACACCGTCCGCTTCCGCCGCTGCTCCCGCCGCGCCCGCGGTTCGGCCTGTTGTGCCGACCGCCGGAGCACTTTCCGGACTGCTCGACCAGCTCGATCACGACCGGTCCTTCCATGATTTGTCGCACGGACTGGTCGACGTGCCTGCGAATGAGGGCAGCGAGCCGATGCTCAATGTGGAAGCCGTGCCCGGCATTCGTCCGGCTCTCGCAGCGGCGACCGCACAGCGAGTCCCGGTCGTTGTCATCGTGCCTTCGGGACGGGAATCGCAGGAAGCCGTCGAGGCGATTCGCAGCTGGTATGACGGCGATCCGCAGGATATCGCGGAACTTGAGGCCTGGGAGACGCTGCCGCATGAACGGCTCTCCCCGCGTGCGGACACGGTCGCGTCCCGCATGGCGGTATTCCGCCGTTTGACGCATCCGGAACCCGGGAACGCCCTGTTTGGACCGATCAAGATTCTGGTCATGCCGGTGCGTTCGCTCATCCAGCCGGTCGTCGCCGGGTTGGGCGATGTCGAACCGCTGGTTTTTACGGCGGGGGAGGAGCTTCCGCTTGACCAGGCCGCGGCCCGTCTTGTCGAGAACGCCTACACCCGCGTCGATCTGGTCATGGACCGCGGACAGTTCGCGGTGCGCGGCGGTATCCTCGACGTGTTCCCGCCGACCATCGCTCATCCGGTCCGCATCGAATTCTTCGGCGATGAAATCGACACTATCAAGGAGTTCCACGCCTCCGACCAGCGCACTTACGGCGATGGCCTACATACCGTCTGGGCGACGCCATGCCGTGAACTGCAACTGACGCAAGCGGTGCGTGACCGCGCGAAATCGCTCATCGGGCAGATTCCCACCGCCGAGGACATGCTCGCCTCCATCGCGGACGGCATCCCCGTGGAAGGCATGGAATCCCTGATGCCTGCGCTGATCAACGACATGGAGCCGGTGCAGCGCATGCTGCCCCAAGGTGCGGTTATCATGCTCTCCGACCCGGAACGGTTGCGTCGGGCAGCGGATGACCTGACGAAAACAGCCAACGAATTCCTCGCCGCCAGCTGGCATGTCGCCGCCAGCGGCCATGGGGCAGGCGCGCCGATCAGCTTCGACCAGGCGAGTTTCCTTGACTACGAGGAGACCGTCAGCTCGCTCGCCTATTCGCGCGATGAGGTGTGGAAACTCGCTGATTTCGGCGTGGACCCAGGCCTGCCGGGCAATGTGCGCATCGGCGCAAGCTCCCCGCAGGAATACCGGGGTGACGAGTCGAAAGCCGCCACCGGTATTGAAGGGCTGATTGACGCCGGATTCGTCGTGACCATCACCGCCGGAGCCCAAGGAACGCTCGCCAGACTCAAACGAGCCGTCAACGAGACCGGCATCACGCGCTTTGACGTATTGCGTTCGCGAGCCGTCGACGGGTTCGTGGACCGGGACGCGCGAATCGCCTTGCTCACCGAACGCGACCTGACCGGCCGTTCCAGCGCCGTCGGGCAAACCAAGACACCGAAGCGCCGCCGCAAGGCCATCGACCTGATGGAGCTCAAACCCGGCGATTACGTGGTTCATGAGCAGCATGGCATCGGGCGATACACCGGCATGCAGCAGCGCCAAATCGGCCCTGCCGGCGCGAAAACGACGAGGGAATACCTGGTCGTCGAATACGCGCCCAGTAAACGCAATGCGCCCGCCGACAAGCTGTACATTCCCACCGACCAGCTCGACCAGGTCAGCAAATACATCGGCTCGGACGCCCCCAAACTCAACAAACTCGGCGGCTCCGACTGGGCGCAGACCAAGGCGAAAGCCCGCAAGCATGTGCACGAGATCGCCCAGGACCTCGTACGCCTGTATTCGGCCCGCCAACGCACCAAAGGCTTCGCGTTCAGCCCGGACACCCCGTGGCAGAAGGAACTCGAGGACGCCTTCCCGTATCAGGAGACTCCCGACCAGCTGACCACCATCGACGAGGTCAAGGCCGATATGGAGAAACCGGTGCCGATGGACCGCCTGATCTGTGGCGATGTCGGCTTCGGCAAGACTGAGATTGCGGTGCGAGCCGCCTTCAAAGCCATACAAGACGGCAAGCAGGTGGCGGTCCTCGTACCGACCACGCTGCTCGTGCAACAGCATTACGAGACGTTCACGGAACGTTACTCGGGCTTCCCGGTGGATGTCGCCGCGATGAGCCGCTTCCAAAGCCCCAAGGAAATCAAGCAGACCATCAAAGGTCTGGAAGACGGGTCGGTCGATGTCGTCATTGGCACGCATAAGCTGCTTAACCCGAAAATCAAGTTCAAGGATCTCGGGCTGCTGATCATCGACGAGGAGCAGCGGTTCGGCGTCGAGCATAAGGAAACGCTCAAAGCGCTGCGCACAAACGTCGACGTCCTGTCCCTGTCGGCGACGCCGATTCCACGCACCCTGGAAATGGCGGTGACCGGCATCCGCGAGATGTCCACGCTCGCCACCCCGCCCGAGGACCGTCTGCCCGTGCTCACGTATGTCGGCCCATACGAGGACGCACAGGTCACGGCGGCCATCAGGCGCGAGCTGTTGCGCGGCGGCCAGGTGTTCTACGTGCACAACCGCGTTGACTCCATCAGTGCCACGGCAGACAAGATCCACCAACTGGTGCCCGAGGCGAAAATCGGCGTCGCGCACGGCAAGATGGGAGAGAAGCAACTCGACGCAATCATCCGCGATTTCTGGCATCGCGATATCGACGTGCTCGTATGCACGACAATCGTCGAGACCGGGCTGGATATATCAAACGCGAACACGCTGATCGTCGACCATACCGACCGTTTCGGATTAAGCCAGCTGCATCAGCTGCGTGGTCGTGTCGGCCGAGGACGGGAACGCGCGTACGCGTACTTCCTGTACGACCCGTCCAAGCCGATGACCCAGCAGTCGCACGACCGTCTCGCGACCATCGCGCAGAACACGTCGCTTGGGTCGGGCTTCGATGTGGCGATGAAGGATCTCGAGCTGCGCGGCACCGGCAATTTGCTGGGCGACGAGCAGAGCGGGCATATCGAGGGCGTCGGTTTCGACCTGTACGTGCGCATGGTTTCGCAGGCGGTCGAGGAGTACAAGGAGCCTGAGCGCAAGGAATCGGTAGCCGTCAGTATCGATTTGCCGATCGAAGCGTCGATTCCGGTGGATTACATCGATTCCGACAAGCTGCGGCTTGAGGCGTATCGCAAACTTGCCTCGGCGAGGAGCGAACAGGATCTCGACGATGTGCGCGACGAGCTGACCGACCGCTACGGCAAGCCTCCGGCAGAGCTGGATTCGCTGTTCGCCGTGGCCCGGCTGCGGAACAAAGCGCGAGATCTTGGTATCACTGAAATCATCGCCCAGGGGCGGAACGTGCGTATTCGTGGGATTGAGCCGGCGGAATCCCTGATGATGCGATTGCAGCGCATCTACACGGGAGCCCAGTACCGGCCACTCACGCGCACGCTGACGATTCCGGCGCCGTTCGCCGGCTCGCTTGGCTCGGGGCCCATGCCCGGCGACCAAGTGATTGCCTGGACCAACCAGCTGCTCGACGACCTGCAATGGAAGCCCCGGGCGGCCGGCAAGTGATTGACCGGGCGAGCCCGGTGCGATTGGTTGAGCCTGTGGTGTGACTGGGCGGTTGCGTGATGACGTGATAGCAGGGGAAGATGCCCCTGAGCGTGTGGTACCGGCCTGTTGTGTTATTAGCCGGTCGCATCACGCCGCGGATAGCGGATGGTCATAGGAGCCGGCCGTCACAGAACACCGCCGCTGTCGAAGCGTCGCGCGAAGCTGGAAGCGCCATGAAACACAACACGAAGAGCACCACGCCATCCATGGACGAATGGCGCAGCGTCATCCCTGCGCTTACCCCGTGGGGCAAGAACCGCGTCAAACCAGAGAAAACCGTCAAGCATGCGCTGATCATGCCGGGCATCGGCTATACCGTCGATCGCCCGTTGCTGTACTGGGCGTCGCAGGCGCTCGCCGCCGAGGGCTGGTACGTTGACCGTCTCGCGCTCACTCTGACCGAAGACGTCGAATTCCCCGAAATGATCGCCTGCATGGAACGCGTCATCGACGTGTGGAAGGCGAAATCCGTCGACCGGGCGACCATCGCCGCGCAACATGCGTCGGACAATCGCGACACAGACGATGCACAGGATTCCGCTGTTGACGCCGATTCCAACGCCTCCGCCGATTCCAGCGTTTCCTCCCTCACCCCGGACTCCGCTCCGAAGCTGCTGGTGGTCACGAAATCCTTGTCCACGTTGTCCTTCCCGCATGCGGCAAGGGAAGGCCTGCATGTCGCGCTGCTGACCCCGGTGCTCAACCCGCCGCCCTTCGACGTGCACAAGTCGGTGATCCCCGCGCCACTGCCGGGTGCGGAGCACGCGCCGAAACCGCTGATTTGCGCGGGAACCGCGGACCCGTATTTCGATGAGCCCAAGGCGCATCTGCTCACCGAACGGGTGTGCACGTACCCGGACGCCAACCATTCCATCGAGGTTCCCGGCGATTGGTCACGTTCAATCGACTATCTCAAAGACGTCACCGGACGGATTGTCGAGTATTCGCGCACAATCTGATGATGGCAACCATGCCTGTGCCGGTGCCCGAACCCAGTGACTGCCGGCACACGCCCGAGTGCAACCGGTTGTCAGTGACGGTCGCTGCGAACGGCTTCACTGGCATCACCGGGCATCATCGTGCAACGGAATCACCGCTTCAAGGCTGAAGCTTCCGTCGGCCTGATCCCATGTCATCGACCCGCCATGATGCTCGATCAGCCGGGCGTGTCCGCTCAATCCCAGCCGTGTCCCCGATTCGGCCGTGCCATCCGCGGGACCATCAACGGAACCATTCGTTGAACCATCCGCGGAACCTTCCATGGCAGCCCGCGAAGAGCCGTTCGAAGAGCGGCCCGTAGTCACGCCCGGCACCGTCCGAACCTCGTCCACCCCTGATTTCCGGTCTTCTAATTCCTTCGGAGCACCGGCCCCGGATGCTACCGTATCGCACAAGGCGATGGTCATATCGTCGCCTCGGCATCCGACACTGAGCACGTACCTGCCATCACGGTCGCCGTACCGCAGGATGTTGACGACGAGTTCGTCAAGCAGGTCGCCGATGAGCTCGGCTTGTGCCTTGTCAACCGTTGTCCCGGCAGTAATCGAGTTGGTAATGACTCCTTCCACCCCATGCTCGGTGAGCAGCGTGTGTCCAGCATGCAGATGCTTGTTCACGAGCTGGAATGCGTCCATCGACGCTGTCTTGCCACAGGCTTCGAATCCCTCATCATCCGCGTTGCCGGCCTCGCCCTGTGTATCAAGCATTCGCACGATATCGCGCGTTCCGGCGAGCGCATCGTCGATGTCCTTGGCGAGCGCGCGGGATTGCTGGTCCGACGAGCTTCCCGCGAGGTCATGCGCCCGTATTGAGGCGAGACTCAACCGATTGGCGACATCGTCGTGCAAACGCAGCATGACTTGTTCCTGGCTGTGCGCCCGTTCGTCCTGCTCCTGCCGCCTGCGTTGCCTCTCGAGATATTGTGCGAGGCCGATGCCCGCGAGTGCCAGTGTCGCCACGCCGAGTATGAGTATGGCGACGCCCCATGTCATCGAATCGATGCGGATTTGCCAGATTAGCGCCGCCGCGGACAGTGAAATCAGCACGGTGCAGTCGAGCATGCCCAAGGCGAGGAATGCGTTGACGCGTGCCAGCACGATGACGGCGAGCAGCACACCGAGCCAGAGTGACTGGGGCAGGAGCTGCGTGCTCGGTGGCACCAGTGAGCAGACGATCCATACGACCATGGTGAGGAACGCGCCTTGGACTGGCCACCATGCGATGGACAGTAGTGCGACGCTGATGATGGCGGTTGCTGCGATGACCATGATGGCTGACATCAGGTCGCATTTTCCGCACAATATCGCGGTTTCAATGCCCGTTATCGCGATGATGGCGATGGTCGCGATGAGCAGTGGCATGTTCGGACGCCCGATGGCCAGGTGAATGCCGTTGTCCCGCCGAATGCGGGCTGGCGTGTCGTGGAGGCTTGCTTCGGGTTTGGCATCTCGGGCGTTGTCGTCTGTGTTATTGCCGTTATTGCTGTTATTGCTCAATATGGATCCACCCGTTCTTTCTGGCGATGTCAATGGCTTCGATTTTGCTGGTGGCGTCCAGCCGCGCGAGCGCGTCGTGGAGATGCACGTACACGGTGGCGTTGCTGGTGCGCAGGGTTTTGGCGATACGGCCGGTTGTCTCGCCGGCGGCGTAGGCGGCGAGTACCTGTTGCTGTCGGGGACTCAATGGGTTGGCCGGCGGCTGAGCTGACGCCGTAGCTGTAGCTGTCGCCGCCGCCGATCCGACCTCACCCTGCCCGGTGTTGGCGAGACGGTTGATGGCCGCTTGCATGCCGGGATAGATTGCAGTGGCTCTTGTGACAAGCCGGTCGGAGGCATATTCCTCCGCGTTGCCGGCATGTTCCGGGCCGCTTGTGCCGTTGCCCTCGCTTTGATATGCCTGTCCTGCCGCGGCGGCGATGATTGCGGGTCGCAGGTTGTCGGGAATCCGGTCTTTCGCGATTAGCGCCTGCCCTCCACATGCTGCGAGCCGTGTCGCCCAATCCGCGGTTGGTAGCGCGGTGATGCCGACCACGCCGGCCGTGCATCCGTGTTGCCGCAGTATCTCACATACTCGTGTGCCGGGCATGTCGGATAATCCCATATCGATGACGAGCACTTGGGGGGTGTCCCTATGTAATTTGTCAAGTGCGTCTGGTGTCGGGGTGTGTCGTGTCTTGTCGTGGTCTGGGGGCGTGCGTGGGGGTCGTTCCGGTTCGTGGTGGTGTCGTTGTGGTGGTGTGGGTTCCGCCGGGTTGGTAGAGCGT
>ENA-ORUR01000030-ORUR01000030.1-human-gut-metagenome-genome-assembly--contig:-NODE-30-length-161418-cov-8.57205_pt1 | contig 161418 bp, 145 predicted proteins | sample MGYA00242086_ERZ509223 | MGnify/ENA primary metagenome ERZ509223 (study PRJEB26280, sample SAMEA2338820) | human gut metagenome | biome: human gut; feature: human-associated habitat; material: faeces... | reverse complement strand
CGAGACCAATGAAATGTTTAAATTGGCAAACACCAATTGAAGTCTTTTTTAGAAATTTACATGATAATTGTTAACTTATTTCTTGCAATCTGCCAAACTATAATACCATATAAAAAACGTTGCCCGCTTCACTGTGGCAACGCTTGAATCATTTATTGATTATCAGCATCTGTTCGAATTACAAACACCGAAGTTCCTGAATGCTTAACCATGTAGGATGCTTGAGAACCAACTGTATGACGGTTTCCTGGTTTACCAATTGAACCAACGATTAGCAGATCAGGATGGAATTCTGGAATAACGTGGTGACAAATTCTTTCTGATGGACGATCACCTTCATCGATAATGGCTGTAATCTTCTTTGGATCCACACCATAATCGATGGCTGCTTCAACGTATTCATTAATCCGCTTCTTTAATTCTTCACGACTAGAGTGAACATAATCCTTGCTCAAAGCTTGGTAAACATTAACTTCATTGGTTTCATAAACGGAAACAATTCCTAGTTCAGCATTGTCACGTTTTGCTTTATCTACCGCATAAGAAAATGCAGCGCGAGCATCAGGAGCATCATCAACCCCCACTAATATTTTTTTGAACTGTTTTGGCTGAATGTCAAACATAACTTTTCCCCTCTCTTTACCAGTGAACACCTTATCCCCTAGTAGTTGTAGTTTTCAATATCTTTCCATTAACCATACTACTACTTATTTTCGTTTTGTAAATGATATTTTTTAGAGTAACCTAAACCTTTTTTAAAAATCAACAAAATAAATACTAGAAATTTTTTTCGTAAATCGTACTAAGTAGTATGATTAGTGTGTAGTAATTTAATAAGGGAGGACCATGTCATGACCAATCAAGTTATTGACCATTATTTTTATGACGAACCAGCCTACGATTACCATGATGGTGGGTATGTTCCACTAGAGACACCTACTACACCAGAACAACCGTTAAACATTCCGGAAATTCTCAAGCCTGACAAAGAAACAGATACGGATATGTACTACACCATTACAGCACAAACTGGGGAAGTTCAGTTATTGCCCGGCGAAAAAACTAAGACTTGGGGATACAATGCCCCTCTCCTTGGTAAAACAGTACTCTTTAAAAATGGTAAAACCATTCACATGCACTTAGTCAACCATTTGCCTGAAGTAACAACGTATCACTGGCATGGTTTAGAAATTCCCGGACCAATTGAAGATGGTGGTTGCCATGCACCTGTTTATCCTGGCGAGTCCCGTGATATTACATTTAAGATTAACCAGCCTGCCGCAATGGTATGGCTCCATGCCCACCCATGTCCATCAACTGCCGAACAGGTTTGGCACGGATTAGCTGCTGCAGCGATTGTAACAGATGAACATGAGGCTAGTTTGCCACTACCTAGAAACTATGGAGTTGACGACATTCCTGTCATTTTACAGGACCGTCGTTTCCATGAACATAACCAATGGAATTACCGTGCTGATTATGATCCTGATGGCGTCCTTGGACCTACTCCAATGATTAACGGAACCATTAATCCATATTTTGATGTTACAACTCAAAAAGTGAGGTTACGTTTCTTAGATGGTGCTAATCGTCGAGAATGGCGATTACATTTCTCCGATGACCTTGAGTTTACCCAAATTGCAGGTGACTTAAGTTTACTACCACATCCAGTTAAAATGACCAAACTAATGATTACAGCTGCCGAACGGCAAGAAATAATTGTAGATTTTGGTAAATACAAGCCAGGCGATGTAGTGACCTTATACAGCGATGATACACCACTAATTCACTTCCGCATTCATGAGTTCCAACCAGATCATACTCAAATCCCTGATACATTATTTGAAACTCCGGATCCGGAAGTTGACCAAGATATGGGAATTCATTATGTAACCTTAGATGGTTGTGATGAATCTGTAGCAATGAATGGTAAAAAATTCAAAATGGACCGGATTGATTATGAAATGCCAATGAATAAAGTTCAAATCTGGGATATTGAAAATACTAATGATAAACCTGGAATGATCCACCCTTATCATATGCATGGTTGTGCATTTACCATTATTTCGCGTAATGGACATGCCCCACTACCAAATGAAACGGGATTAAAAGATACGGTCGTCGTTAATCCACAAGAACATGTTCGCATTAAAGTGTGGTTTAAAGTCCCAGGCGTCTTCATGTACCATTGTCACATCATTGAACACGAAGATGGTGGCATGATGGCTCAGATTAAAGTTATTGATCCTGCCAACCCCAATAAGAAATATCATTTAATGAATCACGAAACCCTCATGAAGGCCTTTGCTGAAGAGCGTGGTGTTTCAATGGATGACCTTTGGCTAGGTGGGATGGATTCCTATAAAAAAATGGGAGAAACAATGTAGCTGCTAGTATCATTAATATCAAGTAGACTTTTAATAACGTAGAAATAAGGTTTCATTACCCGGGAAATAAATAGAGCGTGATAGATGTCTCTAACGACTTCTATCACGCTCCATTTTTTTAATTAAATTCTAGTCGGAAACCAAAATGTTGATCTTCTCCAATTAACCGATCAGCATGACGTTTCATAACCTGACGTCGGTTTCCATACATCATCCAAATTGATATTCCAATAAAGACGACCATTTCAACAATTAGTGTAATCCAATCCATTGCACTGGTTTTGCCAACCATTACTGATGTTCCAGAAACCATAAAGCTTGTCCAATCAATCAAAAAATACATAATCATTGAAATCCATAACTGCCCAGTATACAAATAAACAACTGCAAAAAACATTCCCATGGAAAATGCACTTAATACTTGAACAGTTGTAATATCAAAGCTTTGACCGATTAAGTTAAAGTAGTGCATCAAACCAAATAAAGCGGAACTCAATAGCACGGCATACGGAATCCGGTTATTAAAGTTTCTAAATGCGTATAATGCACAACCAAGGAAGCCAAAGCGGCATAGTGTTTCTTCTGCAACTGCGGCTTCAAATGCTTCCATTGTTAAAGTCCCAGTAGGGCGTTTCCAAACAAAGTTATATTGAAAGAACATATTCTTCCAACTGTTTCCAGTACCATAAGCATTCCAGATGGTAAACAGAATATCAACAATGATCAATGTCAACAAGACCCACCAGCTAAAGCCCCAACCAAATTGAGGCTTAATGCCCGGCCATGATAAGTGCCAAGCTCGCATAACAGTGGTAACCATTACAAAGAAGGAAACAGCTCCTACGGCCCCTGTACTAATCAAAACGGCAAATGCATGGGGCCCGGAGAACTTCAATGGAAAGGCCACTGACATTGCTAAAACAATGTTCATCCACCAAAATAAGTAAATGATTCGTCCAACTGCCCATTGAAGCTGACCACCAATTTCACTAGCAAATGGTGCAAACATCACAACATAATATATCATTCCTAGTGCAACAATTCCTCGCGCAGGCAATTGAAGTCTAACAATCAAAATCCGTGTAACCATTCCCCAGACCACGGTTAGAATCAACGGTTGAAAGATTGATTGCAGCCACCGATTAATTAATTCCAGCCAATGCGGTTGATGAGGAATGCTTGCACTCACAATTGCTAACAGCATTAATAATGCTACTGGGATAATCACTACCACTAAGCGAATACCGTGATATGCTTCCCAGGCACCAATCAGCAAAAGTAAAAATAATATAACTGCCGATTGGGCTAAATACCAAATGTGGAGGTAATCTCTTCCTGACATTTTAGTTCCTCCATTCCAAGATTAAAAAATAATTGCTATATCGATAATAACAAACTCATCCATTAATCAAAAGGCTAATTTAAAATTCAACATAATTGTTTTGCTTTAAATAGCTATTACATAATAAGCTTTTTATCCATGAAAAATCGTTACTGAGGAGCAGCAACAATAATGGGGCCTAACGATCGTAAACGAGCGTTAGGCCCCATTGTAATTGTTACTTTCTGTGTGGAATCATGATTATTCAGTTACCGCCGCTTTAGTAGTTTTCTTGTTTTGGCGACTAGCTGATGGCTTCTTAGTGTTCTCATGGTGATTACGACGCCGACGATGAGAATTATGCTTTTCACCAACTTCTTTGCGTGGTTCGTCATTATTCAAGATGGTTACCATTGGGATAATAACTGGCCGACGCCCAGTACGTTGGTAAAGCAGCTTTTGCAAGCGACTAACAATAGTACGATTAATGACCCTTCGATCAGCGTGGGCATGATTCTTGAATGTATTTAGAATTGCCCAGAATACTTCATGATTTGCCGCTTTAATCAGTTCTTGTGACTCATGCATATATACAAAGCCACGAGATACAATGTCAGGTCCCGCTACAATCTGCTTATCTTTCATATCGATAACCGCAATTGCTGTTACAACTCCTTCTTCAGAAAGCATCCGCCGTTCGCGAATTTCGGGGTTACCAACTGAATCATTAACGTCACGACCATCAATGTATACATCGCCCATGCTATCAATATGGTCAGCAATCCGGCATGTATCTTTAGTCAAAGCTAAAACATCACCATTTTGAAGGATAAAGCAGTGATCCTTTGGAACTCCAGTGAGCTGGGCCAGTTTAGTGTGGATCTTTTGCATCCGGAATTCACCGTGAACAGGTGCAAAGAACTTTGGCTTCATTAAACGTAGCATTAGTTCTTCGTCAATTTGACCACCGTGTCCAGAAGTATGGATATTATTAACGTACCCATGAATAACTTCTGCACCGTCTTCTTCAAGTTTATTAATCAAAGCGTTCACACTAATTGTATTCCCAGGAATTGGGTTACTGGAAAATACAACCGTATCTCCAGGCTGAATGCTAATTTGCCGGTGATTACCATTAGCGATTCTACTTAACGCTGCCATTGGTTCACCCTGAGATCCTGTACACATAATCATCACCTCTTCAGGAGGAAATGAATTAATATCGTTAGGATCGATCAAAGACTTTTCAGGAATATTTAAGTAGCCTAAACGTTGACCAGCTTCAATGGCGTTCTCCATACTGCGTCCAAAGACTGCAATCTTACGACCTTGCTTTAGAGCTGCATCTACCGCTTCACGGAGCCGGTAGACGTTGGAAGCAAATGATGCAAAAATGATCCGTCCCTTGATCCGCTCAAAGACTCGCCGAATGTGAATATCAACCCAGCGTTCTGATTTAGTAAACTCTGGACGTTCCGCATTGGTAGAATCTGACGTTAACAGTAAGACTCCTTCTTCACCCAATTTAGCCATTTGTTGGAAGTTAGGTGCTGGTAGATTACCAACTGGAGTAAGGTCAAACTTAAAGTCACCAGTTTGAACAATGGTGCCTTGTGGAGTATGAACAGCTACTCCTAAAGTATCAGGAATAGAGTGCGTAGTTCTAAAGAAACTAACCCATAATTTCTTAAAATGAACCGTATCAAACTCATCGATTTCATGTAATTCAGCATCCCGTAACAGGTGTTTTTCTTCCAACTTGCCACGAATCAGTGACATTGCAAAAGGTCCTGCATAAATAGGAGCGTTGACCTTTTGTAAGAAAAATGGCAAACCACCAATGTGGTCCTCATGACCGTGAGTAATGAAAATTCCTTTGATCTTATCCTTATTTTCTACCAAGTAATCATAATTTTGGATTACATAGTCGACACCTAATAATTCATCTTCGGGAAACAGGACCCCACAATCAATAATGACAATTTCATCTTGAAACTGTACACAGTACATATTTTTACCAATTTCACCCAGTCCACCGACTGCGTAAAATGCAACTTCATTATTCTTAATGTTTAACTTTTGCATAGTACCTTCCCTTTATTAATTCTATTTATAACCTGTATGTATAGCCCAAAAAGGGTACGACAAAAAAGTAGCCCTCGGTTAATGGCCACTATTTTATTCATCTGTGAAACAAACTAGTTATATTTTTCCGTTCAAAGTAACTAATTTTAGTTTACCACAAGAGCGATTTAATGAGAAGAACCTTCTGTTAACTAGTGATTATGAATTGCATTATTTAAGCGACGATGGTAAATCGCATATATCAGAATGATAACCGGTACTAAAGTCATCATCACTGGATAATACCAGCGTACCGGTAACGCACTATCAATGACACCTCCAAGGATGGGACCCAATGACATTGCAATATCCATGCCCAAATAAAACGTCGAACTAGCCAACCCCTGCTCATTTAACGGTGCCAATAAAAGAGCTGTCGATTGTAAAACAGAATAAATAATTCCGTATCCAACAGCCATCCCCGCTGCAGCAAGGGTCATTTGCCAATTATTATGCATTATAGCCAGCATCACCAAGTAAAAAGCTGTTGCAACCGTACTAGCTAACAGCCACCATCCAAAACAAACTCTATCAAAAAGATTTTTTAACACAATTCGCAATACTAACAATATTACAGCGTAAATCAAAAAATAAGATCCAACTGCAACATCGATGCGACGCTGCGCTACATAAGTAACAATATCTGCTTGAGTAGCAAAGTAAGGCAAAGCAAACAACGTAATTAAGAAGCAAACCGGCAATGCATCTTTTTGGATGATTTTAAAATGGTGCTTTTGTTTATTTTGAACTGCAACTTGGCCTTTTTTACCCACAAACTGAATCATCACAACCATTAATAAAGCCGAACAAGCCGATAATAACATTGCATGACGATAACCAACAGTCTGGTAAATATTAATTGAAATCGCTGGCCCAATTGCCATTGCTAAAGCATTCATTAAGCCATAAAAACCCATGGCTTCACCAACGTGTGATCGTGGGACTAGGTAAGCCAGCCATGTTGTCATACATACTGTATCAAGAACGTAGCCCACACCATTAATTAATCTAAAAACTAGCAATAATTCGCTATTCGGTGTAACAACATAACCTAACACACCGATTAAGATTAAAATGCCACCCGCAAAAGATAATCCATACTTTGAAAAACGATCTGTCATATTCCCCGCAATCGGCCGGAGTACCAATGCTGCCACACTCATTACTCCTACAATGATTCCTGCAAAGGTTGCGCTCGCTCCTAAACTGCGTGCATAACCATTGACCAACGGAGTAACAAACATCGTACTAAACATAAAAAAGAATGAGGCAGCCATCACTAAGATAACGTCACGATTATAAACAGAAGTTTTTTTCATTTAATTAATTCTCCACTTATAAAATAAAAGGGGCGCGTTCATCATTCATGACCGCACTCCTGCATCACTAACATTAATCTTCGACTGGTAGTTTTGTGTGTAGGGACTGTGCCCAACGATCCCAGTCAATCTGTGATTCACCATTTAAGTTGTATTGCATGTTCAGCCGTTTCAAGATCCGGTCAAATGAAGATGATACCATTCGTTCACATAACGGAAGCAGTGCATCTACTGTTTGAAAGTTGTTTTCTTCTAATAAATGGTTGATCATTGCTAGGTCACGATCATCTGCTAAATTAGAAACTTCCTCTAAATTATCGCCCTTAAATTGATGAATATAATAAACCATAAAATTCTTTCGTGCTTCAGCTTTGGCTTCGTCAGAAAGACTTGCATAATCTACTAATTGTTCACTCACGATTATTTCATCCCTTCGTAAATTAATCATTAATTTTAGAATAACATTACGAAAGCGCTTTTGTTAAATGATTATTCAGCATCCCTCAAAATCAACTTAGTATCACCATTGTTATCAACAATTGCAACTACCCGTTTATCCGGCACATTATCTAAACTTCCCAGGTCAATTTCATAATGCTGATCTTTTACTTCAATATTTTGAATCCGCCCATTCGCAAAAGATTTTATACACTTAAACAACCCACGTCGTTGTTGTTGTTTCTCAAAGGCTACTGCCAAAGTAAAGCCTTGGTTTAGATAATATTTAATTCCCATGACAGTGCCTAACGTAGCAAGTGTATATTTGTGACTCTGATTTTTTTGTCCTTGAATGGACTTGATATACCCTTTCTTTTCCCAATAACGAATCTGACTTGGCGATACTTCACACGCCTCGCTTAGTTCGCTCAATGTAATCTGTAATTTAGAATTAAAGAACATTTTATGTAGCTCCCGAGCCATCGAGTTCACGAAGAAAAGCCTCCTTAGTTAACTAGTTATCAAATATTAATATTAACTTTTTTGATCCCTTTGTCAAATTATTTGACAAGAATATTCAAAAGTTATATATTAGTTGGTGCTGTATTTAAAAATGAAAGAGGGCCTACATAGTGGATGAAAATCAAACACCAGTTGATATTAATGGACAACCGTATAATCGGCGGTTAATGGTCGCAATCCTATTAATCGGTGCTTTTTGTACCTTTTTAAATCAAACTATTTTGGCGACTGCTTTTCCCGCTTTAATGAAGTCATTTGACGTTAATACTTCGACAGTTCAATGGTTAACAACTGGATTCTTAATGGTTAACGGGATTATGATACCGATTAGTGCTTATTTAAGTAATCGGTTTAATACTAAATATCTCTATACGTCAGCCATGATAATTTTTGAAATTGGAACGATCACGGCATGGTTGGCTCCTAATTTTGGTACTTTATTAGTTGCCAGACTAGTGCAAGCAGTTGGGGTCGGAATTACCATGCCACTCATGCAAACCATTATGATGACTATCTATCCACCCGAAAAACGTGGTGCTGCGATGGGAATTAACGGTTTAGTAATTGGGCTGGCACCTGCAATTGGGCCATCATTATCAGGATGGGTCATTGATAACTATTCCTGGCGATACCTGTTTGCAATGATTATTCCAATCGTAGCAATAGTGATTATCCTAGCCCCAATCTTTGTCAAAAGTGTAATCGAAAATCGCCATCCACACCTTGATTGGCTGTCAGCTCTGATTTCGACTTTTGGTTTTGGTAGCATGCTATATGGTTTTTCAACCGTTGGTGACAAGGGATGGCTAGATCCAGAAGTTATTATTACTATCGTGGTTGGCTTTATCCTGGTTCTGATTTTGGCTTATCGTCAAACACACTTGGAACATCCATTCCTAGACTTCCGAGTATTTAAAACATTTGAATTTACTTTAGCAACGGTTCTTAGTTCTATCACAATGATGGCAATGGTTGCAGTTGAATTAGTAATCCCACTATATTTACAAATCGTTCATGGAATGTCAGCATTCCATTCAGGTTTAACCCTATTATTTGGGGCTCTGTTTATGGGTGCCATGAGTCCAATCACCGGGAACCTGTTTGACCGTTATGGTGCTCGTCGTCTTGCCACTACTGGGATGTTCATCTTGGTAATTGGGACCTTACCATTTGCCTTCGTTAACCGGGACACCCCTACAATCGATATCATTATCCTTTATGGTATCCGAATGTTTGGTATTTCTATGGTTATGATGCCAGTTACTACTTCCGGTATGAATGCTTTGCCATTTAACCTAATTGCGCATGGAACTGCTGTTAACAATACGATGCGACAAGTGGCAACCTCTGTTGGTACCGCAATTTTAATGTCGGTTCTAACCAACGTCACAAAAAATGCTCAACCTGCTAAGTCACTCTCAGTACAATCGCCACTTCAATATAAAGCTGCAATGATCAACGCAACTCTTAAGGGTTACCATGCATCATTCTGGTTTGCCATTGCTTTTGCAATCGTTGGTTTCTTAGCAACCTTCTTGCTCAAGGATACCAAACCACGCGACTTAGCAAACAAGAAGGAGGTGGCTGATTAATGCTTATCTATTTATCATTCTTAACTGCCATCGGCTTGTACCTTTGTTCAATGTTTTTGAAAAAAGGACGGCAAATTGGTGTCACTGTTTTTGCAATCCTTTTTGTCCTTTGTACAGCTGGTGTCACCGCAAACTATTCACATCATTGGGGAATGAAAAAAGTCACCACTACTACTACTCAAAAAATTTATTCTGCTGCAGGAAAACAATTACCAATTAACCTTTATCAACCAGTAGGAACTTCTGGTAAAGATAATGTTTTCCTATACAAAACTTCTGTTAATCAGAAGAAGCCACTGCATACGCAAGCCAATGAGCTTACTTACAGTACTGACAAAACTAGTTCCAACGATCAAGCTCGTATAGTTACAAAAGAAACGCGGTGGCGCTATCAAAATGGTTTTTACAAATTCCTGTTTATTGGCACCGGTATTAATAATAAATTAGTGCATCGGCAAAACGTTTTATACTACCCTCAAGGATATGTCAAAGTATCCGTTAGCCAAGCTAAAAAGCTGAAGAAAATTATGGCTAATCAGAAATCCCCAAGTGCACAAGCCGCTCTTAAACAGCAAGCAAGTGCTTATATCAACCAAAAAATCGCTAACGCTAAGACTAATGATCCGCGCAAGATTAAGCAGATTACAAAGCAAGCGCAAATTGCATTTCAAGGACAGACTATTCAAAGAGCACTACAACAAAAGTAACGCACTACCAAACAAAAAAAGAGAAAGAGATCAATAACCTCTTTCTCTTTTTTATACAAGTAAATTATCCTTGTCCTAACACTTATAGTTTTAACTTATTGATGCGCACTTACCATGGCTTGAACCCGTTGCGGTTGATGTTGATGCCAATAATCAATTCCATGAACATGACGATAATGATCCCACTCATTCTTCTTAATCAACAGTCGTTGATCAGGTTTGCCAATTGGTGAGACATCCACCTTATCTACACAATATAGGTACATTGCCAATAGAATCACATCAGATACGATTCCAACACCAGTAAACAGTAGTAAAACCCCAACTACTGAAAAAACCTTCTCAAACTTCGTCCAACGTCGATAATAAACAACCCCAGATTGTAGATTATCTGTTTTAACTGGTTTTAACTTACGGAATTTCACTCTGCCAACCTCCAGTAAATATTTGTTATTAGTATCATACAATTATCCGGACAAATTTGCAAGCGTTTTCAATACAAATTAAAAAGTCAACCATTGTTTTAGCAATAGTTGGCTTTTAATTATATTCACTTAATCCTATTATTTAATATCGATTAATTCGATGCCAAACAACTTAGCCAAGGTTTCCATTTGGTCCATTGTAAGATTCATGGAAAGAACAGTATGGTGTCCACCACCATTACGCATCCAAGCAGTAGCACCCTTCTTGAGGCCACACTTTGGAGTCCACATTTGCTTTGCAACTGGCAGATGTGGCATTTCCTTTTCAGGCTTAGCACAATCTACATCGTAAGCAATGAACTTGTATCCATCATCGAAGTATGACAAAGTAATGTCAATTCCTTCGCCTTCAGATCCTGTAAATACTAACCGTGCCGGATCTGCCTTGTCACCAATGTCTAATGGGTGAACTTCAACCCGTGGCTTATCAGAAGCAAGGGTTGGGTCAACTTCAAGCATGTGTGATCCCATAATTGCTTGGTGGCCTTTCCGTAGATCTAACGTGTAGTCTTCCATGAAGGCGGTTTGCTTGTTTTCAGCAATAATCTTCAACAGACGGGATAGACCTGCTGACTTGAAGTCACCTTCAGCACCGAAGCCGTAGCCATCAATCATCAGTAATTGAACAGCCAAGCCTGGTAATTGTTCCAGTCCTTCAAGGTCTTGGAAGTTTGTAGTGAATGCATCATAGCCCTTTTCATCAAGGAAGTTCTTAATACCTAGGTATTCACGTAGTTGATACCGAACAGAGTGAACATATTTATCATGGTCATTGTCGCCTTCAACCATATCATAGTTATCTTCTAGGCGTTTGTATTCCTTATCAATATCGTCTTCAGAAACTGCATTAACAGCTGCAACTAGTTCAGCTACAGGCCAGTAATCAACGGTCCAGCCAAGTTTAATTTGTGCAGCAACCTTGTCACCTTCAGTAACGGCTACATCACGCATTGTATCACCAAAACGGGCGATCTTGATGTGGAAGCTTTCGTTATAACCAACAGCTACCTTTTCCCAATCTGCAATTTCATCTTGGACTTCAGGGTCATTCCACCAGCCATAAACAATCTTGTCTGGTACACCCATCCGCGCGTTGATGTAATCATATTCACGGTCACCATGAGCACTTTGGTTCAAGTTCATGTAGTCAAAGTCAATGGTATCAAATGGAATATGATCAAGCATTTGAGTTGCTAAGTGCATTAGTGGCTTTTGCAATAATTCAGTACCACGAATCCAGTTCTTAGCAGGTGAGAAAGTATGCATCCAAGTCATTACACCGGCAACGTTGTCATTGTAATTAACTTCCTTCATAAACTTAGTGATACTGTCAGCGGTAGTAGCTACTAATTTGAAGACTACCTTGTATGGCAACTTACCACTAGCGTTCAAGCCGTCTACCAATTTACGGGCATCTTTTTCAACTTGTTCCAATGCTTCTGGACCATAAAGTGGTTGACTACCAACTGCGAACCAAAATTCATAATCAGGTGTTTTTAACATAATGATTAGATCTCCTTTTCTTTAATTGAAATTGCAACGGGACTGGAATGAACCCATCACTAAATCGCTTGCATTGTTATTATATTCAATTTGTACGGATAAATCAATACAATTATTAGAAATAAACGTACAAATTGTTTATTGTTTGTCTTTATCTACAAATACATTAAATATATTTGTTAAACAGCAACTCTTTAATTAACAAGAAAAGCCCTTGATCAATGGATTAGTTACCAATATATCAAGGACCCCCTTAAAGAATACGCATTAATGATTTGTTTGAATATGTTTAGGAATTATGACTTTATCGTCAAACTATGCTTTATTTTTCTTAGCAGCTGTCATTGCACGCATGGAAGCTTCAATCTCTTCAAGTGACTTCCCACGAGTTTCGAGGAAGAATTTGTTAGTGAAGATGATACAAATAACACAGATAACACCATAAATAATGAATGTGTTAGCAATGTCAAAGGCAGCCAACATTGATGGGAATGTTAATGAAACAACCATATCAGCTAACCAGTTGGTAGCAGAACAAAGGGATGTCCCTAATCCACGAATGTTTAATGGGAAGACTTCACCAATGTATACCCAAGTAATTGGGGCCCATGTACATGCATAAAAGGCAATGTAAACAGTTAAAGCAATAGCACTAACATAGGCAGCGGCACGAGAACCACTATCCATCTTAAGAATGGCAGCCATTACGAATAGTGACAATCCCATTCCGGCAGCACCGACAGTTAACATCTTTTTACGGTCAACGTGATCCATTAGAAGCATTGCGACAACAGTAACGATAACATTAACAATTCCGATCCCGATGTGGGCAAGTAAGGCGGCAGCAACACCCCAACCAACTTTAGTAAAGATTGTTGGAGCATAGAAAATAACGGAGTTAGAACCAATAACTTGTTGGAAAATAGCAGCACCTAAACCAGTAATTAAAGCTGGACGAACATCTGCGCCGAATAGTTCTTTCCAACCACCTTGTTGTTGCTTAGCAGAATCTTCGATTTCAGATAACGCGGTGTTAACGGCTTTGTCATCACCCTTGTTAGTACTCATTAAAACATCACGCGCTTCGTCGAGCTTACCGATCTTAACTAAGAAACGTGGACTTTCTGGAAGGAAGAAGGCTCCGATGAAAAGAATAATTGCAGGTAAAGCAGCAAAGCCTAACATCCAACGCCATCCAGTGTACATTCCTTGGAAGGTGTAGTTCAAAATATAAGCTAACAAAATACCAATCATAACCATTAACTGGAACATTGTCGCAACCGCACCGTGCATCCGTTTAGGTGCTAATTCGTGAAGGTAAGCAGGAATCAATGCTGAAGTAATTCCAACCCCAATTCCTAAGATGACCCGTGTTATCAGCAATGTCCAGTATTCTGGAGCAAATCCAGATCCAAGAGCACCGATAGTAAAGATAATAGCGGCCCAAATTAGAAGCTTACGACGACCATACTTATCAAGAAACTTACTAGTACCAAGTGCACCAATGATCGCACCGATTAATACTGAAGAAACAACCATTCCTTGTTCCCACGAGTTTAAGTGTAATTGCTTTTGAATGAAGAGGATAGCACCGGAAACGGAAGCAATGTCGTAACCGAAGAGTAAACCACCCAGGGCACCAAAAGTATAGATAAATCCATTTGAAACTTTCTTCAATTTTGTTCACTCCTATACTTTGTTAATAGACAACAATCTCGAACCAAAAACCACATGTGATAGTACTTAAAACAATTCTTTAAGCGCTTACATGCATAGTATAGAATATTTGTCCGAATAAATCAACAAAATATTTTAAATATTTTACTTTTTACCGTATAAATTTATTTACGATAAAAATAAATATTATAAAATCAATGTTCTAATCATGTTTTGTTAATTGCCTTCTAATTTTTTGTATAAAAAAGGTGCATTATTAGATGGTAAATATACATCATCAATAATGCACTTGCTAAATTTGTATGGAAATTATTATTTAGTTAAATCTTTAACTGAAGATCGTTCAATAATCTTTGGATGGTAAATAATCGGCTCAACATCCTCACCCTTAATTAACTTTAAAATCATATTGCCAGCATCCATCCCCATTTGGTTCTTAGGGTGCGCAACGGTTGTTAATCCAGGTAAAACATAGGCACTCAATTGGTAATCATCAAAGCCTACTACACTAACATCCTCTGGGATTTTTAATCCAATGGACCGAACCACGTCCATCACTTGAATTGCTAATTGGTCATTATAACAAGCAATTGCCGTTGGACGATCGCTAGCTTTCAAATACTGAGCAATTTTGGCAAAAATATGGGCAATATCGTCCGATGACTGGTACATGATGACATCACTCATTAACATCATCGAAGGATGCTCCATATAAGCATCCATGTACCCTTGCAAACGGTCAACCCCTTGCATATCGTCAATTTTAAAAATCCCCAGAATCCGTTGGTGTCCCTTATCGAAGAGCCGACTTACCAAGTCATGTTCGGTTTGCCGGTCATCAACATCAATAAACGGCAAACTAGAATTATCATAATGGGCATTAATAAACAATGCAGGAATGTGTGACTTAGCAATTTGATCATAAAGGTCCCGGTTGGGATTAGGACGCGCACTCTGGGTTGGCTCGATGATTAGACCATCGACATTGCTATCAAGCATCCGCTGTAAACTGATCCGTTCTTGAGGATGGTCGTTATGCGTGTTTCCCAATAGAATCGAATATCCTTGCTGAGAGAGGGAACGATCAATTCCACTAATAATGCTTGGAAAAATATAGTCAGCAAGGTGGGTCGTGATTACTCCCACTACCTTTTGATTAACAGGCTGTTGTTGACGTTGAGCTTGCCAATCTTCTACAAACATCCCACCACCTTGAATACGGTAAATGTAATGTTCATTTTCTAGCTCGCCCATGGCTCGGCGAATGGTGTAACGACTCACACCATATTTATCCATTAATGTCGATTCCGTCGGTAACTGATCTCCAGGCTGATATTGGCCTGAACTAATAACCCGACGAATCTGTTCTTTTACTTTTTCATATTTAGTTGTCATTACTCGCTCCTAATGAAAGAGCGGTGGGCAACATCGGTCTAAGACCAACCTGTTACTACATCGCTCTTTTTAATATTTAATTTTCACGTTTTGCGTGATCTTTGCTATGGGCACTATTTTGTCCATAGTATGCGTTGGCCCCGTGCTTACGATAATAATGTTTATCTAGCAGATATTGTGGTAAATGATTATCAGCTCTAGTTAATTGTAACGTATGATAATCTTCTTCGGCAACCACTTCAAGAACTTTCGCATTATAAACTGCTTTATCTGGTGTTGGTCCCCATGCAAATGGGCCATGCTGCATCACTAACGCTGCCGGTGTAGCCTCATAATCCAAACCACGTTCTTTAAATGAGCGAACAATAACTTTACCTGTATTTCCTTCGTAATCTTCTTCAATTTCATCCTTGGTAAGAGCATCTGCTGCAGGAATATCATTATAGAACGTATCAGCGTGGGTAGTATTCATCGCCGGAATATCCATGTGCGCAGCCGCAAAAGAAACTGCCCATGGAGAATGGGTATGAACAATTCCGCCAATCTTTGGGAAGTGGTTATAAAGGTACGTATGAGTTGGTGTATCACTAGAGGGATTTAATTGACCTTCAATGACTTCTCCCTTTAAGTTCACAACCACCATATTTTCAGGCTTCAAGTCCTCGTATGGAACACCAGAAGGTTTAATTACAAACAGTCCCTTTTCACGATCAATTCCAGACACGTTCCCCCACGTGAAGGTTACTAACCCCAGTTGTGGCAATTTCATATTGGCTTCATAAACTTCTTGTTTTAATTTTTCTAACACGGGACAATCTCCTTTTAATTTAATTTCATGTTTTTACCAGCTTCAATTTCAGCAGGCAATGCTTCTTTGTAATTATCAATAAATCTTTCGTATCCTTGGACACTCTCTAACTCTGGGTACAAGGTAGAGCTTTCAGCATTCACAAAGACCTCATCATCTAAGTAATCTGCTAAACTCTTCCCCTTGGTATCACTGGCATAAAGAGCTAGCACTGCCATTCCCCATGGTCCACCTTCACCGGCATTACTCATTAAAGTAATCGGTGTGTTCAGCGCATCTGCCAGTACTTGTTGAGCAACAACCGGCGTCTTAAAGAGCCCACCTTGGGCAATTAGAACGTCAGTCCGAATGTGTTCTTCTCGTAATAGAATATCCATTCCAATCTTTAATGGTGCAAAAGCGGAATACAACTGTACTTTAAAGATATTAGCTAAAGTAAAGTGACTATCCGGCTTCCGGACCATCATTGGTCGACCGTCTTGGACCTTGGTAATGTTTTCACCAGAAAGATAACTGAAGTTAACAAGGCCTCCAGCATCTTGATCTCCCCGTAATGAAACGTCAAATAGCTTTTCATAAAGTTGGTTAGGCGACAAATTAACCCCTAATACTTTGGCAAATTGGTTGAAGACATTTGCCCAGGCATTAATATCAGATGAACAATTATTGGTGTGGACCATGGCCACCGGTGCGCCATCTGGGGTCGTCACCATATCAATGTCGCGATGGACCTTATTTAATTTTTGATCCAAAACAACCATTGAAAATGCTGATGTTCCCGCAGAGATGTTACCTGTCCGTTTGCGAACAGCGTTAGTGGCTACCATCCCAGTACCAGCATCACCTTCTGATGGTGCAATTAATGAACCAGCTTGCAATTGGCCACTCTTGTCCAATAATTTGGCACCCTCAGCAGTTAACTTACCTGCTGAATGACCAGCCATCAAGACTTCTGGCAAAATATCTTTAATGTCCCATGGGTACTGAGCGACTTCTGGCAGATCAGCGAATTGCTTCAGCATTTTGGTATCATACGTCTTAGTGGCCTCATCAATTGGGAACATTCCAGATGCATCACCAATTCCAGTATTTTTATTGCCAGAAAGTTTCCATGAAACATATCCATCAAGAGTAGTAATAAAGTCGATCTTCTTAACATGATCTTCATGGTTCAGAATGGCCTGGTACAAGTGAGCAATGCTCCAACGTTCTGGAATATTAAAGTCAAATAGCTTTGTCAGCTTTTCAGCGGCCTCACCAGTAATATTGTTACGCCATGTTCTGAATGGTACTAACAAATTACCAGAGTTATCAAATGGCATGTAACCATGCATCATGGCACTAATTCCAATCGAACCAATCTTCGTCAATTGAATGCCATATTGTTCATTAACACTTGCTGCCATATTAGCATAACTTGTTTGAATTCCATTCCATACTTTTTCAATTGGATAGGTCCAGATGTTATTTCTGAGTTCGTTTTCCCATACAAAATCTCCAGAAGCAACAACTTGATAATCATCTGTAACCAAAACTGCCTTAATCCGGGTAGAACCTAATTCAATCCCCAAAGCAGTGTTAGCGTTTTCAATTTTACTTTTAATAATACTTTTATCCACAGGAACAGCCTCCCTTAAAAAACTTTACTAACCATTAATATTGTAAAATATTTGTCCGTACAAATCAAACAAATTTATTGATTATTTAGTATTGCTTTATAAGGGAACACTGTCCGGTTAATAATCGGACCTCCTATTATCAAGTACTATAATCCTAAATCATTTAACAATTGTTGATCGCTTTGATCTAAAGGAGCATTAAATTGTTTCAACTGTTGTGTGAACGGATCAGTAAACGATAATTCGCTGGCATGTAAGACTTGGTGATCCACTTTATCTAATGGTCCGCCATATAAATGATCACCCACTAACGGATGACCAAGAGAACTCATGTGAAGACGAATTTGGTGCGTTCGACCACTATGCAAACGTAATTTTACTAAACTATATTGATCATTATATTTTTGCACCCAGTATTCCGTCTTAGCTGATTGTCCAGATGGATCAATGACCCTAGCAGCTTGTCCAGCAACTCGCTTAATTGGTTCATCAATAAAACCATGCTTCTCAAGTCCATTGCCCTGCACTAAGGTAAGATAATACTTTTTCATCGTGTGCCGTTCAACTTGCTGGCTAATCATGCTAGATGCCACCCGATGCTTAGCTACTAATAATAACCCACTGGTATACTTATCTAACCTGGTGATTAAATGAGGGCGTTGATTCTCATCTTTTTGTTGAATTAAATATCCCTTAACCCGATTTAAAACTGTATCATCCGCTTCTGTAGGACCGGGGATTGAAGCAAGGCCACTGGGTTTATTTATCACTAACCAGTTATTATCTTCGTAGACAACGGATAATGGCTTTTCACTTGCTGTAACAGTAGGATCAGCCAACTCTGGCGTTACTTTAATCGTTAAAGTCTGATGAGGTAAGATTTTTGTGGTCGGTCGGACTATCCGATGGTCAACCATTAATTCACCATCACCATTTTTAATGTCGTTAAATAGTCGGTGCCCCATCCCTAACTGGCTTAAATAATGCTTAATTTTGATTGGTTCTGATCCTTGATACTCCCATGTGTTTTCCATAGTAACTCCTTATGATACTAAAAAAGCTGGGCTAAACCCAGCTTAAAATTATAATGACGGTCCGTACGAGACTCGAACTCGTGATCTCATCCGTGACAGGGATGCGTCCTAAACCAACTAGACCAACGGACCATTTAAACAACAATTAGTAGTATACGTGAACATTCTTTTCTCGTCAATCTTTTTATGAAAAATACTTAGATAATTTCCAACTTCACTAGCTTCACTCCACCGGTTATCTTATTATAGATGTGTTGAATTTTATGAAGGAGTATTTAATCATGCAAAGTAAAATCCAGAAACTGCAAAACATCTGGAATAAATATGCCAAAATCTTTAAAACCCTTTTTATTGCTTCAGTGGTCATTTTCGTTGTCATTGCGCTAAGCAATTTCTTTAAGGATGTGGATTGGCATGCTGTTGGTAATGGACTTCAACAGCAATCATTGTTAAACATTATCATTATGACGATTTGCGGACTGCTTGCTGTAGTTCCCATGCTCGGCTACGATGTTGCAATTACTCACTTGCTTCCTGGTCATTTTAGCAAGTTCTACATTTTTAGAAGTGGGTGGATTACCAATACTCTTACTAATATTGCCGGTTTCGGTGGCCTGTTAGGTGCCACCATGAGAGCATATTTTTATGGTAAGGAGGCGCGCCGTAGTGAAATCCTACTAGCAATTGCTAAAATTGCTGTGTTTCTTCTATCAGGATTATCGATCCTATGCTGGATCGCCCTAATCATCATGTATGGGTTTCATGATGGCGGCGACTTTAATCGTTATTCCATCTGGTTAATTGCTGGCGGATGCTATTTCCCAATTGTATTTTTCTTTACTCGTCGTCATGACTCAAAACTATTTCAAGGGTTAACACCTCGTTTGGAAGGCTTCATTACACTCAGTTCCACCTTTGAATGGTTATTTGTAGCATTATTCTTTATTCTTATCGGATACTTAATGGGGGTTAAAGCTAACTTAGCCGCCGTTTTCCCACTATACGTTGTGGCCCAAATCCTCGGAGTGGTCTCAATGTTGCCTGGTGCAATTGGTTCCTTTGATGTCATGATGATGTTTGAATTAACTATGCTTGGAGTCCCAAGAGCAACCACGATTGTTTGGCTCCTCCTTTTCCGGGTCTTTTACTACATTGTGCCAATTATTTTAGGTGCCATTTTCTTTATTCACCATATCTTTGTCCAATTTGATAACTTTTTTGACCATATTCCATTAACAATTGCCCGGCAAGTTGCCCATTGGCTCATTACCTGCTTTATGTATGTTTCCGGGATTTTGATGTTATTGGCCGCATCAGTACCAGATTTAACTGATAGTAACCGGTTCTTACAACGCTTTTATCCTTTTACATTCTTCTTTCTGCATCAACTAACTACAATCTTGTTTGCAATTGCAATGTTAGCCTGTGCCCGTGGATTACAAGCAAAGGTCAAACGTGCATATTGGCCAACCGTAATCATTTTAGTGATCGGTATTACCAATACGTTAATTAACCTTGGGACCATCTCCTTAACGATCTTCCTATTTATTATTTTGCTATTAGTCTTTCTGATGCGTCATGTTCCATACCGTAAAAAACTCCAATATTCGTTTGGAAAGTTTATGATTGATAGTCTCATTTTTATTGGGAGCTTAGTTCTATATATCATCGTTGGGGTAATCAATACTCCCAACTATTCATCAAACCATAACGTTCCCCAATTTCTGTTATTCCCAGGTGAAAAAATTTGGTTGTCTGGGTTTATTGGTTTACTCTTGGGATTTGCCATTCTGTTCTTAATGATTCGTTACTTCATGTCCGGTGCCGATCCATTTAATGGTCAACAACCACTAGATAAGGAACGGATTCTTAATGTCATTAACGAATTTGGTGGTAATGAAACTAGCCACCTTGCAATGCTCCGTGACAAAAATATTTATTACTATACTGAAGATGGTCAAGACCAGTTATTTTTTATGTACCGTAAAAAATACGATAAGTTGGTCATTATGGGGGACCCAGTTGGTAATCAGGCCAAAAAGGATCAAGCCATTCAAAAATTCCTTCATGATTCTGATTTATATGGCTATCAATTGGTATTCTATGAAGTCAATAGTGATACAACTTTGACCTTACATGAATATGGATTTGATTTCATGAAAACTGGAGAAGATGGTTGGGTTAAACTAGCCGATTTTACTTTAGCCGGTAAAAAGCAACGTTCCCAACGTGCATTAATGCATAAATTTGATCGTGAGGGCTACACTTTTGAGATTGTTAAACCACCGTTTGATAACCAGCTAATGTCAGAGATGAAGGCTGTCTCAGATGATTGGCTTGGCAAAGAAGTAGAAAAGGGCTTTTCACTAGGCTTTTTCTCCCCTCAATATATCAATGAAGCACCTGTTGCTCTGGTTCGTTCGGCAGATGGTGAATTAGTCGCCTTTGCAACCTTAATGCCGACTGGCAGTAAAAAATTATTGACAATTGATCTAATGCGTCATAGTCATCACGCCCCGTCCGGAATTATGGATAAAATCTTTGTATCTATGTTTCAGTACGGTCAAGAACACGGCTATGAGTATTTTGACTTGGGCATGGCACCATTATCTAATGTTGGTTCGTCACAGTATAGTTTTATCGAAGAAAAAGTTGCCCATTTTATTTACGAATATGGCTATCACCTTTATGGTTTCCAGGGATTGCGACATTATAAGGATAAATACGCCTCATCCTGGTTTCCAAAGTATACAGTCTTTCGTAAGAAAGCATCGCTTGTTGAATCCATGTTGGCACTATTGAGTGTAGTTAACCAACGGATTGACCAACAAGAAAGCCGTCATCCTTGGTTTATTTGGTGGAAAAACTAGTGAGTTCAAAAGAAGCTTCATGAAAAACACGTTTTGGTTTTTCATGAAGCTTCTTCTTTTAAATGTTCTTTTTCAAGAAATCATAAAGCATTTGATGCTTAATTTCTTTGGTATCTAATCCTAGTGTATCAGCGATACGAAATGCATATGCCATTGCGGTAGCTGGACCACGACTAGTAATAATGTGTCCTTTAGGATCCACAACAGTAATGTCTTCTTTAAAGTGTCCAGTTGGTGCCACTTTCTTCGTTTCTTGATCAATCCCTGGGAAACAGGTATAGTCATGACCATCTAACAAACCATACCGTGCAAAAGCAATTGGTGCTGCACACATTGCAGCATTCCATTGACCATTAGCTTGACGTTTTTGCATCAATTCCATTAATTGGTCATTATCTCGTAATGCATGTGCACCGCCCATACCACCAGGGAAAATCACACAATCATATTCTAATAATGAATCATCAACAACTTTATCACAATGAAGTGCAATTTGATGAGCACCCATCACATCCTGATTAGTTAATCCTACCATGTCAGCTTGAATATTCATCCGACGAAAGACATCAATCGGCGTTAATGCCTCTACTTCTTCGCATCCATCTGCTAAAACGACTGCAACTTTCATTTTATTCACCTCATAAACTATTGTACCGCACTTATAATTAATCATTAACTATGAACCGGTTAATTTGGTTCAATGCCGTATTAGCCTCAGGAATGGGAGTAACTGGATACTCGTGATAAAGTTCCCGTCCAATATGGTACTGAACGTTGACATCGGCTGCACGCAATTTTTTTACAAATTTCATGACGTCTGGAAACATAATTTCCTTAGTACCAACAAATAATAATACATTTCGCAATGCTTCCACATTACCATTAATTGGTGAGAGTCGATAATCATCTGTTGACGTATTCCCCGCCCATAATTGACCAACAGTTCGCAATCCTGTCACGTCTAACGTTGCATCGTGGTCAGTATACTTGTAAATTAACGGATTACGCAGGGTCAAGTCCAACCATGGGGAAATTAATATTAAATTACGTGGTTGAGGTAAATTACGGCTAGCAAGCCACTCGCAAAAGCCGGCAGCAAGCCCTCCTCCCGCAGAATCGCCCATCAAGGTAATATTATTAACCGATTGGTCTTGATAAATCGCAGTATACATTGCTAATAGTTGATCATATGCTGTTTCAAAGTGATGAGCAGGGGCCAATGCATGTTGTGGAACAATGATTTGAGCATTTGTTTTCGCACCTAACCGTTGTAAAAAGTGCCAGTGATCCTTTGTTGGTTGAAGAAAGTAAGCTCCACCACACAAGAAAATAATCACTTTATCGCTAACGGTATTGGCATTTAGAACCACCGCCGGTAAGTCAGCAATCGTCCTTCTAACAACACCGTCTTGTTGCTCAACATCTTTAGGCAATACAAACGGACGCTTAGCTACTGCCGCTTGTTTGATCATTTCATCATGCAATTTTGCCGGATCATGAAGCATTTGCTTAAATCCAGATAATTGCAGACTCAATTCTACTAGTGCGGCCTTTTTGGAACGGCTTTTCCCGCACTCTCTTTGATCTTTAATGCTATTTTTAATACTATTCGCCATTTCCTTTACAACTTGGCGATTGAGTCGTCGTTCATGTCTCATAATCGTTCCTCTAAAGTTAAGTAATAAATCTTACCCTATATGGTAAATCATCTATTCTAAAAAAGCATTGTTTTTGGATGGAATGACTGCTCATCGCACATAAAAAGGCCTCAGGTATTCTGAATCCGAATACTCGAGGCCTTTTCATGAGCGTGAACAATCTTCCCTATTTACTCATTTTACTCCCATGAACTAAATTTGTTGCAGCCATTTACCAAATTGGTGCCAGTCTTCTCGGACGGTAGGCTCTAACCGGCGCGCATATAAGTATGCTGCCGGATGATACATTGGGTACACCCAATATAGATGATCACCCATTTGATATCCACTATCATCAGGCAATGCTTCTTGAATTGTTGTTTGTACAGGCTGACCATGCATTTTACCAACATTTGCTTGTGCCCCTAGAAGACGTTGTAAACTAGTGTTTCCAAGTGGTACTAAAATTTGCGGGTCAACAGTCTGGATTTCCCAATCAAACAACTGTGCATATGCGAGAACTTCTTTTTTAGTTGGCGTGCGATTAGGGTGCTTTTCAATTAATTCACCCGTTTTTTTATCCTTAACATGGCGAATTGAAAACGGACGGATTCTCACCACACTAGTGATATAAACATCATCCCGGGTTAAGCCCGCTAGCTCAATCATCTTCATTAACTCTTTGCCAGAACTGCCAACAAACGGTATTCCCGTTTCTGCTTCTTTACGCCCTGGTGCTTCTCCCAGCAACACTATTCTTGGGTGTTTTGGACCCATTCCAGGCACAAATCCCGTTAAATGATGACCAACCATGCGTTGACGAACTTGTTCAACTAGCTGTTCTGGATACTTTATTTGCATCGCTTTTCTCCCCCAGCAAAGTCGCTAACCATTATGGCGCCAAGTACTATCGGTCAAAATACGAGCAGCAATCAAGCCTAGCGGCAAGAACACCACAATTAAAAGCGCCCGTGTCAACCATAATGCACCATTACTAATGGATGTTAGTCCAATGTTGTAAACAGCTCGATACATATACAAACCTGGAACCATAATCACAATGGAAGGGATTGTAATGGAGATTCGCGGATACCCGACTTTTTTACGCACGATTGATGCTAGCAGCCCCGCAGTTAATGCGCCAATAAAAGCAGCAGCACCACCAGGCATCTTAGCAAGGTCCACCAGTTCCAAACGTAATGTATTTGCGACTGCCCCAATTAGGCCCGCAGTAGTTGCCATTTTAATCTTACTATTAAACATAATTGAGAAACCAAAGACACCACAGAAACTGGCAGGAATCCGCAATAATAAGTAAGCAAGTGGCGATAATGATAACGGAATAAAATCCTCAGGACGCAAGTGAACGACCATTGCAACAAGCCAGCCCACGAGTGTAGCCACTGTAATGATAATTAGTGCATATGCACCTCGTTCTAATCCCGATCGCATGTCCAACTTGGATAAGTCCAGCCCACTCGTAATAAATGGAAAACCAGGAATAATGAAGAGCATGGCCCCAATGTAACCAGCTTCGTGGCGCGGGTTGACGTTAAAAATACCACGGGCAGACATGAACGCTGCCAGATATGCTATACATGCTGTTGCCACAGCTACAGCAATACAAGCAAATAATGTCATGTGATGATCAATCATTTTACGTCGAACATAGTTACCGCAAGTAGCTCCAATAAAGCAACATAGCATTTCCACGAGTCCACCGCCTAGCAAAAAGACGAAGGCACTACATGCTAAACCAGCAGCTAGTCCTACCATCCAAGGACGATAGTTACCTTTAGTAGACTGAATTTCATTTAAGCGGTTATGAATCTCACCAATTGTCCAACTAACACCCTCTGCTTCCATGTCTTTCATAAAATGTTCCATCGCATTTAATTTGGAAGTGTTAACCCCCGTACTAGGCAAAGAGAGCGCCTGGGTATAGCTTTGATGGTCATCCATACAAGTATATTCAATTGATACTAAGCCAATATCCGCTGAACAAGTCATCCCAAGTGTTCTGGCTGCAATATTCATTGAGTTGCGTACCCGCCATGAACCAGTACCACAAGCCAGCATCATAATACCGATTCGTCCGACAATCACAGCACGTTCGGCCAAATTGGCCTCAGTCGCTGGTGTAATATTGTCACTCGTAACAAAATCCATCCAGTCGATTTTCATGTGATGTTGATACTGATTGGCAGGAACTTCCTGACTACTCATGTTTAATTCCACTCCTCATGCTTTTTCCATGAAAAAAGACTCCCGGGAATCCCGAGAATCTTTAATTTAGCCCTTTTATTATACGAGTTTCTAATCTTTTTGTGTACTTAAATTAGATTTTTCTCGCATTGTTGTTTTAATTTCGTTCCATTCTTCATTAAACAATCCATGTCCGGCGATTAGCAGTAATAGAATGTAGAAGACAACTGCGTACCCAACCAGAATCAATAAATTAATCCGTAAGTAGGAAGCATCAAACCCACCAGTAATAACTTGACGTAAACCATTAATTCCATATGTCATTGGAAGGATTGGATGAATCATATTAAAGAACTTATTAGTGACTTCCATTGGGAACATCCCACCGGCACCACCTAATTGAGCAACAAATAATAACAGTCCTAGAATTGTTCCAAAACGTCCAAGCGCCATTGTTAGGAATTGCATAATGGCCATCTGGGCAATTGTATAGATAATGGTAATCGTAAAGAGGCCTTGAATATCATGAACATGCAGTCCCATCATCATTAAAACAACGTTTTGCACGGCAGCCATCAAAATACTAATTAAGAGTGCCATTTTAAATTCATGAGCAAGCATTTGTTGCTTTGTAAATGTCTTTGCCAGAATTTTATTGGACGGAAATTCTAATGTGAAAATTAATACGCCAATAAATAGGCCTGTCGCCATGATGAATGGTGCCAGTGCGTGTCCATAATTAGGGACCTTACTATAACTACTATGAGTCAGCTTAGTTGGTGCACCAAACATACCAGCAGTCTTGTTATTAGTGTGAACACTGTTCACCTGATCTGCACCATCACTTAAGCGACTGGCTAACGTGCCAGCCCCGGCATTTAAGCGGGCAATCCCTGAAGCTAGCTTCGGTGAGTTAGCATCCAATTGACTGGTCCCGTTTGCTAACTGATTAACACCACTAATTAATGCAGGAACCTTGCTTCCTAGTTGTCCCAGACCAGCGGCTAATTGTGTTGCACCAGAATTTAGGGCTGGTGAATTAGCAACTAATAATGCTGCACCATCACCTGCTTTTTGAACGCCAGACGCATATTGTGACCATCCGGCTTTCAATTGTTGACCACCACTAGTTAATTGTCCACTTGCTAATGATAGCTTTTGTGCACCATGATTAGCTTGATCAACTGCACTGGTGTATTGATCAACACCATTGGCAAAAGTATTAATCATTCCTGAACTTTGCGCCAACTGAGCTGTCCCATTACTTAGCTGTTGGGTTGCATTAGTTAGTTGTTGCATTTGTCCAGGCATTGCAGCAATTAAAGCTTGGTTACGATTAAGCTGATCCATTAATGCATTCGTTTGTGTTAATAATTGTTGAGCATTGGTTAATGTTGCTGATAGTTGCGGCATTCCTTGTTGTAATGATTGTAATTTTTGCATTGTTGGTGCAAGCGATGATTGAGCCCCTTCAATCCCTTTCATCACATTTTGCAGGTTGCCGATTTGTGACTTCGTATCATTAGCATTACCAGCGATTGATTGTGCGGCGCTGTTGGCAGCTGCCTTTGTAGCGGCACTAGCGTTAGCATCACCTGCCACAGTTTGCGCTAACCGCGCTGCCGTGGTAGCACTATTTTCCGCGTTCCCGCCAATCTTTGTTAAACCTGAAGTTAAAGAAGGGCCGATGCTATTAACAGCATTACCAACTGCTGCTAATTGACTGGCATCTAAGCCTTTTAATGAATCCATCATTTGATTAACTTGTCCCAATTGGTTCTGCAAACTAGTTGCTGCAGTCCCTAACTGTTGGGCTGAACTAAGAGTTTCCATTAAATGGCTAGACTGAAGAACATTGTTGAAGTTAGCGACATTGTTAGAAATCTGCTGACTACCATTATTCAAGGCAGCAAATTGACCCGTTGCCATATTTAACTGATGGGAGCCATTCCGTAATTGACCTGATTGGTTGCTAATTTGTTGTAAACCAGTACTTAACTGCTTAGTCCCATTGGTGTAGCTATTCAGTCCATCCTGGAGTTGGCCAATTCCACCATTCAATTCCGGAATCTTAGCCGTCAGTAATTGCAGTCCAGCTGCTAAAGCATTTGTGCCACCTGTAAATTGATTCACACCTGCAGCTAATTTTGCACTGCCGTTTACTAATTGAGTTGCTCCTGCACCTAGTGGAGCTACTCCCATTTGAAGTTGTTGAACCCCATGATTAACTTTAGAAACACCGGCAAAATATTGGTTAGCTCCATCCGCTAGAGTCATTGTCCCATCACTAATTTGGTGTGCACCGCTTGCCGCTTGATTCATTCCCTTGCCAAGAGTATGCAATTGGTCAAACATAGCGGTGGCATATGCTTTTGTAACTGAAGCACGAATTTGGCTATTTAAACTACTCATACCAACATCACTAATACTACGTGCTAAGAAATTCTTAGAATCATTGGTTTGGTAGTGCAGTTCCATTTTGCGCGGGTGCTTCGACATTACCGTAGAGGCATCCTTAGAAAAGTCCTGTGGAATGGTAACAACCGTGTAGTACCGGTGATGGCTCATACCAGACTTTGCTTCTTGGGGTGACACAAACTCCCATTTCAATTCATGATTTTTCTTTAGCTGGTTAACGGTCTGTTGTCCCACATTTAATACTTTCCCTTGGTATTTAGCGGGAATATCTTTATTGACGACCGCAATTGGTAAGTGCTTTGCACCACCATAGGGATCCCATACTGACTGGATGAAAAACAGACTATACATTAATGGAGCCAGAATAGCTACCGTTATTAATAGGATGTTCACTAAACTGTTATTTTTTAATATCTTGTTCAATTTAATCACCATTTAAATTTGATTTGGTTGTTAGCCATTCAATAAATTTATTTGCCTGCCTGATTATCGTCTTTTTAGAAGTTTCGTAATTTTGATTACGCCACCAATAAAATGCCCCGACAATACTAGCGCTGAGCATATAGGCAGTGGTTTCGGGATTGTCAAACGTACCGATAGTTTTTATCAATCGGTCATTGACCCCATTTTCATACCGCGTCAACATGATATCGGCTAAAATGGTGACCATTGTTGGATAAAGAGAACTATTAGAATGACTAGTTCCCAAGTTACGCATAATATCCTTATGCGAACATAAGTAGTCAACAACGTTTTCTAGCTCATCTTCGGACAAATCACTTTCGTCAATTAGATTTGTAATTTTAGTATTAACAGTGTGCTTTAACAGGTCATACTTGTCGTCAAAATAACGATAAAAACTGCTACGGTGCATCATCGTTTCTTGACAGATCTGTTCCACAGATAATGATAAGAAAGTATGGTCTGCGAGCAAATGCAGTAAAGCGCGCTGAAAGTCACGCTCCGTTCTCGTAATTTCAGTCATTTGCAACTTCCCTCCTAATCTTAATGGAACATTTCTTGAATATGTTCCATTTTAAAACTAACAAGAGAATAGTATCATATTATGACATTATTTGAAAGTGTCGTATAAAAAAGACGGCAGAAAATTTCTGCCGTCTTTAATTGAAACTTATAAATGACTTATTATACGAATTGAAGAATTGCCATCAAAATTGGGACAACAACCACAAATAAAACAGTACTCATCACGACGACGTCTGTAGCATACTTTACGTCACCGTGGGCTTCTTTAGCCAGGATTGGTAGGACTGCTAACATTGGGGTAGCTGATTGAACCACAAGTGTTTGGCGCATAAGGCTTGGCAAATGAACTCCCATACCCATTCCCAATTTAATTAAAACAATTAAAACTAATGGTGAAATGATGAAGCGCCCAATTAACGCCAAAATGGAATCCCGTTCAAACCGGAAATTATTGAGTCCTGCATCATATAAAACAATCCCAATATAGATCAATGATAATGGGGTCACCAAACTACCGACGTACGTCAAAGTTTGACCTAAGAAATTAGGAACCGGAATCCCAATCAATAACCAAATGATTGAGAAGATAAAACCAACTAATGGCATTGGCAATAATTTGGCCCAATTGATTTTTCCTCGTTCCTTCTTGCCGTCCGCTGTTGGGTCATCGTTTTGAATCAGGTAAACACCAAATGCCCAAGTAGACACGGTATTAACAATGTAATAAATCAGGAAGTATGACATTGCTTTGTTACCAAACAATGCAGTGTTCAATGGCATTCCAATAAAAATCGTGTTGGCATTGGCCACCGCATTGATGAAAATACCACGCCGTCCTGGACGAATCTTAAATAGTTTCACAGCAAGAAAAGCTACCAAATAACTAATGATGACTGCAAGAGCTGGAAAGATAATTCCAATTCCTAGTCCCATTAATTTATCCTTAGTAAGGTACTTCATTACACTCATAAAAATTGACGCTGGTAACGCAATCTTAGTGATTAATGAAGCGATGTTACCACCAAAAGAATCAGCAAACCAATTGTTACGTCTTAAAATGTACCCTAATGCCATGATTAAAACAATTTCAACCACACTGGATACTGACGTTAAGAATACAGACATTTGTTAATCTTCCTCTCTTATCATTTGCGATTTAAATTAGTACTTTGCTTCCCATTTCAAATCGGCAACGGCTTTTTGTGCATCAGTAATTCCTTTTCCAGCAAGGCCTTGGTCAATTGCAGATTGTGCTACTACTTCAGATACCTTCGTAGTAAATTCTTCTAGCTTAGCAACTGGTGGCAAGACCGCAGCACCGGGCTGAGTTGGATCAACAATGCCACCAAGAGCATGGGCAGCTGCAGCAAGCATCTTTTCATTTACCACTTTAGATTGAGCTGCAATGGCCCCAAAGCCAACTCCAGGGTATACTAAAGCATTATTTGCTTGTCCGATATTGTACTTAACTCCTTGATATTCAACATCTTCCACTGGAATACCAGTTGCTGTTAAGACCTTACCGTCTGTCCACTTAATTAAGTCAGCTGGCATTGCTTCGATTAACTTCGTTGGGTTAGAAATTGGGAAAATAATTGGTCGTGCAGTATGAGCCGCCATTTCTTTGACAACATCTTCTGTAAATGCACCTGGTTGTTTAGAAGTACCAATCATTACTGTTGGGTGGACTGCCTTCACTACAGAGAGTAGGTCGGTTAATTCATCAGCATTAGTAAATTCACTGCGTTCCCGTGTAAATTTCCGTTGTTCTGGTGTCAATCCTGGGGTATCACTGAATAATAATCCTTGAACATCAACTAGGTAGAAATGCTCTTTAGCTTCTTCAGGATCCGCCCCTTGGCGAACCATCTCGTCATACAACATTTGAGCAATTCCCATTCCAGCAGTACCAGCACCGAAAGTTAAGAACTTTTGATCTGTTAACTTCTCTTTGGAAATGTTCAAAGCTCCCAATACACCTGCTAGTGCAATAATTCCTGTTCCTTGGATATCATCATTGAATACTGGCATTTCATCCTTATACTTGTTAAGAATAACGGCAGCATTGTCACGGCCAAAGTCTTCAAAGTGGAGTAATGCTTCTGGGAATAATTCACGAGCAGCTTGGACAAACTTATCAACCATGGCATAGTACTTTTCTCCAGTTACCCGTTGATGACGATTACCTAAGTATAATGGATCATCCAAAAGTTTCTGGTTATTAGTACCAGCATCTAAGGATACTGCTAAAACTTGTGAAGGATCGATTCCTGCGGCAGCAGTATAAACCATTAGCTTACCAACAGCGATGTCAACTCCATTCACACCCCAGTCACCAATACCAAGAATCCCTTCAGCATCAGTTACTACGATCAATTTGATATCACGACCATCCGCTGCATTTTTTAAACCGACTTTAATATTATCCTGATCGTCCACTGATAAGAATGCAGCTTGTTGTGGTTGTACAAAAATGTTGCTGTAAGTCTCAATGGATTCTGCAATTACCGGATCATAGACAATTGGCATAAATTCGACAATATGTTGCCCCATTAGATAGAAAAACAGGGCCCGATTAGTGTTAAAAATTTCCATTAAGAACTGCCGTTGAGGTAAGCCCTTTGGCTTAGTCTTAAACTGAGCATACGTTTCATCGGCTTGTTCTTGTAATGTTTGTACTTTAGCAGGCAGTGCTCCTACTAAACCTAACTTTTGACGCTCGTCTAATGTAAATCCAGTACCCTTGTTAAGGTAAGGATTGTTTAAAATGTCCATTGCTTTTGTCATTTATAAGATCCTCTCTCTCTTCATATCGATCACTATCAGTTTACGCAGTTCATTGTAAAAGTTACGTTAAATTATAGTCAAATAGTAGTGTTATAATAAGAAATGATTATATGATAAAAGAAAACGTTGATTTAAAGGTGCTTCAAATTGAATACCAAAGATTTAAAATATTATCACAAACTTGTCCAGTTAAAAAATTTTTCAAAAGTGGCGCAAGAATTTCACGTCAGTCAGCCGACTATTACAAATGCCGTGAAGCGATTAGAGGAAGAATTTCACACCACTTTCTTCATTCGTGACCAATCTCACCATGAATTAACGGTGACTAATAATGGCCTCCAATTCGACCAGCATGTTCAATCCATTCTCAATGAGCTGGAAGTGGCTGCTAAAGATATTGCTAATGCCAAGGAAGAGCAGATCCTATTTGGGCTTCCTCCGATCATCGGTAACTATTTTTTCCCACCTTTAACCCCTTCAATGATGAAGATGGATTTAATGCCACGACTAGAAGTGTATGAACAGGGTTCTGCCGAACTGCTGAAAATGCTACGTCATGGTGATATTGACGTTGCTCTTCTTGGTTCTTTAGTTCCCATTAACTATCCGCATCTAACTAGCCAAACTATCCAGAAATTTCCGATTAATATCATCGTTTCTCCGGACCATCCACTGGCCCAAAAGGCTGATACTGGAGTATATTTCAAAGAACTAGTTCAAGAAAAATTTATCACCTTTGATGAAAGCTTTGTTCACAACCAAGCCTTCAAGACAATGACCAGAATCAATCATATTCGTCCTCGAGTGATTTACAAAAGTTCCGACGTGCATGTTATTAAATCCATGGTGGCCGAAAACATCGGTATTTCTTATATCACTAGTCTTGCAGTGATTCCATCCAATAACATTGTTCAAGTACCATTACTCGATACTGAAAAACCAGAATTCCTAATTTCATGCGTGCGAAGAAATAATAAAGACATTTCTCCTTACCAACAAAAACTCTGGAAGTTATTAACAAAATAAAACAGCGCAATACAACAAATAGGACCTAACTTTCGTTAAACCGAAAGTTAGGCCCTATTATTCTAAAGGAGTGTGTTAATTAATTATTTTACCAATTGACCATAACTATATGTTGATTTGAGGTTAAGATTCTGATCCAAAATATTTAAATCAGCGTCTTTTCCAACTGTCAGTCCACCTTTAGTGGTGAGACCAAATTCACGCGCTTGGTTAACTGACGACATTTTGACTGCATTAGCAATACCACAATCTGTAAAGTCGATAATGTTTTGGAAGGCCAAGTTATATTGGAGAACAGAACCAGCTAAATGCCCGTTCTCTAAACGCGCTTGGTGATCTTTAACAATTACCTTTTGCCCGCCAAGTTCTGAAATTCCTTCTGGCATTCCCTTAGCTCGCAATGAATCAGTAATTAATTCCATCCGATCGGGGCCCTTAATTTGGTATGCTAATCGAATCATGTCCGGTACTACATGGAACCCGTCGGCAATAATTTCTGTATATAGATTATCTTCCATTAATGCATCACCAGTTAAACCAGGTTCACGGTGTCGCATTCCACGTTGGGCATTGTACAAGTGAGTAATATGGCTTGCTAATGAATGCTTCATTTGTTCACGAGTAGCGCTGGAATGGCCGGCTGATGGAACAATATTATGAGTTAAACAATATTGTTCTAATTCATGTGCCCCTGGTTTTTCAGGAGCATACGTGATCATTTTGACTAAGCCTCCCGCAAGTTCATTCCATTGATCCAAAAGACGGTAGTCAGGATCTTGAATATACTTTTCCGGTTGCGCACCCTTATATTCTGCTGATACAAATGGTCCCTCTAAATGGGTTCCTTGAATAACTGGGTTCTCTGCCGCAGCCTTTTTGATAGCAACCATTGCCTTGTTGATGTTTTCAACAGACTGGGTAACGGTTGTTGGGAAGAACGTGGTTACACCTTCGTTCTTGGTAACTTGGTGGACCATTTCATTTAGCTTATCAGGATCAACATCCATTGTATCAATCCCATAGCCACCATGACTATGGACATCTATAAATCCCGGTACAATTACTGTTTGATGACCATCAATAATTTGTTCATCAGTGGCTTCTGGTTGATATTCAATCATCGGACCCACTGCTAATACGCTTTTTGTAAAGCGAATATAGCCATCTTTAATTGTATCTTCTCCAGTATAAATATCTGCATGTTTAATTACAGTTTGCATTAATAAACTCCTTAATACTGCCCATGTAACTTACTTGCTGCTGCTTCATCAATAATGAGCGTTGCGTCCACGTGTTTCTGCAAAATGCTTGCAGGAACATCTTCAGTAACAGGTCCTTCAATCGTTTTAGCAATTGCATCTGCCTTAGCATCACCATACGCTTCTAATAGAATGTGTTTAGCTTTCATAATGGAAGCCATTCCCATAGATAGTGCATATCGCGGCACTTCGTCTGGATTATCAAAAAAGCGTGAATTAGCTTCAATTGTTGAAGGAGTTAAGTGGACTTCATGAGTGGTACTGTCAAACGGGGTACCAGGTTCATTGAAACCAATATGACCATTGCGACCGATCCCTAGGATTTGCAAATCTACTGGATGGTCAGCAATAATTTGATCGTAATGAGCAACTTCTTCAGCAATATCCTGCGCAAGTCCATTTGGAATGTATGATTCCGCAAATGGTTTTTGATTAAACAGATTTTGCTTCATAAAATATGCATAGCTTTGGTCGTTGTTGGGTCCCAAGCCAACATATTCATCCAAGTTTACCGATGTACAATCGCTAAAATCAATATCACTATTACATAACTCTTGATACGTCGTCAGCGGAGTACTTCCGGTAGCGAGACCAAAAACTTTACCGCCCTGGTCCTTTACCTGCCGAAAGATTTGATATCCCTCCTTGCCACCTTCTTGGGCATTCTTGACAACAATTACATTCATTTCGAAAATTCCTTTCGCATTGAGTTTACCGTCTTACAAATGACGGCTATATTTATTGGTTTTTTCTTTCGTCACTAAAATTGATTCAACCGTTTTGTTCATGGTTTGACGAAAATCAGGAAACTTCAGCAAAATTTGGGTCAGCATGTCAATTACATAAGTCACTGCAAATTGCGAATTAATAAAGTCATAGTCCCCGACTAGTTCCGTACTTTTAATTTGAAAAATCATGTCACTCATTTTTCCCAATAGACTATTCCGAAAAGCTGTTACAGAAATAATCGTTGCTCCATTTTTATGACTATCACGCACTGCAGAACAAACCTCTGGTGTACTTCCTGATACAGACAACGCAATCACTAAATCTTCTGATGACATGGTAGAACTCGCAATGGTCATCATATTGCTTTCGGTCATTGCAAATGCAGCAATTCCCATTCGCAATAGTCGTTGCGTAAATTCTTGAGCATTGTAACCGGAACTCCCAATTCCAAATACGTAAACTCGCTTTGCATCATGAATTAAATTAGCAGCTTGTCGCAACTGTTTTGTCGACACCATCGCCATGGTTTCTGAAAGAATTTTTTGATAATAATTATGAATGTCATTAGGCGTTGAAACACTGTCTTCAGTTTCCCGTTGCATTGTATCTGGCGTCACTAATGCCAGTTTAAAATCAGCAAAGTTTTTGCATCCAACGCGTTTAGTGAACCGACTCACTGTAGCAACCCCAACACCAGCCGCTTTAGCTAATTCAGTAATGTTCATCTTTCGCACTGCAGCTGGCTTTTGTAAAGTTACCTTTGCTACTTTCTTTTCCTGTCGAGGGAGGTTAATAAACAGATTTTCGACTTGTTCCATAAAACGTGCAGACATTCATAATCATTCCTTACTAATTATTTAAGGGCGTTTACAAACCCGGTTGCAATTTGAAGTGGGCGGGTAATCGCTCCACCAACCACAACAGCATGGCACCCTAATTCAATACAACGTTTAGCCTTTTCAGGCCGGTCAACCTTACCTTCTGCAATGACAGGATGTTGCGCTGTTTTAATGACTTCTTTGAGGTATGCAAAATCATCATCAGCGATATTCATCCCGTCAGTAGCTGGGGTATAACCGTGCATTGTTGTACCAATAATATCAAAATTCAAATCGTTAGCAATTTTAACACTATCAATGCAGTCAGTATCAGCCATTAGCAGTGTATTTGGAAATTCTTTCCGCATTTGTGCAACAATATCAGCTAATTTTTCACCATTAGGACGCGGGCGCCCTGTTACATCACAGGCAACTACTTCACAACCAGTACTTGCTACCGCCCGCATTTCCTTCATCGTCGGTGTGATGTACACTGGTGAATCATCATAGTCGACTTTTGCAAGACCAATCATTGGCAGGTGGGCCTCATCCTGAATTGCTTGAATATCAACTACAGAATTTGCACGAATTGCTGCAGCTCCCGCCTGTTTAGCTGCCCGTGACATCCGTGCCATAATGAATGAACTATGGAGCGGTTCACCAGGCAAAGCTTGACAGGAAACCACTAAATTCCCTTTGGTTGCTTCCAGAAAATTATTTTTCATATAATATTGCCTTCTTTAGTTCTTTAAATACTTGTTATAAATGTCATGAGCTACTGATTCCATTTCTGGAGTTGGCTTGTGCATTGGTTCTTTGGTGTATCCTGCTGCTACTCCCATATCTTGAAGTAATAACTTAATAGTTTGATATAAACCATTGTTCAAGATTGCAGAAATCAAGTCATTAGTTTGGTGTTGAATATCAAGCGCCTTCTTCATGTCACCAGCTTCAAAAGCTTTAATTTCAGCTTGTGCTCGAGCTGCATTAACGTTGTAAGTTGAACCAATGGCACCATCAACCCCTAACGACAATGCTGGTAGTAGCATTTCATCAGTCCCAAACAAAATCTTCTTATCTGGGAACCGATTGCGAAGCCGTTCTAGCAAGAAGAAATCGGCATTAGTATACTTAACTCCAATAATCTTAGGATTTTCAAAGAGTTTAGCAAAGTTATCTAATGAGAGTGAAACACCTGTTAATGCTGGAATTGAGTAAACAATTAAGTTAGCATCGACATCTTTAACGATCTCATCATAGTAGTATTTGATTTCTGGGAAACTGAAGTTGTAGTAGAATGGCGTAACTGCAGAAATCGTCTTGCATCCTAAATCGTTAACAACATAGTTAGCCAGTTCTTTAGATTCTTGTAAATCAATTGAGCCAACTTGCGCAATCAAATCACAATCGTCACCGGCTTCATCTTTGACAATTTCAAAAATACGTTTTTTAGTTGCTGTCTGGAGCATGAAGTTTTCACCAGTGCTTCCGCCAACGTACAAACCATCAATGTGGTTAACATCAATATTATGACGAACAATTTCACGAGTCCCTTTTTCGTTTAGAGAACCGTCAGCATTAAAAGAAGTTAAAAGTGCGGAATATAATTTTTTAGTCATTTCAACCATCCTTTGTGTAAAAACGAATCAACAAATATGTAATAGTTCTTTTTTCAACCGCACTTTAAGAATACGCTTTGAAAATATTTTTTGCAATTTATTTTAACGATAATTATTTTCAATTTTCTTTTTATATACTGATATTAAAGTGTTTTCGGTGGATAATTTATTTTTCAACTACGACTATTTCATGCTACAATGAAAGCGTTTTATAATAAAACGAAAGGATTTTGGGGAATTATGAGTACTAATTATTTAGCTTTCGATATTGGCGGTACGTCAATTAAATATGCAGTTATTAATCAACAATGGCAAATTTTAACTCGTGGCAAATGCCCTACTAATCATAACCACCACCAAACAATCATTAAAACACTCCAGCAAGTTAGTCAGGACGTAATCCACAACTTCTCAATAACTGGAATTGGGGTTAGTACGGCAGGACGGGTCGGCAAAGACGGAGATATTATTTACGCTGGTCCTACCATTAGTGATTATCAAGGCACGCCAATTCGTCAAATTCTCCATGATCAAACCAAGCTTCCAGTTCACGTAATGAATGATGTGGATGCTGCCCTAATGGGTGAAATTGTCCGCGGTAATTATAAGCACAACCAATCAATCTATTGTGTTGCGTTAGGCACCGGAATTGGCGGTGCATTTTACGTTAATGGTCACCTCTTAAATGGTTCCCATGGACTAGCAAATTCAGTTGGTTATTTAAATTACAATCCTCGTAATCAAACAACTTTTGAAAGTCAATTTTCAACACTCGCTTTAGAGCAAGAATTAAAAGAGTTTAACATTACCGTGCCCCAGGCCTTTGAAAAAGCTCGTCAAGGAAATCCGCAATTTAAACAAATTATCGCTAATTGGTGTGAGAACATCAGTAAACATCTCGCTACCATTTGTTTATTGCTTGACCCTGACATAATTATTGTTGGGGGCGCTGTTAGTCAACAAGGTGATTTCTTCATTCAGCAATTGCAATCTAATGTTAATAAGTACTTACCCGTTGGCCTTGCGCACACTAAAATTCAAGCGCCCATCCTAAAGGAGCAGGCCCAACTCTTTGGAGCAATTTCACCCTTTTTCTGATGAAAGCGTATACAATTATTGATTTTTGTGTTACTGTGTAAATTGTAATAGTTTTTTATATCAACAATTCAACCGCACAAATTAAGCGTCGTTAATGGAATAAAGGCTGCTTTGTTTGTGTGTTTTTTTATTTCCTGCGATTACCTAAAGAGGTGTCTTTAATGAAGGTATCTATCAATACTGCCGTTTTTTTAGATGAAATGAATGCAGGTCATTCCCAATATGATGTTCTTCAACAATTAATTGGCAAGCCAATTGACAATATTGAAGTCCGCGGTGAGTTTTTTAAAGACGAAAGCCGTGAAGCAGAGCTAGACAAAATTAGTGATCTAGCAGTTAAAAACGGTTGGGGGCTTTACTACTCCATTCCTGAAGCTCTATTTAACGATGGTGAGTTAAATTCTAACCTAGATCATTACATTGCGATGGCTAAAAAATACAGCATCCGCAATCTCAAAATTAGCTTAGGAGATTATGGTGCTTTAACTAGTGATTCTTTAAAGCTCATTAACGAGATTCCTACTAATAACGTTACAATTTCGGTTGAAAATGAGCCAAATGCTCATGGTGAAGTACCACGGATATTTAACTTTTTGGATTCCATTGATGGTCATCTTGGGTACACTTTTGATTCTGGAAACTGGTATTGGATCGATCAAGATCCACAAGCAGCTATGGATCAATTACAGTCATTTATTACTATTTTCCATTTGAAAAACATCAAGAATCGCGACACAACGATGCTTGATGATGGTGATACAGACTGGCAAAAGTTGACGCATAAGGTGCCACATGGTGTTCCAGTATTTTTGGAATATAACATTCCAACATCCCAACAATTGGATAATGAAATCACTAAAGTTAATCAGCTTTTACAATCCACTGGTGATTGATCAATGAACTATTTACTTCAAATCGTATTAATCCTCCTGGTTGGTAAATTGTGTTCTGAGTTTTCTTCAAGAATCGGATTACCACCTGTCATGGGTGAATTAATCGCCGGGATTTTGATTGGTCCCGCGGTCCTTCACCTTTTAACCCCCACTACGTTTATCCATTATTTTTCAAATATCGGGGTTATCATGATGATGTTTATTGCCGGCCTTGAAGGAGATCTTCGTCAATTACTACACTATTGGGCGCCATCACTCACGGTCGCAACACTTGGGGTCATTTTCCCAACCGGAACTGCTTATTTACTCTGCCACTATGCTTTTGGGTTTGATATCAAAACAGCTGCGTTCATGGGATTAGTACTCAGCGCTACCTCCGTTAGTATTACCGTCCAAGTTTTACGTGAAATGGGTTATTCCACCACTCGTGAAAGTCAAATCATCTTAGGAGCAGCTGTAGCTGACGACATTATCTGCATCATTCTCCTGGGAATCAGTGTCCAGTTGGTTAGCAATCACTCGGCCTCCTCGTTAGGTGGCGAAGTGCTTTCGATGGTGGTTCCTCAAGTATTATTCTTCATCATTATCTTGGTAATCGGTAAATACCTAGTTCCACCATTTTTGAAAATTTTCGACAAAATGGGCATTAGTGAAAGTTTACCAACTGCTGCGCTAATCATTTGTTTCGGCTTTTCCGCAATTGCCGTTAAATGTGGAATGAGTGATGTACTAGGTGCTTACTGTGCAGGCCTGGCTATTTCACAAACCGACTATCAAGAAGCACTTGGTCCAAAAATTGAACCAATTGGTTATGCTATTTTTACTCCTGTATTTTTTATCAGTATCGGTTTGGAAGTCACATTTAAAGGAATTGGTAACGACTTCTTATTCATCATCAGCTTGATTATCATTGCCGTACTGGGAAAACAGATTGGTTGTGGATTAGGTGCTAAATTGTTCCATCTAAACTGGAAGGAATCAAACATTGTCGGTGCTGGAATGGTTTCACGTGGTGAGATGGCGCTTGTTGTCATTAAAGTCGCATTGTCGTCAAGATTAATTGATAAAAGCTACTTTACTGCGCTGATTCTCGTCACTGTGATCACCACCTTGATTGCGCCGCTCTTATTAAAAATTTTTATTCAACGTAACATTAACAGTCAAAATAATGAAAGGCGATTAGATTAATTATGCAAAAAACTGGATTTGGGACCCTCAACTGGGTGGTCCTGCTCGTTTATTTACTTGCCATGCTGCTGATTGGAGCCTACTTTACCAAACGGGCCAGCAAAGATACTGATGCCTTCTTTAAGGCAAACAGTTCTGTGCCGGCATGGGCAACTGGTTTTAGTATTTATGCTACAACGTTAAGTGCAATTACATTTATGTCTACTCCTGAACAAGCATTTCTTACCGACTGGTCATACTCTTTTGGGAACTTAACGATTATCTTAATTATTCCAATTTTAATTAAGTACTATGTACCGTTCTTTAGAAAATTAAAAGTTACCACCGCTTATGAATATCTGGAAGATCGGTTCAGTCCGATCATGCGGGTTTTAGGTAGTTTACTCTTCATGCTTTACCACTTAGGGCGAATTGCCATTGTTATTTACTTACCAATTCTTGCAATTACTTCCGTTTCTTCCATCAACCCAATTTTAATTGCTCTGTTCGTTGGTGGATTATGTATCATCTATGCTTTCTTAGGTGGTATCGAAGGTGTCATTTGGACAGATGTTATTCAAGGTTTCCTTCTTTTAGGAGGAGCACTTTTAGTAATCTTCATCGGTGTTTACTACATTAAAGGTGGATTTGGAACGGTTGCGCATGACGTCGCCGTTCACCACAAACTTTACTCTGCCGCTAACTGGAATCCACACAACTTGAAATTATTTATTCCATTAATTTTTGCCGGTTCTGTCTTTAACTCACTTTACCAGTACACTGGTAGTCAAGACGTTGTTCAACGATACCAAACCACTTCTTCAATGAAAGAAACTGCTAAGTCACTTTGGACAAACGGTTTGTTAGCATTTATCACGATTCCAATTTTCTATGGAATGGGAACAATCCTCTACAGTTTCTATCTTCATTCAGCAAGTCTACCAAAGGGCTTTAACACCAGTGCTGTCGTTCCTTACTTTGTTATCAAAGAAGTTCCTGCCGGAATTGCCGGTTTGATCATTGCTGGAATCTTTGCTGCTGCTCAATCAACCATCGCTTCCAGCCTTAACGCGATTTCCGCATGTGCAATTACAGACTTCAAACAACGATTCTTTGATAAAAAGTTCAAGAACATCAGTGATGTTCAATTGGCACGAATCGTCATTTTAATTGCCGGACTTCTAGGATTGTTGATGGCCATTTACCTGCTAGTTGGTAATCAATCTCAAACTTGGAACCTCTTCTTAGCATTTACTGGTTTATTTGGTGTACCAATTGCCGGAATCTTTGCTGCTGGTATTTTCACCCAACGGGCCAATACCATTGGTGCCGTTACTGGCTTAATTGTTAGTGCAGCGTTAACTTACTATGTCCAATCAAAGGGCATGTCACCATTTATGGTTTCTTGTGTATCCTTCTTATCATCAATGTTCATTGCATGGTTTGTTGGACTCTTCACTCCACAAAAACAAAACATTACTGGTTTAACTGCCAAAACTGTTGATCAAGAATACCACAAGTAGTGATTGTGGTTATTAACAACATCTTTAATTAAGGGTGAGTTTTCGCTCCCACAAGTAATAATGGGGCTTAACGTTCGTTTTACCGAACGCTAAGCCCCATTTTCTTCAAACCATTGGATAACGATTTAGAAATCTTTTACTTGCCCATCTCTTCTTTAGCAGTAAAGGCTGCCTGACGGCCAAACACAACCGTTTCAGCAATTGAGTTCCCACCGATGCGGTTATTACCATGCAAGCCACCGACTACTTCTCCTGCAGCATAAAGTCCTGGTATTGCTTGACCGTTAGCATCTAGCACCCGTGTTTCTGCATCCGCATGAATGCCACCCATTGTGTAATGAATAGCCGGAGCAACGTGGATAGCGTAGAACGGTCCCGCAGTTAATGCACGATCCATTCCCGTAGTACGACCAAATTTTTCGTCATCTTGATTTTCAACTGCCCGATTCCATTCATTAATTGTTTCCTGCAAATTAGTAAGTCCAATTTGGTTAACAAGTTCATCGACAGTCTGGCCAGTTTTGACTAATCCAATATGATCGTAAAATTCAACTGCCTTCACCCGTTTTCTTACTTGTTGATCAAAAATTAGGTAAGCACTGTGTTCTGGTAATTTAGTAATCGCATTAGAAACAATTCTTCTGGTAGCAAGTTCATTCACAAATCTGTTACCTTGCTGATTTACTAAAATGGCTCCTTCACCACGAACAGCTTCACCAATTAAGTATGCATGCGCCTGATCTTGCTGCACAGTTGGGTGTACTTGCACTAAATCAAGTTGCATCAACTGTGCACCAACTGCACTAGCTAATCTAAGACCGTCACCAGTCGCTCCTTCTTGGTTTGTAGTACGGTAATGTGCAAGGTCTGGACGATACCGCTGCATTAGTTCCTTTGATGCGCCAAATCCACCACTAGCCAAAATGACCGCTTCCGCTGTTAATTCTTGTGGTTGTCCATCATTATCACAATATTGAACACCATTTACTCGCCCATCTTGGATTAATAATTTAGTAACCTTCGCTTCTGTCATAATCGTGACACCTGCGCTAGCTGCTAAATTTTGGAGTCCTTTAACAAGGTACGCACCGACTGGAGCAGTTGATGCAGGACGGTGGGTCCGCTGTTGAGACATACCACCAGTAATAGTTAAGTCTGCCAATGGCAGTCCGTGCTGTGCTAACCAATCAATTGCTAACGGTGCATGAGTTACAAAATGGTGTAGCATTTCAGGGTCGTTAAGACGACCTCCACCCTTCATTGTTTCATCATAAAATGTACGCATGTGGTCAACAATCCCGTGCTGCGCCTGAACACTAGTCTCAGCCGCATTCATACCTGATGATGCACGACTAGTATTACCACCTACTTTGGCATTTTTTTCTAACACTACCACTTGTAAGCCCAACTCGCTTGCTTGAACAGCTGCGGTTAACCCAGCTCCGCCAGATCCCACAATAATTAAGTCGTAATCGTTCTTTTTCATGAGCGGCCTCTACTTAGCTACTGTGACATTTTCAATAATGACATCGTCTTTTGGTCGATCTTCAATATTACGTGGTACCCGACTGATTTCCTTAGCTACACTAATGCCATCTACGACCTGGCCAAAGACAGTGTGATGGTGATCAAGCCATGGTGTTCCACCATTTTCAACATAATGTTGAATGATCTCTTCAGGGTATCCTGCTGCCCGCATTTGGTCTTCTAAGTTAGTGGTTAAGTTCTCGTTAGTAACGATAAAAAATTGACTCCCATTGGTATTTGGACCAGCATTGGCCATTGATAATGCTCCATTAAAATTAAATAATTGGTCACTGAACTCATCTTCAAAGCTGTGTCCATAAATGCTCTCACCACCAGCACCAGTACCTGTAGGATCGCCACCTTGGATCATAAAGTCAGGGATAACCCGGTGAAATGTAACTCCGTTGTAGTATCCCTTTTGAGCTAATTCAACAAAATTTTTAACTGTCTTGGGGGTTAACTGGTCAAATAACTGAATTGTTATGTTACCATGGTTAGTTTCAATTGTAACTTTAGTACCAGTTTGGTTTGCTAAATCTAGTTGTGGATAATTACTCATGTTCTTGTCCTCCTCCATTCATGCGTTTGTATTATAGCATGAATTGTGCTTTTTTGACGCTCCGGTGAATTAACATTACAGTCCCATATTCCAATCTTATTTTTTCAATCTCCAATATCGTTTGTAAATCAAAAAGGACTTAAACTTCGAGAATCTAAGTCCTTTTTATAATTAATGAAAACTAAAACAAAGTAATAAGTAACATTTGTTTCGGTGAACTTACTATTTACTCATAACATCGACTAAATCATCACCATGCGTAATTTCACCATCAGCAATTCGCTTTACTTGAGTGTAATTAGACGTGTTAGTGACAACCAACATGACAGTAGTGTCATAACCAGCCTGTTGAACTGCTGCAAGATCGATTGTGCCTAATTTGTCACCCTTCTTGACCTTTTGGCCTTGTTCAACAAAGCTTTCAAAGTGTTCACCCTTTAAGTTCACAGTATCCAATCCAACATGAATTAATACTTCAGCACCGTCATTGGATGTTAAACCATAAGCATGCTTAGTTGCATAAGCGACCGTCACTGTTCCATCAACCGGAGCATAAATAGTTCCATCTGATGGTTTAACCGCAGCACCATCACCCATCATCTTTTGTGAGAAAACATCATCATTAACCTGAGTAATATCTTCTACTTCACCAGAAATTGGGCTGGCAATAATTTCGTTCTTGGCGTTTTCATCAGCAGGAGCTGCTGCGTGTTGAATGGATGCAGTTGCTTCTGAAGCTTGTGAAGCTCCATCCGATGCTTCTGCACCAGCAGTTTCAGGGTTAACAATGCTATCGTGAGTTTTACCATAAAAGTAAGTTACTAAAAATGCTATTACAAAGGAAATAATTTCACACAACAAGTATCCTGGAATGGACTTAGCATAAACTGATAGGAAACCAATAAAACCGGCTGATCCCATTGATGCTGCTACAACGTGCATTGCGCCAGCAATTGTTGAAGCCACACATGACCCAATTAATGCACAGAAGAATGGGAAGCGTAATTTTAAGTTGACCCCGAAAATAGCTGGTTCAGTAATTCCTAACAATGCTGAAATTGCTGATGAACTTGAGAGAGCCTTCATTTTTTTATTACGAGTTAAGAAGTAAACAGCTGTAGTGGCGGCCCCTTGTGCTACGTTAGCCATTGAAGCAACGATAAAGATAAAGTCACCTGCTCCTTTACCGGCCTTAAATGCTGTAACTAACTGTGTTTCAATTGCAGGGAAACTTTGGTGCAATCCCGTTAAAACAATTGGTGAGTACAAGGCCCCAAAAATTCCTGTTCCTACAAATCCTAATGTATCGTAAAGCCATACGATTCCATTAGTTAACATATCTGACAATTCCTTCATCACGGGTCCAACCACGATGAATGTCAAAAATCCAGTTAACAATACAGAAATCAATGGTGTAAATGTAAAGTCAACCGCAGCAGGTAACTTCTTATGAAGCCATTTTTCAAAAATGGATAACATCCAAACAGCGGCTAAGGCTGGAATAACCTGACTTGTATAAGATTGAATGTGCACGGTTAAACCAAAGATGTTCCAATGACCACCTTCCGCTAAAGCAGGTGCCGTCATCATCATCCCAACAAATGCGCCCAAGAATTGGTTGGCCCCAAACCGTTTGGCACCCGAAATTCCAACTAGGATCGGCAAAAAGACGTATGGTGCGCTGGACATCACATTGACCATTCCTTCGACGCCCTTTAGCGCTGGCCACATTTGAATGACCGATTGCGGACCAAACAGTCCCTTAGCAGTTAACACGTTATCCAATGCCATTAAAAGACCACCAGCAACTAAGGCTGGAATAATTGGTACAAAAATGTCGGATAGTAACTTAATGAACGCCATTACAGGATTAAATTTTTGATTCTTAGCAGCAATCTGCTTTAAATCATCAGTAGATACTTCTTTTAATCCCGTTTGTTTAATAAATTCATCATAGACGTTGTTGACGTCCCCAGGGCCAATAATAATCTGATATTGGCCATTGGTTTTAAAAGTCCCTTTAACATCCGCATTGTTGTCTAATGCTTTTTGATCAACTTTGTCATCATCTTTTAAAACTAACCGTAAGCGGGTAGCACAGTGTGCAGCAGCAACAAGATTATCTTTACCGACAGCATTGATGACATCGGTTGCAACTTGCTTATGATCCATGAACATTACTCCCATTTCGTATTAGATTTCGCTATTAAATGTAAGCGCTTTTCACGTTTATAATGATACTATTTTGGGATAAAATGTCAAGCGTTTATCAATTTTATTTTGCTAGTTAAAAATCATCGCTGATCTTCAATACACAGGCACCATCAATGTTCCCCTTGGCAACCCTCTTTAACGCCTCATCTGCTTTATCAAATGGGTACACCGTTACGGTTGGTTGAATATGCAAACGGTATGCTAACTTAAGAAATTCTTCTCCATCACGACGAGTATTACTTTCCACACTAGTTAAATTTTTTTCGTGGAAAAGGTGCTTTTGATAATTTAAAGTCGGCACATCACTTAAATGAATCCCTGCTAAAGCAAGGGTTCCGCCTGGAACTAAATTGGCTAATGCGTTGGGTACCATTTGACCAGCCGGAGAAAACATGATCGCTGAATCAAGCAAAACTGGCGATTTATCATATGCACCCTGAGCAGAAGCGCAACCTAATTTAAGTGCAAATTGTTGTGCATCATGTCCACGGGTGAAAACATGGACTTCGATCCCCTGCTTGATTGCTAACTGCGCTGTTAAATGAGCAGAGCCACCAAAACCATATAATCCTAGCGTCCCACCAGCTGGGACATTAGCCCGTAAGAAGGAGCGGTACCCAATAATTCCAGCACATAATAACGGAGCTGATACTAACGGATTCGCATCTTCTGGAATGCGATATGCAAACCCTTCAGGAACCGTTACATATTCTGCATAACCACCGTCATGATCCCAACCGGTATAAACGGAATGAGGACAAAGATTTTCGTGACCAGATCGGCAAAATTTGCAAACTCCGCACGCTTTTCTAAACCATGGAATCCCGATCTTCTCACCATCTTGAAAGCGTTGGGCGTTAACACCTCGGCCAACTACCCGTCCGATAATTTCATGCCCCGGAGTGACATGTTGCTTGTGGACAGGAAGGTCCCCTTCTGTTACATGCAAGTCAGTATGGCAAACTCCACAGGCAAGAATCTTTACTAATACCTCACCTGGCTCTGGAGTTGGTACAGGCTTTTCGACCAGTTGTAATGGACATACTGCTTGGTTAATTGGACCTGGCTCGGTAACCTCCCAAGCCTTCATCATTTTTGGAATTACTACCATAAACTCGTTACTCCTTTCCTACTGGTATCTATTGTAGTCCTTTTGTGAACTACTGATCAAAAAATACATTGTTAATCGTTTGACACCGTGAAACCAACATTTTAAAATAAGGCTATCTTATAGCGCTTACAAAAAGGAGTTTTTATAATGGAATGGACACGTGAACAAAGGTATCTACCATATCAGCAACATTCAGCATTAGAATTACTTAAATTACAAGCCCAAGCAGATAATTCTCCAGAACAATTACGGTACCATATTCGCCCGGCATCTGGTTTACTAAATGACCCTAACGGTTTTTCCTATTTCAATCATGCGTGGCATGTCTTTTACCAATCATTTCCATTTGGTGCTGCCCATGGTTTAAAATCATGGATGCACATGCAATCTACTGATTTAGTTCACTGGCATTCAAGAGGATTAGCCCTAACTCCAGATAATGAATATGATAGTCATGGCGCTTATTCTGGTTCAGCTAAACAAGTTGGTGATCGCCTTTTCCTCATGTATACAGGAAACCATAGAGACGCTGATTGGGTCAGAACTCCATTTCAACTTGGTGCATGGATGGATAAAAACAACCATATTACTAAATTAGAAGAACCACTTTTTCGTAATCCTAACTACATTAGTGAGCATTTCCGTGATCCCCAGCTATTAGAACACGATGGTAAGTACTATGCTCTTTTGGGTGCTCAAGATGAAAAGACTGAAGAAGGACACCTTACATTATGGACTAGTGACGATCTAAAAAATGGTTGGCATGACCTTGGATATGTGGACTTCACTCCTCATGACATGGGATACATGATTGAGTGTCCTAACCTTGTGAATGTTGATGGACATCCCGTTCTGATATTCTGCCCACAAGGTTTATCTAAAGACGTTACAAATTACGAAAACATTTATCCTAATACTTATGTGACTGGCGATAAATTTGACTTTGAAAACGCTAAATTACACGGCAGCTCACAAATTCCGGTTAACTTGGATGATGGTTTTGATGTCTATGCTACCCAAGCATTCAATGCCCCTGATGGTACCGCTTATGCGATTAGTTGGGTTGGCCTTCCAGATATTGAATATCCAACTGACAGCCAAAACTGGGCAAACTGTTTAAGCCAAGTTAAAGAATTGCATCTGAAAGATGGCAAACTATACCAGCAACCTGTTGCTGCAATGACTAACCTGCGTAGTAACAAAGGGATCAATGTCTTTTCAAACGAAACCAAGACAATTAATGAGCACGCTGGTCAACAATGTGAACTTAACCTAATAATCGCTGCAGATCAGAGTGGTACTCTTCATCTTGCTGCTAACTACGATTTGAGCAAGAGTTTACAAATTAAATTTGACACTAATCGGGGAATTTTGACCGTGGATCGTTCCACAGTCGGTGAATCAGTAGCCGAAAAATATGGGACTACTCGAACCGTTACGCTCCCTACTCATGAAGACCTAAAACTGCAAGTATTCTTAGATCATTCGTTAGCGGAAATCTTTGTTAACGATGGCCGCCATGTGCTGACATTACGGTATTTTGCAGACCAAAGCCAACAAACAATTGCGTTTGACCATAATATTAATTCAACTGGTACTCTGTATCAGCTTAAAAATATTTAATAAAAATCCCGTTCACGTGACTTGTGAGCGGGATTTTTCTACAATTTAAATAGGATGATTTTTACTGGAGGTATGAGCATGAACTCAACAGTTGACCAATTTAACTGGCAGGCTGACATTCGCTACATCATTGAGCGGGCATTACCGAATGATGATTATCAAATTGTTTGTTTTCATCAGTCCAAATCCAGTGAAAGCTTATACGTCGATATCTTATGGGAAAACTATTTATTTCAATTAAGGTTTTCCTTTCATGACCATGATGATCATAACCGGGACCTCTATTCATTCAATTTGAGATCTTATCCTCAAGACCAGCCATTGATTTCAAAAATTCACCAAATCATCAGTAAGCGAAAATGTGGAACAATTCTTACTTACCATCATTTCGTAACCTTATCGTTAGTGGAAAAAACAGGACAATTTCAAGATCAAACTTTAATTCGCCGGGATGATCTTTTCTGGGATCAAGGAAAGCCATTAATCAATGGCCCACTGGAAGAATGCCTTAATTTCCTATGGACTCACCAATTAATACTAATCAAACACGCTACTCAACAAATTTTCTTATCAGATAGTGGAGAGCATTTACTAGACCATTACTGGGACGTTGCAGACCAATATTTAGAAGATTTGGCGTGGGACAACAACCCCAGGACTAATTCGCCAGAGGAACTCAGGAATCTTTTGAACGATTAATTTGACGAGCTTGTTTCTTCTGGTTAGCCTGGTGAATTGCTTTCCGACGATCTCCATTAATAAAATCACTTTCCTGAGCAAAAATATCGAGCAGTGCAAAAAAGTTGGTTTTTATTGATTTCTTCATCTTTTTCCAATTCATATCATTTTCTCCTCAAAAAAGAAAGCCAGATAGGCATCATTGACGATGTTTCCTATCTGGTTTTAACGTTTATAAATTTTTTAGTCAAGGACGTTCTTGCGTTCGGCAATGGTGTAAAATACCCACGCAACAACTCCAAAGAATACAGGCCCAAATGCTGTCCAGAACGCCGTTGAGTATTGTCCTTCCAGAATTGGCTCTACACAAGTAAAGAGAATTCCTACAGCGACTACTAGCCAAACAACAATTGAGACTACCCAGGTCCACTTCATACTCTTATAAAAGACAAATGGCCGGTCTAAGTCCTTCTTCATCTTAAAGAATGGGAAGGCCCCCACTAAAAATAAGTATGGTGCTGAAGACGAAACGTTCATCATGTCAGTAAGGATTGTGTAGAATTGGTTTGCAGCGTTACCACCAAACGAAATAAAGAGAATGATGGCACTAACTAAAATCGCCTGACACCACATGGCAAATGACGGCATATTAACATCGTTCATTTTAGTAAGCCGCTTTGGTAATAGTCGTGGATCACACCCTTCAATAAAGGATTTAATTGGTGAATAAACCATAACGAATGCAGCACCTAAACCACCTAACACATCACTAAGGGCGGTAATTTGCGAGAAAATTCGTCCAAGCATTGCTGCTCCAGCGTGACTCATCCCAAACTTAGCACCAACGGTAAGTCCCATGTTATTAATTAACACATATTCAACGTTAGCCAAGTTAACGTGGCTCCGTCCTAATACTTGTTGCCAATTAGCACTGACCCCACACAAGAAAATCGTGAAAATATAAATCAGTGTCATGATAATCATTGCAATAATTAATGCACGCGGAAATGTCTTTTCAGGCTTACGAACTGAGTCAATGACTCCCGCCATCGTTTCCAGACCACCATATGCAAACAATGCATAAACAATGAATGAAATCACAGCAATCGGTGATACAAAGTCATGGTTAGGAGACTTAACCAAACTAATCGCCGTTACTGGTTCTGCCAGCTGACCATGGTTTGCAATCCAAAGAATCAAACTTGCTAAGATAAAAATAACAGAAATTCCTAGCGTAGCAACCCCACAAACAGAAGCAATTTTGGCGATCTTATTGATTCCCCGTGATGCAATCCAGGTCACAATCACCATAAAAATGATTTCCAAAATCCCTAGCGTTTCATTTGCTGGAAGGCCAAATAAACGCCACGTTTGAGTTCGGTCAGCTCCTGAAATCATGGTAGAAACTGATACCAAAAAATACTGAGTAGATGATACTAGCCAAACCACCCATGCGGCCAACCAAATGAAGGTTCCTATAAAAGCAGTCTTTTCACTGACTGAACCCCGTAACCAGGAAAAGATACCACCTTTGGCAGCTTTAAATGAAGCCCCGTATTCCGCAAACATCAGTGCTGATGGTAAGAAAAACAGCACTGCGGTGACAATGTACCAGATAATACTGGCATAACCCATTTGATAAAAAGCGGTTAATGAATTACTAAAACCGAAAATAGATGAAAAGATCATCAATACTAACGCACTCAATCCAATTTGAGTGTTCTTGCTATTCATGTCAAAACTTCTTTCTTTTGCATATTGTTAATAATTATACACCTTTTATGGCGCTAGTGTGTATAATTTCTCAAAGATTATTTAAATAGTTCAAGTCCTAACCTTTGTAACCAAATGTTCATATTATTTTCATAAAATTTGTTTCAATATTATGATAAGATTTTTATGTTATACCATTTATTAAGGAGGGAAGCACCGAATTGAAGCAGTCATCACGTCGTGAATTACGCAGAGCACAGCGGAGAAAATTCAGAAAAAAAACGACAGTTGTTAGTTTAATCTTCATTGCGCTCGCCCTCCTCTTAAATACTGGCTTAATTTTTCAAAATCATAATCCACTATCACAAAAGAACAGTGTCATGAACCCAATTCATAACATTCCAAACCTGTTTAAATCAACCAGTATTAGCAGCCAGCTAAAGAAGCAATGGAAAGCGGACCTTAAGGGATCTGACAGTAACGTTGCCATTGCCGTTTACTCTACTAAAACAGGTGAAACATACACTTATAACACCACCCCTGGTCACAAATACCATACTGCTAGTACAGTGAAAGTCAGTGTCTTAGCTGGTGTATTGCTCAAAAATAATGGGGAATTGGATAGTGAAGGAAAAGACTATGCTAAACAAATGATTGAAAATTCAGATAATGATTCCACTACTGAATTAATTAATAATTATCTTGGTGGTACTGACGGTCTCCAAGATACATTTGATCAATTTCAAATGAGCAATACTCATGCCAACGAAGCATGGGGTATGACCACTACTACTCCAGCTGACCAGATTAAGCTATTAAACAATATTTTCTTTAGTTCTACGAAGCTTTCCGACTCATCACGAAATTATATTCAGCATCTCATGTCGAATGTTGAATCTGATCAAGAATGGGGAATTTCTGCTGGTAGCAATAATTTTGCGCTCAAGAATGGGTGGCTTGATCAAGATGACGGCTCTGGTAAATGGATTATTAATAGTATCGGACGAGTCAAAGGCAGTCAAGACAACGACTATACAATTGCCGTTTATACTGATAACAACAGTTCAATGAACGGTGGAGAAAAATTAGTGGAAAAACTTGCCCGTTCTACCAAAAATATTTTAGATAAATAACAGCCTCATATTCAACAAATAGTGGCCTTAAATACCTGATTAAGCAAGGGACTTAAGGCCACTTTGTATTTATGGAATTATAGTTATTAATTTCATATGTTAGGTAACTTATCAAAGTCTATCAAATCATCAAGTAAATGACGTCGATGACTGGATCTGTTTCGCCAGTCTTTAGCAAATGTTACTTGTGATCGATAATGAATTTTCTTTAACTGTTGTAGTTGCCGCAAGTTCAAATGTTCCTGGTATAACTCATGCCCGTTTTTCATCCAGTACTGGTCCATTGCTCCGCGCTTTAGGAATAGCTTATCAATAGATCGCGTTTTTAACTTTCCACGGGAAGTGAACGTATACCCTCCCCACATGTGCTGATTAATTGGTGGTAATAAATGACTATCAACATACTTTAATCGACCAACTAAGCGGCGCCCATTCACATACCCCACAACAATCGGGTCATAAACGTCCACATAGTTATAGACCTTATGTTTAAACTTGCGAACCTGTTTCCGTTCGGCAGCATTCAATAACCAGTAAATGTTGGGCCCTTCGTATATATCGGCGCGCCGAATTTGCCCAATGTGGTGACAATGACTGAGAGCGTATTGAACATTAATTGATCCTAACGAATGTCCATACAGATAGAAATGTGCATTGGGATGTTGATGGAGAACGTGATTTAATACACGAGTTGCTGTCCTTAATTGTTGAGGAATCTCTCCTCGTTGAAAGAGCATCGACCAACCAATTGGTAGATTAGTATCTAGCCATTCATTAGTCCACGTCTCAGGATTCCCCTTTATTATGCCGGACGAGCCCTTAAATAATAACGTATATTCTTTTTGATGGCGGTTTTCAATCACAAACATTTGCAAACCATCAGCTGTGTAGACATGTTGTAACACCTTACCAAATGGTTGCCCGGCTAAGATGATAATTTGATTAGGTTCTAATAATTGGTATTCAAGTTTGGCAACTGCAACTCGCTGCTGATCTGTTAAATTACGATTATTCATTAATTTCTACCGAAGATTCTCACTAACTGCATGGATACCTTCTTGATTCAAACCTCTACTCATTCTGGGAACAAATTCAATATGTCCATCAATTAATCGATTTTTAAGGTCTTGTGCCACACGCCGGTTTTTACGATCCTTTTCTCCGCAATAAATATACGTCGCATCTTGGACATGCATTAAATTCTGGGTAAGGTCCACTCCCTGTAATGACCTTTTCAGGCTTTTGAATTGTGATCTGTTGACTGGAACGTGATCAAAAATTCCTGTCTTCAACAGCGCAGTAGACGCCTGATAATGCGGACGTACCAAAATCAAACGATCAAGTCGTCCTAAAAGATCTACTGATGCCCTTAAAGCAATCAATGCACCAAAATCCTCACCAGCCAGAATAACGGGCTGATCAGCATTTTTAACAATGGTCACTACTTTTTCAACAATATTGTTAAATGTGAAATCTTCGATAGCTAATTGTCCATAATCAATTATGTTTAACTGACGATGACCAATATTGACTTGCCGCCAGATACTGACATCCTTGTTAAAAGCCGGTAATACAACGACTGTTCCCATATTGATCCCTCTTTCATTAATAATTTATTGTCTATTTTACCACGCCTCATTTTTTTCTACCCTCAGCAACCAAGTCGCAAAATTTAGCAAATAAAAAAGGAACTGTGTCATTAGTCAGACTACAATCCTTAAATACGAACAGCGCAGTACAACAATGGGGCCTAGCATTCGGCAAACCGAACGCTAGGCCCCTATTGTTGCTTCCTACAGGCTAACTACGTGTCGACTGGGCGTGAAAACGAAGTCGCCAACGACTTCTGTCACGCTCCCTCCTGTGTTTAGAACGATGCAACAATCGCTAAAACACCAATTAAGATTAAGAAAGTTGCAATTAACCAAACTAGCATAATTGCAGACAACATTGGATTAAATAAAAGGACAATTCCTAAAACAATACCAATAACGTTAAGAACAACCAATAACCAGTAGTAGCCCTTTCTAAATTCACGATAAAAGCTTGCAACTTGGAGTTGACCAAAACAGTCAATAATGAACCAAATAGCAAAAACATAAGCAATTGTGAGGGCGCCGACAGAATGGAAGAATAGGAAAATAATCCCCAAAATAATATCTAGGATGGCCATAACAATCAGCCAAACTGATTTATGATTCAACAAATTATCAACTGTTTGACGAAGCCAGATTTCATAAATTCCCTTTAGAATGGCACCAATTCCAAACAGAATTGAAACAAAACGTAAAGTCGTATCCACGTGGTACATAGATACACATCCTAATATGACAAATAAAATTCCTAGTACAAAGCTAGCCCAATCAAAGCTTTTATTAACTCGATCCACAATATTCTCTCCCTTTAATTAATAAATACACAGTCTATTGTAACACGTTCGTGAACTATCAAGTAACACAGATGAGTAACCGATTCTAGAGATCAATATCCAGTTCAATTGGCGTATGATCACGGCGTTCTCCAGTATCAATCATAGATGAATTTTGAATTTGTTCAGCAATCCGATCGCTGACTAGCCAGTAATCAATTCTCCAGCCTGAATTATTTTGTTTGCTGGTAATGACACGTTGTGCCCACCATGAATAAACTCCCTTTTCTTCCGGATGAAGATGACGAAAACTATCCGTGAAGCCGGATTTTAATAATTTTGTAAAATGTTCACGTTCTTCATCGGTAAAGCCTGCTGAATGATGGTTGTTTTCAGGATGAGCTAAGTCAATTGGTTCATGAGCAACATTGAAGTCACCACTAGCAATCACCGGCTTCTTTTGATCCAGTGATTGTAAATATTCACGATACCGATCATCCCAAACTTGACGTTCGTCAAGCCGCTTTAAACCAGAACCAGAGTTAGGGGTATATACTTCAGTGACATAAAAGTCAGGAAATTCTAGAGTGATCATACGACCTTCATCGTCCATGGGTGCTGGTGCATCAATTTTGGGATAAGTTACTTGAGGGGTAAGTCCATCCCGATAAAGGTACATTGTTCCTGCATATCCCTTCCGTGCTGGTTCAACAGAACTGCGCCACACTACATGGTAACTTGGAAAGATTTCATCTAATACGCTGAGGTGCTTCTTAGTTGGCCCATTTTTAGATAACTTGGTTTCTTGGATAGCCACAATATCTGGACTTAGGCCAGCAATTTTATGCAAAACCTCCCTGGTTTCCCCAGCTCGTTTTGATGTTCCAGTAAGTGCTGCATTAATTGAATCAATATTCCACGAAATAAATTTCATCGTAATCCTCCCTTTTGGTTAATATCTTACGCTGAACATTTCAAAATTTCACCTTATTAAAATTAAAAGCAAAAATAGAGCCAAACGCTCGGCAAATCGAACGTTGGCCCTATCGTTACTAGTGGACTGTGAAGTCGCAAATCACTTCTACCACGATTTCATTTTCTTAAACTTTACAGTTGCTTTTTGATAGCTGCTAGTGACACCTCACCAGTAGTATTAAATTTCACATCAGCATCATGTAGGCTACTACCAATCCCAATTGATAGTTCTCCAGCACCATTAATTGCTTGAATTCCCGCTTGAGCATCTTCAACCCCAGCAACTTGATCAACTGGCAAATTCATCGTCTTCGCTGCTTCAACGTAGATTTCTGGATCTGGTTTACCTTTGCTAAGTTTAGCTGGATCTACAATTCCTTCAAAATAATCAGTTAATTGTAGATACTGAAGGACTTTAGGTGCATTTTTAGATGCGGATGCCAACACTAAGTGGTAATGTGCATCTTTTAATTCATCTAGAAAAGCCTTCATTCCTGGCAAGATATCATCAGGAGTCAGTGTTTCCACTAACCTGACATAGTTGTCGTTCTTTTCAGTTGCTAATGCGATTTTTTCTTCTTCGGTATGTTCATTTTCATGGCCACCGGCTTTCAAAATTAACTCCAAAGAATCCATCCGACTAACGCCCTTAAGAGCATCCGCTAATTCCGGTGTCCATTCTGTGCCAACCTTGTCAGCTAACTGATGCCAAGCTTGACCATGAAATCGAGCAGTATCAGCGATTACACCGTCCATATCAAATGCAAAACCCTTAATATCATTAAAATCCATGAGTATTGCCTCCCAGAATTACTTTAATTCAAGTTTCTTGCCTGCTAAATCAATTGTAATTGGGTCACCTGATACTAAATCAATCTTAGTACCATGCTTGTCAACTTTGATCTTCAAAATCCGTCCACGGAACATTTGACGGAATTGGTAAGATTCCCACTTCTTAGGTAAGAATGGTGCAAAGTGTAATTCATCATCACGAACCCGCATTCCAGCAAATCCTTGAACAATGTCTAACCAAGAACCTGTCATAGAAGTAATATGGAGTCCATCTGAAGTATCATTGTTGTAGTTATCAAGGTCTAGTCGTGCAGACCGTTCATAAAGTTCAACGGCCTTATCTTCATAACCAATATCAGCAGCAATAATGGAGTAAACAGATGCAGAAAGACTAGATTCATGAACCGTAAATTGTTCATAGAAATCAAAGTTGTTCTTCTTTTCTTCAGTTGTGAAGTCATCAATGAAGTCCCATAGTCCTTGGATAACGTCACCTTGTTTTACATATGGTGACCGTAAAATCTTATCCCATGACCAGTTTTGGTTTAATGGCAATTGATCAGATGGAATTTCAGAAACTGGCTTCAAGTCTTTGTCTAAGAAACCATCGTTTTCTGGGAAAATATCCTTTTGCTTGTCATAAGGAAGGTACATGTTGTCAACAATTCCTTTCCAATGACGTTTTTCATCTTCTGAAACATTTAATTTCTTAGCGACCTTGTCATCAACTTCATCCAGAATTTCCAGGGTGTACTTCAAAGTCCATTGACATAGCAGGTTAGTGTACCAGTCATTGTTAACGTTGTTGTCGTACTCGTCAGGGCCAGTTACACCATGCAACATGTACTTGTTTTGGCGTTGTGAATAGTGAACCCGGTCAGCCCAGAAACGTGAAATTTCTGTTAAGACTTCGGCCCCTTCGTTCAGAACGTATGACTTGTCACCGGTATATTTGGTGTAAAGGTAGATTGCAAAGGCAATATCACCATTCCGGTGAATTTCTTCAAAAGTGATTTCCCATTCATTATGACATTCAATACCATTGAAGGTCACCATTGGGAAGAGCGCACCCTTTAAACCTTGCTCTTGAGCGTTAACGAAGGCACCATCCAATTGCTTATAACGGTACATTAATAAGTTTCGTGCTACTTCAGGATTGGCAACTCCCAAGTAAACTGGGATACAGTATGCTTCAGTATCCCAGTACGTTGCACCACCGTATTTTTCACCAGTAAATCCTTTTGGACTAATGTTTAAGCGGTAATCATTTCCGTAGTATGTAGAGAATAGTTGGAAGAGGTTGAAACGAATTCCTTGTTGTGCCCCTTCGTCCCCTTCAATTTCTACGTCAGACTTAGTCCAACGATCTGCCCATTCCTGAACGTGTGGGTCAAGAAGGTCGTCAAAGCTTTGAGCGTCCAATTGTGCTGACAATTTATCTAATTGTTCTTCAATTGCTGCTTGAGAATCAAAGTCACGAGAAGTTACAACAACTGTTCGCTTTTCTAAGTTAACTTCTTCACCTGCTGCGATGGTACCGGCAAAGTTATTATAAGCATTCTTTTCTGCAGTACCGTCACCAACGTGATCTAAATTCGTTTTAGTAGTGGTCTTCATACCCACAGTGAATTGTGGAGTTCCAAAATCATTTTCCTTAGTTTCAGATGTTAATTCTGCATGCTCGCCACTTGCGTTTTTACATAGAACATTCCAAAACTGTTCATCGTAGTTGGCATCTTCGTTGTAAACGTCAGCATCAATCATGCTGGTAATTTCAACTTTGGCATCGCTTTGGCCACGGTTCTTAATATGAACCCGTTGACCTACTAATTCTTTTTGCACCGCAGATACGAAACGCTCAAATTGGAAGTACATTTCTGTGCCACCAATTTCTACCGTAAACTCACGGGTTAAAACTCCCCGCTTCATATCCAAATCCAGCTTAAAGTCTTTTGGTGTTTGCTTGTTAAGGTCTAGTTGTTCACCATTAACTTTAATGATCATCTTCATGAAGTTAACAGCGTTAATCATTTTTCCGAAATACTTTGGATAACCGTTTTTCCACCAACCAACACGAGTCTTGTCAGGGAACCAAACACCACCAAGGTAAACACCTTGCATGTGATCACCGGTGTAGCCTTCTTCAAAGAAGCCCCGCATTCCAAGATTTTCGTTTGCTAAGCTTGTCATTGATTCTTGGAGACGTTTATCTTGAGGATCCCACTTAGTAGTTGCAACGTGCCATGGTGCAATATCAAATGTTCTTTTCATGAATAAATTCCTTTCTTAATAAAACCTTCAGTGATTAACGATCTAACTCTCTTTAATGAAATAATTATTGAACGTAAGTTTCGTGAATTGTGTTGACAGATAATGCCGCTAAAATCATTACCACACCTGCTAACAGGAACATGTGGGCCTGTGAGCCACCCAACATTGGGAAAATGATGAAGCTCAGTAATGAAGCCACAATTTGTGGTAAACAAATGGAGCCGTTAAATAATCCCAAGTAGGTTCCCATGTGCTTACCAGATAAAGCATTGGTAACAATTGTTAATGGGTAAGTATTCATTCCGGCCCAGGCAATTCCTACCAGGGAATAAGAAATGATTAACGTCCATTGGTCATGGATGAAGAAAATCGATAGGAATCCAATTGCTCCTAAGAATAAGCTCCCAGCATAACCTAACTTGTGGTACTTATTTGGAACCTTTGCCAAAACGTAAGACCAGATCACCGCCGCAATAGATTGGACAGCTGCTAATACCCCATACCAGTTTCCGGCAGCTTGGTAACCCGCACTTGTAGCATTAGTAGTGTGCCAAACGTTGCTTGCGATTGCTCCTGCAGAATATGTCCAGAGGTATTGGAAAGCAAACCAGCAGAAGAATTGAACTAACGTTACTGTCCAGAAAGCTTTTGGTGCGTGACGAAGTAAGGTTAACCAGTTTCCACCTTCCTTATTGTCCTCTTCCGAAATGCCGTGGTACTTAGCATATGTTGCAGGATCATACTCGTGAACTCGGAAAACGGTAAAGAGACTTGTGATTACTAACAGAGCAGCGCCAACATAAAATGAAATAATAACTGATTGAGGTACCACACCCTTAGCCGCCTTGTTTGGAACCCCAAACCAAGTTAGCAAGAATGGGAAGATCGCTGCCAAAACAGCCCCAGTATTAGACAAAAAGCTCTGTACACCATAGGCATAACTCTTCTGATCATCATTAACCATGTCACCAACCATCATCTTAAATGGCTGCATGGCGACATTAGATGATAAGTCCAAAAATGCCACGGTGATAGCACCAAACCACAGTGCTGCTAGTGATCCATAACCAAAACCAAAGCTCCCAGAATTTGGTAACAAGAGCATCACTATCACCGCAACAATGGTTCCCAGTAATAGGTATGGCAACCGTCGGCCACCCAATTTAGGTGCCCAGGTTCGATCAGAGTAATAACCAATAATTGGTTGAACAATTAAGCCGGCCAATGGTGGCAAAATAAAGAACCACCCTAAATTGTTTGGATCAGCTCCGATCGTTTGAAAGATCCGGCTCATTTGGGAACTCTGCAAAGTAAATGCAGTTTGAACCCCTAAGAAGCCAAAGTTAATCATCCAAATCATACTATTGGATAGTTTTGGTAATCCAATAGTTTGTGATTTTTCTTCACTCATAACAAACACTCCTTAAATCCACGTTTATTGAAAGCGCTTTTACATTACGGTTAATAATATACCAGAACAGTAATTCTAATGCAACCGTTTGCACAAAAAGTTTAAAAATAAATCCAGTATAGTGCCAGATACTGTTTCAAAGCACTTATACCGGATTAATCCATTTTATAAGGAACGTAGATATGATTTTGATGAATATCCTTTTCAAAAAGGAGTTCTACAGCCTTTGATCCTAGCAATTGTGGTTGCAAATCAATCACGTTTTTATCATTAAAAACAACTTTGATCCACTGGCTGTTGTTAAAACACGCAATCGGTAGATCCACCAACTTCAATTGACGTGCATATCGCAGGTAGATTACATCATCCGCAAATACCAAACTATCTACCCGTGGATGCTGACGAAGCCAATCCATTAAATTTAAATCGTCAGATGCATCTACAATCATCGGCTGTCCAGAGTGCTCTTGAACGGATCTTTGGTAACCTTGAAGCCGGTCCTTTTCAAAGGTTTGTCGCTGACTAGATTGAATGAACGCCGGAGTGGTGACACCATGGTTCAAATAAAGCTGATCAGTGGCTGCCTGGCCAACTGCGACGTTGTCATTATCCACAAACCGATCCTGATCACTAAAGGGGTGACCAACAATCACATAACTTAAATGGTGGTCGCGAAGATAATTAATGACCGGATCATTGGGGCGCGAATACAGTAGTACAAAATGATGGACTTTTGCCTGTTGAGCCATCGCGGCAACCTGGTTTACCAAATCATTCTCGCTTGTCCCCATTGCAACCATCATCTCATAATTCATTTTACGAATGGCCTTGCCAATCCCCCACATAATTTCAATATGAAATGGGTTCGCTGGTTGAGCAGCGCTACTCGGTAGTGGAAAGACAACCCCGATGATATTTGCTTCTCCCCTACTAAGGTTACGAGCTGAAAAATTCGGGCGGTACCCTAATTCATCAGCAATTTGTTTCACACGTGCGCGCGTTTTTTCGCTAATCCGGGGGTTATTATTTAATGCTCGTGAGGCCGTGGAAGTTGAAACACCAGCCTGCTGAGCAATTGTTCGAATGGTGACCAAGATTAAGCTCCTCCTCTAACTAATAAATTCATTCTAGCAAAAAAACAGGTAGCCTGCGACTTGGACTTCCAAATCATAGCTACCTGCATTATTTAACGATATAACTCACGGCGTGAAATAGGATGATTACCTTGTTCACGGTTCTTGTATGCAACGTGAGCCACTAAGCCAAAATCACCATCGGTTAATATGGTGGTTCCCCGTCGTCCAGGGATCTTATTTGGCCCACCGGTTACATAAACATTAGCTAAATACAAACGATATTTTTCATGTGCTGAATGTACATCAGTTAATCCAACTTTAGTGATATGACCGACTTTGACACGTTCCATCTGGTTCAATCCCGCATAAATTTCTAACCGATGTTCCAATTCATCGTGAACTAAATCAAAGTATGGTGGAGTTTGATTTTTATTTAGGGCACGAACAGGCTCATGGGTTTGATTATATTCATCAATAATCGCCGTGGAGTCCTTACCATCATAATCAGCAATAAAAATTCCTTGTTCCACTAACTGGTCCACTAAATGACGTAAATTGCGTTGTTCTTCATGTGAAATTGCTACTTCAGCTTGAATTAAATTGCTATCCGTAAAGTAACCATTCGCTTGGTTGTTAATAACAGCCGCTGCTCGTTCGGAACGACTTTTACGCGGATTTTCATTACTTTGGTCATAACCGGTAATCTTAACTAACCATGGGGATAAGACATCAAAACGTGATGTTTTATCTAAAAAATAATAAACAGCATTTAAGTAGACATAGTAACTAATCAAGAGTACTGCCAAGCAGTAAAGCAAACCTCGTACCCACACATGATTTGCTAACAACCGATATGTTACGTAGATTAAGTACCCGTCACCTAATAACGCTACAATTGTATAAATCTTATTTTTTAATTTTGTATTGATATTAAAATAACCGAGTGAATGGTTCAGCATATCAAGAAAACTAAACATTGTCTAACCTCCTCCTACTGACCATCATTGGTCGTGGTCTGTTGATTACTTGTGTTATTGCCAGTTTCGTTAGTTGTCGTATTGATATTATTTGTGTTCGTATTTGTAGAACTGGACTTATTCGTGGTCGTTGTATTATCAGTAGTTCCCGCATTATCAGTATCATCATTGCCTGTTCGTTGATCCTGACGTGTAGTGGAGGAAGACGATGATTGATCATTATCACGATTACTATTGTCATTACGATTACTACTATTATTATTTTGCTGGTCATCTGAATTTTGGCGCACTGTCCTTGTGTTCGTGACCTTTGCCCCTTCATTAGTATGGGTGGTTTTATTAACTACCACGTTCGTTGCACCTAATGCTAACACTAATGACACTAGCGCAAAGGGGGTAACAAATGGTGGTGTTTTTAACATTTTTACAGCTCCTTTAGTACCCAATTATAATCAACTTTCTCCTCAATAAAGTTTAAAGATCTCCTAAGATTTTTTAGCCATCTCTCGTTGGCAATCTGCACAGTAACCATATAATTCAAAACTGTGTCCTGTAATTTTAGCTCCTGGTAGCTGCTGTTGATATTGCTGGTAGTTAAAGTTTGGCATCGTAATTTCTTGAACTTTCCCACAGCGCTGGCAAATAAAATGATGGTGGTGGTGAACATCACATTCTAGTTTAACCATTAGTCCTGCAGTTCCACTATTAAATTCCACGAGCCGCAGCTTTTTAAATTCCTGCAGGTTACGGTAAATTGTATTGTGGCTAATTCCTGGATATTCCTGACGCATTTGCCGATCCACTTCTGTAATGTCAACATAGTGATCCATAGCATTACTCAAAATCTGAATGAGGGATCGACGTTGTTTTGTCCACCGCAACCCATTAGATTGTAATATTGATTTAGTACGTCCCGTAATCTCCGTCATATTTAACCTCTTATTTCTGACGCATAATTCGATCCAATGCTTTTGTTGTTCGTTTCCAATTGTCGTTAACAATTACATGAGCCCGCCCTTTTAGCTGACGAGGTAGTGTTAAATCACGCCTGTACTCATTACTATTCAGGCGTGATGAAATAGCCGCTTTCAAATCGCCACGAGCCTTGAGGCGTTCTGCTAACTTATTTAATCGGGAAACCGTTAAGAAAATGATCACAGCTTGATCGCCTAATTTTTCTTTATACGTGATGGCTCCCTTAGTGTCTAGCACAATAACATCATAATCATGGTTCTGCCACCCCTTTTGCAGACCTTCAAGTGATGAACCATACCAATGATGGTCATATTCAACTTTTTCCAACAAGTGGAGCTTCTCCATTGATTGTTGATCTTCAAAATAGTAGTCGATACCGTTTCTTTCATTACTTCGTGGCGTTCTGGTAGTATGGGTTATCACCTTAAACATATCATAATGTTTTTTCAGATAACGAGCGACTGTTGTTTTCCCAGATCCTGTGGCGCCAGTAATCACAAATACTTTTTTCTTATCCATTAGTCTGCTCGGTGTACCAAATGTGCATGGGCCTGATCTAACAATTCTTTCAGGTTGTTGTAGGTTAGTCGTTGACGAGCTTCATCATAATTAAACCATCCGGCATTCTCAATTTCTTCAGCTTGAAGATGGAGGGCTTCTGGCTCAGGTACCTCAGCAGTATATAGCGTCATTTGCTTATGGTTGCCGTTTGGTAAGTCATATTCTGTATAAACATTAAAACTAGTATCAATGGGAAGATCTAAAGACGTTTCTTCTTTAATTTCACGATGGGCTGTTTCTTCCAGGGTTTCATTTCCTTCAACGTGTCCCTTAGGGAAACCCCAAAAATTACCTTTATTTGTGCTTTCAAGTAAAAGATACTGAATTTCACCATTTTGTTGTCGATAAACTACCGCACCAGCAGTGACTTCAATCGCCATTATAAACACTCCTTAATGATATTTTAATTGACTTTTAATATTAACTTAACTTATTATAGTCCTAATATGGAAACTATATTATAGAACATTATAGCAAAGGTGGTTAGTGATTATGCATTTAAAGATTTTCAGAAAGGAAAGTCTTTCAAACTACTTAGGAGCCGACCAGTACTTCGTTAAATCGCTCTCCGCTTTCGATTTAATGACTTTAGGTATTGGGGCCGTAATTGGAACAGGGATTTTTATTCTTCCCGGGACTGTAGCTGCAAATGCTGCTGGTCCAGGAGTGATTTTGTCATTCTTGTTTGCGGCAATTGTTTGTGCACTTGCTGCAATGTGTTACGCAGAATTTTCATCTGCACTCCCAGTTGCCGGGAGTGCCTACTCATATGGAAACATTATTTTTGGTGAATTCATCGGCTGGATCCTCGGTTGGGCACTAGTTTTGGAATACATGTTAGCCGTGGCAACTGTTTCTACTGGATGGTCAGCCTACTTTAACGCGTTAATTGCTAGTTTTGGAATTCACTTGCCAAAGGCTATTTCTGGTCCGTTTGATCCTGCTCATGGAACCTACTTTAACCTAGTTGCTGTTTTAATAGTTATTATTGTTAGTTTAATTCTCTCGCGCGGGATGCAATCTTCCAAGCGGGTTAACAACGCAATGGTTATTCTTAAAATTTTGATTATTCTGATGTTTATTGGAGTTGGCTTCTTCTTTATCAAACCTGCTAACTACCATCCATTTATGCCATATAAATTTAGTGGGGTTTTAAAAGGAGCAACTACCGTTTTCTTTGCCTTTCTAGGTTTTGATGCTGTCTCTAGTTCTGCTGCGGAAGTTAAGAACCCTAAGAAGAATATGCCAATCGGGATTCTGGGAACCCTTCTGGTAGCAGCAATTTTATACATGGGTGTTTCAGCGGTGCTAGTTGGAATGGTTAAGTACACTAAATTAGACGTGGCCAACCCCGTTTCCTATGCCTTAAACCTTGTCCACCAAGGTTGGTTAGCTGATACATTGGCAATTGGTGCCTTAATTGGAATGTTTACTATGATGATTACAACAGTCTTTGCTAGTTCTCGATTAGTATATTCCATTGGTCGTGACGGTTTATTGCCAAAGGTCTTAAGTAAATTAAATAAGGATAAAGGTGAAACTCCAGAAAATGCCTTAATCTTTGTTACCATCATTATTGTAATTATGGGTGGGTTTGTTTCATTAGATGAATTAACTAACCTGGTTAACATTGGAACTTTACTCGCATTTACTTTCGTTTCATTTGGGATTATTCCATTACGGAAACGCAAAGATATCGAAAATCGGGGTGGCTTCCAGGTTCCGCTTTACCCAGTCCTACCAATTGTCTCCGGTTTAGCTTGTCTCTGGATGATTTCTCAATTATCAATGACTACTTTTATTGGTGCCGGAATCTGGTTCGTAATCGGAATTGTAATCTACTTCAGTTACGGCTATCACCACAGTACAATTGCATCAGACAAATAATTAATCGATGCCACAATTAATTTAACAATTTAAATCACACTAACCGTTAATAGGGAGTATGGTAACAGTCTTCATCGACCACTACCACGCTCCCTTTATTTATTCAGTGAATAATTACTACTTTTCTAGTATCTGACGTGTCATAATAATGATAATTAAGTTATGAAAGGTGTCGATCTTATGAAAAATAATCAATTTGCCATTGCACCAACTGACCATGAAACACGGGTAGCTGAATTACAACGGATTCGGTTATTACAACCAGATGAATTAACTACATTAACCCCTAACGAATTATGGACAAAATTATTATTACGGATTCATATTGCTGACCATAGTCAAGCATTAGATCACGAGTGGTTAAACAGTCTATTAGCTACTCCTGACCTTTCAATTAATGACTGGTTATCCCAATCGCAGCCAATGACCGACAAAGTATTCTATTTGGTTGCTCTGCAAATTTTGCAGTTTGAACCTGCTATCGATTTTTCTATTCATGCCCCAATAGATGGTATGAATAAAATCCAATTACCAATGGAACAGCATGAGCAATGGACAAACAATGACATTATTGATGCCTTCTACCTGCTTTTAAATACTCGTACAAAACTGGGGCAAAACCTCTTAGACCGCTTGACTAGTCAAGGAATGTTTACCTGGACTTATGCATTACCAGCGAGCGAAAAGCCACTGTATTTTAACGGTAAACCAATTGCTAGTTTTGACCCAGACCGCTTTATTCGTGAAGTAGTTTATGTTGAAACCGATATGGATACTGATTATGATGGCATGGCCGACCTAGTAAAAGTCGAAATCATGCGGCCAGCTGACACCAATAACGGTTTAAAAGTCCCAGCGGTATTCACAGCCAGTCCCTATAATCAAGGAACTAATGACAAGTGGGGAGAGGAAATCACCCATAACGTTAACGTTCCATTAACACATAAAGATCCTCATTATCAATCTCCTAATGAACCTGACTTTCCAATGTCTTATCAAAAACACCAGGTTAATGGTGAAAGCCAAACGGCTAGTGAGTCTTTTAGTTCCACTCCTGCATACACCTTAAATACATACTTAAGTGTGCGCGGTTACGCCATCGTCTATGCTTCAGGAATTGGTACTAAAGACTCCGATGGACTGCAAACCTGTGGTTCACCAGAGCAAACTGATTCTATGAAAGCCGTTGTTGAATGGCTTCACGGAGACCGGCGTGCGTTTACTGATCGGACTAGTGGGATCGAGATCCACGCCACCTGGTGCAATGGTAATGTCGGAATGACCGGACGTTCTTACTTAGGAACTCTTGCTACAGCCGTTGCCACCACTGGTGTTCCCGGATTAAAAGCAATTGTTAGTGAAGCTGCCATTTCTAATTGGTATGACTACTACCGAGAAAATGGCTTAGTCATGGCACCGGGTGGTTTTCAAGGTGAGGATGCTGATGTATTAGCTGCAGAAACCTTTAGCCGAACTAAGTCACCTGCCGATTACCGACGTATTGAAAAAACCAATAATAAGTACATGAAGGGCCTTGAAGCCGCCGAAGATCGGCTTACTGGTAACTATAACGGATTCTGGTCACACCGTAACTACATTCCAAACGTCGATAATATCAAGTGTGACGTAATGATGGTCCACGGGCTAAATGATTGGAATGTAAAGCCGGTTAACGTTAAAAACCTTTATGATTCATTGCAAGGAATGCCTAATACAAGTAAGTTAATCTTACATCAGGGTCAGCATATTTATATCAATGCCTTTCGTTCACTTGATTTTTCAGAAATGATCAACTTATGGTTTGCCAATAAATTATGGGACCTAGATAACAATGCGGACGAAATCTTGCCAGATGTGCTAGTTCAAGATAACGTTCAACCAGAAACTTGGCGAACTTATACTAATTGGTCAGGTAACCACTCTACTACCCTCTTCCTAACTGATAATGCTTTGACACCAACTGAACCTAATTCAGTACCAGCAGTTGAATTCGACGACCATCAAGATGACAAAACATACCATGCATGGTGTGACCAACAGTCTGAATGGGCTAAAGCATTATTGAACGATATGGATGGCAAATTCAGTGCACACTTTGTTGGGACTCCATTAGATCAGGATTGGGTTCTCCGTGGTACTCCAACCTTGAAAGTGCGGGTAGCTTCTTCAGCAGATCATGGACTCATCAGTGCACGATTAGTGGACCGCGGTCGGGCAAAACGACTTACTGTTTCCCCAGTTATTTTGGCTAAGGACGGCTTAGAATTAGCTTATCACTTTGGAAAAGATGATCTCCGCGAATTTGAATTACAAAAGCAATTCACTGATGCCAAGGTAATTTCTTATGGTCATATTAACCTGCAGAATCGTCATGATGCATCTACTGTAGATGATCTTAAAGCTAACCAATTTGTGGACGTCGAATTACCACTACAGCCAGTATTCCATACCATGAAAGCTGGACATCAATTAGAATTAATCATTTATGCTACTGATTATGAAATGACATTACGAGGTAATGAATCAATTAGTTACCAAATTGCTCCGGAACACTGTCAATTAATCATCCCTAATAACTAACCCCCATAGTTATAGCAGTGTGATACACTAACCATCCGCTGATGTGTAAAATCCTTTAATCAATCCATAGTTTGAGCATTCGAGTGTAACAATTTCGTCATTGATGACAATTGTCACACTCTTTTTGATGCACCGTTTGTTTTTTAAAGGAGAATGAGTTAACATTTATCATATTCTAATAATTAAGTGAGAGGAAAATTGATATGAAACAAGGAACCAAAATATTAACCTTAGATAATGGCTATCATCTGTGGACCAATACCCAAGGTGAAGGTGATATTCATTTACTAGCACTTCATGGTGGGCCTGGTGGTAATCATGAATACTGGGAAGACACTGCCGCTCAATTAAAAAAGCAGGGGCTGAATGTGCAGGTTCACATGTACGATCAGCTAGGCTCACTCTATTCCGACCAGCCTGATTACAGTGATCCTGAGGTAGCTAAAAAATATTTAACGTACGAATACTTCTTAGACGAAGTTGAAGAAGTTCGCCAAAAGTTAGGCTTAGATAATTTCTACCTCATTGGGCAAAGCTGGGGTGGCCTCCTGGTTCAAGAATATGCTGTTAAATATGGACAACACCTTAAAGGGGCTATTATTTCTTCCATGGTGGACGATGTCGATGATTATGTTGAGCACGTTAATAAGATTCGTGAAGACGTTTTGCCAGCTGAAGAAGTAGCTTTCATGAAAGAATGCGAAAATAACGGTAATTGGGATAATCAACGTTACCAAGATGATGTTCAGGTATTAAATGAAAACTTCGTTGACCGCAAACAACCTTCTAAACTGGATCACGTTAAAAGCTTGGATGGCGATGCCGTTTACCATGCTTTCCAAGGTGATAATGAATTCGTAATTACCGGAAAACTGGCTGACTGGCACTTTACTGACCAATTGCACAATATCAAAGTACCAACTCTCTTAACATTTGGTGAACACGAAACAATGCCACTTAGTGCTGCTCGACGGATGGAAAAACTGATTCCAAATTCCAAATTAGTAACTACCCCTAATGGTGGTCACCACCACATGTTAGATAATCCTGATGTTTACTATAAGCATCTCGCTGACTTTATTCGTCAAGTTGAAAATAACACTTTCAACCAATAAAGATCATATTACTGTTTAATGGGCTCAAGCGTTCGAAATTTCCAAATGCTTGGGCCCATTTCTGTACTATGCTATTAACTTTTAGCCATTATATAAGGCCTTTATTGCTGTTAATATGTTGCGTAACAATAATTGCTGCTTTCATCTTTTGGTTTCTAATGAGATAGCGTAAAATGTTATTTAGTAATTCAAGTGGGAGGAATTATTGTATGCCACAAATTCATAATTTTATTTTTGATATTGATGGAACATTAATCAATACTATCGATATGTATATGCCTGCAATGTTTGAAATTTTGACAAAGCATGGTTATACATACACACCTGAGCAACATGATAAAATTTTTAAAGAGGGTTTTGGAATCACTGCTGACGATGCATTGCGAATGGGCAATGTCAGTGAAAACGACATCCGCCCTATTCAAGAAGAATGGTTTAAGTTAGCCTATACCCGACAAAATCGTGTCTCTGTTTTCCCGGGCATTAAGGAAATGTTGGATGACCTTTCTAAACGGGACGATGCGCACCTTGCAATTGCTACTTCAAAATTAGCATATGAATATGCCAACTTTAAACACCGTTACTTTTTTGCAGACCTCTTTAAGACCGTCATCACTTCAGAAGATACGGATAAGCACAAGCCAAATCCAGACCCGATTCTTGCCGCTGTTGACAAAATGGGAGCGGACAAAGCTACTACTGTTTATATTGGTGACACGATTAATGATCTGAAATCAGCCCATGCAGCAGGTGTTAAATTTGCTGCTGCAGTATATGGATCTGCGAACCCAACTGCAATCCAAGATGGAGCAGATTTCATTCTGAAAACACCGACAGACTTAGAAAAGTATTAATTGAACGAAAAAAGCCTTCCTAGCCGGTTCTCGGTTTGGAAGGCTTCTTTTACTGCCCAATTATTCTGCATTAACTAACTTATACTCGTTATCAGTAGAGTCAAAATCAAACTCGTATCGTTGTTGGTTAGTTTCTACATAGATCTTATCGTAAGTTGGTTTAAAGCCATGTTTTGTTAATTTAACGGTAACTTTCCCGTCTTCTGCTACTTCAATGTAGTAGTCGTTGTATTCACCTTGTTGATACTTAAAGTCTTGACCATTGTCTTGATAGTGCATGTATGAACCACATTCACCATATAGTTTGAATGTCATTACCTTTTCTGGTTCATCACTGACGTGCATTACTTTATTCCCCCACGGGAGAATCGTATTCTTTTTAATGAACAATGGTAACTTTTCAATTGGCGCATCTGCCATAATATATTGCCGACCAGCGTATTCTGCATGGTTCCAAAAGTCAACCCATTCACCTGCTGGTAAGTAGACTAACCGCTTGGTAGACCCTTGATTAACAATTGGTGCAACCAAAATATTGGTGCCAATCATATACTCATCGTTCAAATTACGGGTTTCATGATCATCAGGATAGTTTAATACTAATGGACGCATTACAGGTAATCCTGACTCAGTTTCGTGGCGGAATTGATCATAGAGATACGGAATAAAGCGGTAACGAAGGTTGAGATATTTCCGATAAATATCTAGCGTTTGTTTATCAAATGCCCACGGTTCCTGATACCGAGATCCTAAAATGGAATGATTCCGGAACAATGGTACTAATAGTGAGGCCTCAATCCACCGGGTCAGCAACTCTGGCGTAGTATCTTCTTGGAATCCCCCAATGTCCGTTCCAGCAAAGGCAAATCCGCTTAATCCTAACCCATTTAACTGTGGTATCGCTAGTTGTAAGTGAGACCAAACGGCTGTATTATCACCAGTCCATACTGTGGAGTACTTTTGAGTACCTGAATAAGCAGCCCGGGTAATGATGTATGGACGTTTGCCCGTGGCCCGTTTCATTCCTTCATATGTTGCTTGCGCCTGCAAATGACCAAAGACGTTATGCATTTTGGCATGGGTACTAATATTCACGCCGTCGTGAAATACCAAGTCATCAGGTAATTGGCCCTTAGCACGGAAGTTTGCCGGTTCATCCATGTCATTCCAGACACCACATGCTCCCATATCAGCAAAGAATTTCACATGCTTAGCCCACCATTTTCTAACATCGGGGTTACCGAAATCTGGGAAGACAGAGTCACCAGGCCAGACTGAACCGATATAAACCGTTCCATCAGGATTAGTTACAAAATACCCCTTTTCAATTCCTTCTTTGTAGATGTCATACTGGTCATCCACTTTGACACCGGCATCCAAAATTGGCATTAAACGAATTCCCCGTTTACGCATCTTACTTACGAATGCCTTTGGGTTATTGTATTTAGTAGTGTCCCATGTAAAGTCACGGTATCCATACATGTAATCAATATCTAGGTGAATTACATCAATTGGTAAATCGTGTTCAGCAAAACCATCGGCAATACTTTCAACTCGCTGATCGCTGGTGCTGTATCCCCATCGTGACTGTTGATAACCCAACATCCATTTTTGTGGTAATGGAACTACTCCGGTTAAGTAGGTGTAGTTTGAAACAACATCTTTTAGAGTATGACCACCCAAAATGTAGTAATCAACATTGCCACCCACTGCTGAGTAATAGTAATAATTTTCACTTTCTTTGCCTAGGTCAAAATGACTCTTATAGGTATCATCAAAGAATAAACCGTATGGATGCCCATTTTTTAATCCGTACATAACTGGAATGGATTTGTATAAGTGCGTTTCAGATTCATTGTGCAAAACAGGAACGTCACTGTTCCAATTATCATATTCATAACCACGTTTGTTGAGAAAGCCTGTTTTCCCACCTAGACCATAAAAGACTTCATCCTTAGCTAAGGATTTAATTATCTCAAAGTTCACATTGTCCGGATTCTCTTTAGCATGAACCGCATGTCCCTCTGACATCACAGTTTTCCGGTGTTCATCATCCATATCTGTTGGCAATGGTTTGCGTTGGCCACGATAATCGAGAACGAGTGGATGATTTTCAGCATCATAGACATCAATTTTAGCGTCATCAAACGCTTTGATAATTAAATCACTAGTCCGAATTTCAACATGATCGCCCTGATTTTCAACTGTGTAGTTAGTTTGACGCTGCTTATCCCCCTCAATGGCATAAGAGTTAGTTGGACAGCCATGATCTTGAAAAACTTGAACAATTTCACTAGTTAAGATCTTAAGAACTATGCTTTTGCTGTTTGCGTAATTTAATGTAATGGTTTGATCTTCGTCTTGATATCCTGTTAATTGATTACTCATCATAATGAATCTCCCTTTCAGTGAACCTGAAGTTGAATGTAATCCGTTTACAGTGAATACTGTATCACTTTACGTAAACGTTTACAATAGCTAAATATCAATAATGTAAACGCTTGCTAGTGTTAGAAATTGGTTTATAATGGAAGTAATGAAAATTTTCTGAAGGGAGGGAATATCGATGAAGGCTACGATCAAAGACGTCGCTAAAGCTGCCCACGTTTCTACCGCAACAGTTTCACGAGTGCTATCCAACAAAAAAGGCACCTACCGTGAAGATACCGCCAAAGTCGTCCGCAAAGTAGCGGATGAACTCGGGTACCATCGTAATATTTCAGCAGCTGAATTGGCTTCCAATGAAGTTAAAACTATCGCTATTATCATCAACAATACCAAAACAAATTTCTGGCAAAAAGTTCTGGATGGCATTCAAGCAGCCATTAAAGAACATCACCGTAATTCCATTATTTTTTATGCTGGAAATAATGATGAAGCAATGCTTACGGAAGCCATTAATTCTGCACTAGCACGGTCAGTTTCAGGAATTTTGCTAATTGCTGCCAAGGCTAATCACCAGCAATTGCAGTTATTAAATCGTTCTGGTCTGCCCTATCGGTTTGTTTCAATCTATGGCAGCGATGATCATGAAACCAAGTTTATTAGTTCCAATAATATTAAAATTGGTGAGTTAGCTACCCAATATCTAATTAACCATGGGCATACGCGGATCGGATTGATTGGAATCGATAAATCTAATACTGGTAAGCAAAGGTTATTAGGTTACGAAAAAGTAATGACAAAAGCAAACCAAGTCGTAGAACCCGGTTGGATTCAGTATGGAGATTACAGCTTTGAATGTGGTGAAAAGCTTTTTAAACGAGTGCGTAACCTGGGGCTCACCGCAGTGATTGCTGCCAGTGATATGACAGCTGCTGGAATTCTCAAAGCAGCTCACCAATATGGTTATCAGATACCACAGGATCTTTCTATCATCAGCATTGATGGTACATTCATCTGTAACATTACGGCTCCGCAACTCACCAGTATTTCACAGGAATTTGAAAAAATGGGAAGAATAAGTGTTGAAAACCTAATTCAAGGTGCGGAGTCTCAATTTATTCCAGTCAATGTTAGAGAGCGAGAAAGCGTCCAAAATATTGATTAACATGTTCTAAATTGTGGTAGAATGGACTCTGTATTTTTAAGGAGAGGTCATTCTTATGAAAACCATATTCAAGAAACTAATCATTAGCTTTACAGTTGTTTTTGTTGCCTGTGTTAGTTTAGCAGGAATGGTAAATACTGCTCACGCTGCCAATATTGATTACCGGAAGCCGTCTGAGAATAAACCATACCCAGATGTCCAGAAAAATCCAAATATGTGGATTCATGTCAATTTAAAGAAACAGCGTGTCTACTTAATGAGCGATCATAACAAGACACTGTACACTATGTACTGCTCATCCGGAGCAAATAATGCCACTCCTACTGGCACCTACCACATCGAAGATCTGCGTGGCGATACCTTCTATAATCAATCTGAAAAGGCCGGTGCTAATTATTATGTTGCCTGGAAAGGATCTGATTTCCTATTCCACTCAGTTCCAATCAATGACAAGGGCCAATATGATAAGAAACAAGCAGCGGAATTAGGCAAAAAGCCCCTTTCCCACGGTTGTATCCGCCTTTCAGTTCCTGATGCTAAATGGATGTATCAAAACATTCCTACAGGAACAAAGGTTGTTGTTACCAAAGATTAACCAAAAAAGCATCAGCTGACGCTGGTGCCTTTTTTAGTTAAGTAAGTATTAATAGTACCCCTTTAATCAGTAACAGGTGCTACAATCTATAAACAAAATCTGCAAAGGAATCAAAACTATGAAAGTAATTCGCCATCTGCTTATAATGTTTGCCATTTGTTTAGTTGCTGTAATTGGTGGTCGAATGGCCTATCATCATCACCTAGAAAGTTCTTCGTCAGTTAGTACTCAGCAACCCAGCAATAATCAATGGCAACATTCTTCAGAAAATCGTCCTTATCCAAATGTTAATCAATACCCGCACCTTTGGATTTTAGTTTCCAAAAAAAGGCAACGGGTATATTTAATCAATCACGGTAAAGTTTTATACACAATGTATGCCTCAACAGGAACGGGGAAGAACAATACCCCAACCGGAACGTATCATATTCAAGCCGAACGGGGGTTATCGTTTTTTAATGCCAAAAGTGGCGAAGGAGCTCGCTATTGGGTATCTTGGAAAAATCATGGTGAATACCTTTTTCATTCTGTCCCTGTTAATCGTCAAGGACAATATCTCATTAGCGAAGCTCATGATCTCGGTAAAACAGCTAACTCGCATGGTTGTGTCCGCCTCTCCGTTCCTGATGCTAAGTGGATGTACCAGAATATTAAACAAGGTACCAAAGTAGTGATTACCAATAATTAATCATACTTAACGATTCAGAACAATCACTTTACCTAGCGAATTATGGCTTGCCAAATACCGATGGGCCTCAGGCACTTCTGATAATGAATATATTTTCTCTGGTTTTACTTGGACATCATATTGTTCAACATATCGCAACAAATCATCTATTTTTCGCTGGTTAACGTTTCCTGAATAAAAGCTGGTTAAGTAACCATTCGCCGCAATGTCCATAATGGGATCAAAGTGTTCTAAATACCACTGGTTGCCTAATTGTCCGGTACTGCAAACGATCCCTCCCTCATAAACATGTTGGAAGGTATCTTGTATCGTTGCCGGCCCAATTAATTCCAATACTCTATCGAATTCTTCGGTCGTCTGTAATTTACCATCCTGGTCAAGAATGACTTCATCATAACCAGACTGGATTAACAACTGCTCTTTGTCATGACTCCGAGTTGTGCCGGCAATATGAATTTGTGGATCCTTTGCTTTGACTAGGTTGACAAATGCTGTGCCAACACCACTGGTGCCTCCACGTACCAGTACTTTGTCTCCTGATTGAATACGTAAGTTTAACAATGATCCATATGCAGTGTAATAAGTTTCTGGCAACGTCGCTAATGTCGCCCAATCTAAGTTAGTCGTAACTGGGTAAATTTGTTCATTTGGTAATAGAACGTACTCAGCATATGATCCATCAAATTGACGCCCCATTTCACCCATAATTGAAATCACTTTCTGTCCAACTGGTAATCGGGTATTATCCGTTGTCTGTGTAATAATTCCTACACATTCAATTCCTAAAATCCTTGGAAATTGTACATCCGGGGACAATCCTTTTCTGGTAAAGATTTCCGAGTGGTTAATCCCAAACCCTTTAACTTGGACTAATGACCACCCAGGTTTTACTTGTGGTGTGGGAACGTCAGTATATTGCAGTTTTTCAGGTCCCCCTGCTTCACTGATAACAATTGCTTTCATCTGCTCATCCCCCTACTTATGAAGTAAATGATGTTGGACAAGGTAGCGGTGCGCAACCTTTGCTGCACTTTCTTTTTTAACTGTTACGTCGTAGTTCATTTGCTGCATTTCTTCCGTCGTCACTTTTCCAGAGAGTTTGTTTAATGCCTTCACCACTTTTAGATTATGCTTTGCAAATGATTCTTTCATTAATGGTGCTCCTTGATATGGTGGGAAGAAATGCCGGTCGTCCTTTAACATTTTTAAATGGTATTGTGGGATCTGTGGATCCGTTGTATAGCCATCTACAACATTAACTCGATTATTGGCAATGGCCTTATAACGAATGGTTGGCTCCATTGTTTTAACGTTTTTAAAGTCATAACCGTATGGACCCTTTAACCCAGGGTAACCATCATGCAGTTGATAGAAGTCAGGGTCAAAGCCAGCGGTAATCTCATTGTTGTAGCTTGCTAGTTGACTCATCTTTGTTAATTGATGTTCCTTTGCAAATTGAGAACTGACCACTAGTGCATAACCATTTTGATACTTCATCGGTTTTAAGTAACGCATTTGATAACGTTGTTCTAGTTCTCGCTTTGCAAGGCGGTAGGTCTTTTGAGGATCGGAACCTGTTTTTTGATTAGTCTTGATGATTTGTTGGTTAACCGTTCCCGTAAATTCTGGATAGATATCAATCTGATTGCTTTGCAACGCTTTAAAAAGAAAAGTGGTCCCGCCGAAGTTTGGCTTTAAGGTTACTTCGGCTCGGGGATCTTCTTGTTGAATCAGGTCTTTGTACATGTGAATTAAAATATCTGGTTCACTCCCCATTTTACCGGCAATAACAACTTTTGTAGGAGCTGGACGGATTGCTTGATAACCTTTGTATCCGCCAAAACCACATATTAGGATTAATATTGCAACTAAGCCAATCCGCATTCGGTGAGTATTGGTACTAATGAATTTTAGCAACCAGCTGAAGAAAAATGCTAAGATGGCTGATAAAATTGCCCCAATAATAACGTACGTATTATTGTTGGATTGGATTCCGGTTAATATAAATGTTCCTAATCCACCGCCCCCAATTAAGGCTGCTAAGGTTGCAGTACCAATAATCATGACAAGTGAGATCCGAATACCGGAGAGAATCATAGGCATGGCCAGTGGTAACTCCAATCGTTGGAGTTTTTTCCATTTGGTTAACCCAAATGCAGTGGCGGCTTCTTCTAAATTAGGCGCAATCTCGGTCAATCCAGCGTAAGTGTTTTGTAATATTGGCATAATCGCATACAGTACTAAGGCAATGACAGCTGGTACCGTCCCAATCCCGACGAGTGGAATTAATAGTCCCAGAATCGCCAAGCTAGGAATCGTTTGAATAATTCCTGCCACCTGTAGACAAGCTTCTGCAATTTTGTGATGATCTTTCAGTAAAATCGCTAATGGGATTGCAATTAACATGGCAATCAACAACGAGAGCAGAGAAATGCTAATATGCTGTTCTGTGGCTTTGATAATTGCCCCTTGCTGACTCTGTAAGGTATGTAAAATCGAGTTATACACGTTCCTGCTCCCTCCTAATCAGATAGTTCCAAAGATTGTTTTGATGGACTAAATATTGGTTTTGATCGGTTTGTACGATAAAGGTTGGATCATCGTGATCACGGCAATATGACAGCAAGTCTGCAAATTGACGGCATTTTACAACGGGTAAATCGGTTTGTTTAGTAGCTATCTTCTCACCCAAGCCATTATCTAAAATATCAGTTAAACTAAAATGAAAATTATGTCCATGGAAAAATTCTTTTACAAATTCAGTTGCTGGACGGTTAATAATCTCCTGTGGCGTGCCAACCTGCTGTAAGATTCCATCCTTTAGGACAGCAATTTTCGTGCCGAGTCGTAAGGCTTCTTGCATATCATGGGTTACAAATATAATGGTGGTATGGGTCTGCTTTTGCAATTTTAAAACTAAGTCTTGCAGCTGATGGCGAACTACCGGATCCAACGCACTAAATGGTTCATCCATCAGGATTACCTTTGGTTTAGCAGCTAAGGCTCGAATTATACCAACCCGTTGCTGCTCACCGCCAGAAAGCTCATTCGGCATCCGACGTGCATATATTTGGGGATCCATTTCGACAGCTCGTAGCAATTCTTGGGCCCGATGATGCCGCTGCTCCTTATCTACTCCTTGTTGTTCTAGTTGAATCGCAATATTGTCTTGAATGTTGAGGTTCGGAAACAGACTGCTTTCTTGAAGGACATACCCAGTCTTCAAGCGAAGTTGTTGAAGATCATAGTCCTTAATTTTTTTGCCCTGGTAGTAAACATCACCATCTGTCGGGACAGTCAAACGGTTAAACATTTTCAATAAAGTGGTTTTCCCGCTACCACTAGGACCAACCAAAACAAATAAATCCCCACGATTAATTTCAAAAGAAACATCTTTGAGGACTGGGATATCTGTATATGTTTTGGCAACATGATCATATTTAATCATTATTATCCTCCCTGTCGTAATTAGTTAAGTTACGTCAAGGATATTATTATCCCTTTGCTTTGTCAAATACTTTTTTATTTATGTAACTTGATTAGTTACAATAAACATTATATAATTAATGCATATTCATACTAAAGCAATTATAAAAAAGGAGGCTAAAATTGAAAATCTCTACAAGATTCAGTGATGCAATTCATATCTTGGCTTTCTTGAATATCTATCAAGATACCAAATTATCAAGCGAAAACATCGCTGCTAGTGTAATGACATCTCCAGTTGTAGTTCGCAGAATCATGGGTGCCCTTCAAAAAGCATCATTGATTAGCACTACTCATGGGTCGCCAAATCCTCATTTAGCCAAGGATCCAAGTGAAATTTCACTACTCGATGTTTACTACGCTGTAGAAGGTCATAAACAACTTTTTAGTGTCGATCCTAAAACTAATCCTCAGTGTATCGTGGGTGGTAATATTCAAAAGGTCTTAGGTAGGTATTATCAGGAAACTCAAAACGCCGCAATGGGTCGGTTAGCACGGATCACGCTAGATGACGTCATTAACGATATCCTAGTTGAACAGTCAAAGAAGGAGGACAAATAATGAAATATTTAATTACCGGTGCAAGTGGTCACTTAGGACAAAAAGTGGTTGCTCATTTAAGAAAATATGTCGATGAAACAGAAGTCCGAGTTGGCATTCATAATATGAAGAAGGCATCTTTATTTGAAAACACCGGTTTGGAAATTAGTCATTTAGACTACTTCGATCCATCAACAATCGATCAAAGTTTTCAAAACGTTGATGTCTTAGTATATATTCCAAGCATTACTTATGATTTAACTAGACGTGTCCAAGAATTTGAAAATGTTCTTGCTGGTGCTCAAAGAAATCACATTGAAAACTTTATTTTTGTTAGTTTCTTTGCTGACCAGGTGAACAATCCTTTTCAAATGTCACCATTCTACGCGTACGTTCCTCGGCGGTTAGCCGGTAGTGGTTTGGCATATGCTTACGTTCGAAACACAATCTATGCAGATCCGCTAATTCCTTACCTACCTGAATTAATTGAACGGGGACATGTCATTTATCCAGTTGGTGATCAACCACTCAGTTTCATCAGTCGTGATGATAGCGCAGAAGCGATTGCCCGGTTAGCTACTGAACCAGCATTACGTGGGCATGGGCAAAGTTATTTATTATCTATGCCCCAAAACTACAATATGGTTGAATTGGCTGAATTGATGACTGAAGTGACTGGCCACAGTATTTCCTATCGTCCTGTAACTGTAGAACAATTTGGTAGAATCTATCAAAATGACGGTGGTGCTGAACTAGCATCAATGTATGAAGCTGGTCAACGTGGTTTAATGAAGGAAACCAGTAATGATTTTCACAGGTTAACTGGTATGGCGCCTACTGATATGGCTAAATTCTTGCATGACCACTATGGTAAAGAAAAAATAATCTATTAAAAGCTTAAAGGGGACAAAAAAAGAAGTCGCAAGCGACTTCTTTTTTGTCCCCTATTCTTTTTTGCCAAATAATGCAGCTAATTTATCAGCTACTGCTGGATCAATATTATCTGCCAACGTATCTTGCTGAGCATTAGCCTCTTGTTGTGAACTGTGGATGGCCTCTTTAACATGATCGATAACGGCCTGTTCACCCACTTGAATCATGTTGATATCAATTCGTCCGCCTGCGGCTTCTGCATGGCCACCACCATGAAAGTATTTTTCAGCAAATTGAGCAACATCTAACTTACCGTTGCTTCGCAATGAGACACTCTTTGGACTAATTACCATGGCGGCTTCAGCATCCGGATGCTCTTGCAATAATTGATGTGCAATCTCTGATTTATAATCATCCGCATATACGAATCCCCAGCGATGGCCATCCAGTTCATCAATCAGAACATCCTTTAAATGATGGTGAAGATAATGCGTACGGCGATCATTTAAAGTTTGAATTAATAACTGGTTTGCTTGGCGATATTTTTCCCAACCATCATGTAAGACTTTCTGAATAAATTGGGCAGAATAATCAATTGGATAGAACCAAAACAACTGATCTAATTCATCAGCTCCCGTTTTAATCTCTGAAGCCAGTGTCGGATCATTTTGCCAGTCCCACGTGTCATAAGCACGAATTAATTCGACCACAACCCCTAATTGAGATTGATACTCAGCACTCAATTTGCTAAACCTTGGTTGGTTTTTAAGCCAATGCCATACCAAACTGGTGGCACTCTGCTCTTGATCACTATTTACTGTAACAGCATTTGCCGAATATTTTTGCCGGGCATCAGCCTCAGTTTCATGATGATCAAAAATTAGCCAATGATTAGCAAAATGCTGGTTTAATTCATTAAAAGTGTGTTCACTATCTGGAGTCATATCCATAATGTAAAGATCAGAATAAGCACCTAAATCAGTTTGTGTGAACCAATAGTCTAGCTCTTCATCAATTTTGCCAGCCCCAATGTTTGTAATATCAAAGTCTACTTCTGGGAACATTATTGACTGGACCTCTTTTAATATAAAAGATGCTCCAAACCCATCTAAATCATTATGAGAAAAAATTTTAATCCGCTGGTTAGTCATTTCAATTCGTCCTTATCATTTTCCTTTATTATACAAAAAGTCCAGGACAACAACCAGCCGTCCTGAACTTCCATTTTAAACTTGTTAAGCAGCTTTAGCAGCCACACCTTCATGAATTTGACGAACCAGCAAAGCACCGATAATTAATGAAATTCCGGCGATTAGCATCATTGTAGGTTGGTTCTTTCCAGTAAGTGGAAAAATGATGAAGCTAAGCAGTGATGCAGCAATTTGTGGTAAACAAATTCCAATATTAAATAGTCCCATATAAGCACCTTCATTTTCACCGTTGAGTGATGAAGTCAACAGAGTAAATGGAATGGTGTGAATGGTAAAGTATGAAATACCAAAGAGAATAAATGCAACAATCGTTAATGCTTGGTTTTGTGCAAATGATACTAAGATTAAACCTAAGCCACCAAGTGTGAGCCCTAATGTGTACCATTTTTTCCGATCATTAGCTTTTGACTTGGAGTATAAGAAGCCCCAACAAATCCCGGCAACGCTTAGGATGGCTGTTAATACACCATACCAGTTTCCGGCAGCCTGGAAACCAGCGCTTGTTGGGTTGGTAGTTCCCCAAACGTTCTTCGCCAGCGTCCCAGTAGAATATGTCCAGACATACATTACACCAACCCAACTAAAGAATTGAACTAAACAAATTTCATAGAAGGCCTTAGGTGCGGTCCGTAACAAATGCCATAATGAAACAGCCTTCTTATTAGCCGCTGGATCAATTCCATGGTATTTAGCATATGTTGCTGGATCATATTCTTTAACGTTAAAGACGGTCCACATACTAGTAATTAATAAGACTGCAGCAGCTACAATGTATGCCCAAATAACAGTATTTGGTACAACACCCTTCTTAGCTGTATTGTGCATTCCAAAAGCAGTAAAGATAAATGGTAAGAGTGAAGCTAAGATCCCACCAGTGTTGAAGAAAATTTGTTGCCAGGACCATGCAAAGTTCTTTTGCTTATTATTGACCATATCACCAACAATCATCCGGAATGGTTGCATACAAATGTTATTAAACAAATCCATGAAGCATACCGCACAGGCAGCAAAAACCATTGCGGCCATTGATCCATATCCAAAACCAAATGAACCTGAAAATGGCAGCATCAATAAGACTAATGCAGCAATTGGTGCACCAAATAGTAAGTAAGGCATCCGCCGACCAAAACGGTTCCATGTCCGATCAGAATATTTACCAATCAGTGGTTGAACAACCATTCCCATTAGTGGTGGAAAAATAAAGAAGAAACCTAAACTATTAGGGTTTGCCCCGATGGACTGGAATATCCGGCTCATTTGAGAACTTTGTAACGAAAATCCCATGTTAATACCGAGAAAGCCAAAGGTGATTGCAAAAATTACCCGCTTGGATAAATCTGGTAAACCTGCATCTAGGTCTACCCGTGCTTTTTTAACAGGTTGTTCCAGATGGGTTTGATTACCCTTGTGTGTCATATCCATGATTACACTCCCTTAAACAAAACTGGAAACTATGTTTTTCAAAAAATAATAATTGCAAATGATGAAAAATTAATTTCTTTAGACAACTTGTTTCTGTAAACGTTTACATTAACTACAATTCTCATCTTAGCACCTTTTTACCAATTTGCAACCATTTTCGCGTAAACGTTTACATTTTTCTGCTAATTTATATAAATGTAATCAAAAAAGCAGGTGTAACCCGCCACTCACGTGACCTTACATCTGCTCTTTTAAACTTAATTTTTCAACGTTTAATACTTTATCAAACCAACCATTCGTAAAGCTAGCTTCATGGCTGACCAATATTAAATTCCCCGGAAACTGTTGTAGAGCTTTCTTAAGCCCCTCTTTAGTCTCGTCATCAAGATGGTTCGTTGGTTCATCCATAATTAAAAAGTTGCTTGGCGTTAATTCAAGAATCGCTAACTTAACTTTGGTTTGTTCCCCACCAGATAATAAGTGAAGCGGCTTTTGAGTATTGGCAGCGTTAATTCCTGCTCGAGCTAATCGTTGCCGAATCGTTTTCGGCATCATAGTAGGAAACAAATTTTGAATTGTCTGTAATGGGGTTAGACTCGGATCATCCCATTCCAGGTCCTGATCAAAGTAATTAACAATTGCTGACGGTGAAAAATCTGCATTTCCTGATAATGCAGGAATCTTACCTAGTATCGACTTGATCAATGTTGATTTACCAACACCATTAAATCCCGTAAACAGTAATTTTTCACCCATCGTTACTGAAAAAGTAACGGGTTTGAGAAGTGGATGGCCATACCCAACAGATAGTTCATTCACGCGTAATGCATTAGCAGATCCCGTATTTTCATATGGAAATTTAAAGGTTGCTTTCAAATTATCTGTAGGGGGATCGATGCGTTCCATTCGGGCCAGCATCTTTTCACGTGACTTAGCCAAATTTGATTTAGACCCAGCCTTATTTTTACGGATAAATCGTTCCGCTTTCTCAATTTCCTCTTGCTGTTTTTCATATTCCCTCTGTTGCGTTTCTTTGCGTTCTTCCTTTTGACGCATTGCTTGTTTAAAACTGCCACGGTACTTGGTGATTTTGCCAAAAGCAACATCAACAATACTATTAGTAACCCGTTCTAGAAAGTCATAATCATGGGAAATAATCATTGCTGCCCCATCGAAGCCGTTTAAATAATCAATCAACCATTCAATATGAGCGGTATCCAGATAGTTGGTCGGTTCATCAAGAAGGATGACATCTGGTTTTTCCAAAAGCATTTTGGCCAAAATAATTTTAGACCGTTGTCCACCACTCATTTCAGAAACAACATGGTCTTTACCAATTTCATTTAAACCTAACCCGGACATCACCCGCTCGATTTCAGTCTCAATATCGTAAAAATGATTTGCATCTAACTTTTCCTGCAGTCGTCCTGCTTTAGTAAGAAGATCGTCTTCCATCTTACTAGCATAATCAGCATATAACTGATTCATTTGTTCATTAATGCGATATAGATCTGCAAAAGCTGTATGGAGGAATTCAATTAATGTCATCCCATGTGGGATGTCAACATATTGATCTAAGTAACCAATTTTGGTATTTTTCTGCCATTTAATCTGCCCATCAACGGGAAGCTCTTTACCAATTAGGATTTTAATCAGAGTGGATTTACCAGCACCATTTTGGCCAACCACTCCCATGTGCTCGCCTCTTTCTAGTTGGAAACTGGCGTCCTCATATAATTTTTTATCAGCAAAACTCATTGTTAATCCTGAGACATCAAGAATTGCCATTTTATTTCACGTCCTATTATTTTTTCAAATACTTTTTATCATACCAATTTATGTTAAAGAAAACAACATATTTTTAAGATAAGTGCTAAGATATATGTTAGAACATTTAGCAATCTATAAATAGGAGGGAACTACGGTGTGTATGTTAATTATTAACGGCAGTCCACTAAAAAATGGTGCTGTTCATGCAATTACTAATCGATTTAGTGATGGTGCGCAGGATGCCGGTCAGCAAGTTATTCAATTTGACGCTGGCTTGGATCCGCTCCCGATGTTATCAGTAGACAGTAATAATCAATTTCAAATCGACAACGCACGCCTTAATCAGCTAAAAAGCGACATGGTTAAAGCGAACACAATCGTTTTTTCGACTCCATTATACCTATTTGGGATGTCAGCTCAAATGAAAACAGTGATTGACTACATGCAATTCTGGACTAAAGAATTGCATCAAGAAAAAACTGCGGTTTTAATAGCGGTTGCCGATACTGACAATTTTGACAATGTTAAATCTGAATTTAAAGAAATTTTTGATGACCTTGGTTGGCGCTTTGGAGGACAAGTGCTTGCTGGGAAAGTTACTGGCCCTGATCATTTACGTTTCTATCCAGAAGTGGCATACGAACTAGGAAATTCTTTTTAAAATGTTGACAAGCATGAACTAATCTTTTATTATAATGACAATTAAATTAAAAAATGATTAGAAAAGATGAGTAATCTCTTATTTCTCGTCCAGAGAGTCACTAACTTGCTGCAAAGTGATCCTGAAATAGTTGATGAAGATGGTCTTTAGTAAATCTAGTTAATGAGCTTCTGCAAATTAACTACGGTATGGCAACCGTTATTCAATGCCTCACTTTACTGAGTAATTAGTGAAGTGGCTGAGGGTGTCTTCTGCAGATACTAAATTAGGGTGGTAACACGTGATCAACGTCCCTAGGAATAAAATTTTATTCCTAGGGACGTTTTTCTTTTCTAATTAAAGGAGGATTTTCTTATGAAAAAGCGTCATTCTGGATTAATTGCTTTAGTTGTTATTGTGATCATTGTTATCGGTGGATTAGTAGGTTTTATTCATCAGCGAACGACCCAGCAAAACAAAGTTGTTCGCCTTGGATTAGTCGGAACCGATTCACAGCCGGTCTGGGATAATGTCCGTCAGCGTTTAAAAAAGCAAGGCATTACTATTAAATACGTTACTTTTAATGATTACGTTCAACCCGACGTGGCACTGAAGGAAGGAAAGATTGATATGCACTCTTGCCTGACCCGTTACTACTTTGACTCATATAACAAGCGTGAACACGCCCACCTAACTTCTATTGGGAATACCGTAATTTCACCATTAGGTGTTTATTCTAAAAAATATCAAAATATTAAAGACCTCCCTGACGGCGCAACAGTTGCAATTCCAAACGAGCCAACTACTTTAGGTCGTGGACTAAATGTTCTTCAATCTGCTGGACTAATTAAGGTCAAAAAAAGTTCTGGAATCAAGCCTTCACTCAATGATATTACCAGCAATCCAAAGAACCTAAAATTTAAGGAAGTTGATCCAGCCACTGCCGCCCGCGCCTTAAATTCGGTTGATGCTTCAATCATTAATGGAAATTATGCTGAAGCAGCCAATCTAAATCCAAAAAAGGATGCAATCTATTTAGAACCTGTTAACCAAAAAGCAAAGCCATACGTTAACATTATTGCGGTTCAATCCAAAAATAAAGATAACAAAACATACAAGAAAGTTGTTGAAGCATACCAAACTGAAGCTACTAAAAAAGCCATTGAAAAAACTTATCATGGTTCAGAAGTAGCTGCATGGCCAATTTTTGGTAAAAATTAAAGGAGGAATGGATAATGAAATACGAAACAGCAATCTTTGCCGGCGGTTGTTTTTGGTGCATGGTGGAACCTTTTGACACCTATCCTGGAATTATAAAAGTGGAATCAGGTTATACTGGCGGTCATGTAGCTAATCCAACCTATGAACAAGTTAAAAGCGGCACTACCGGACATACGGAGGCCGTTAGAATTACCTTTGACCCTAATAAAATTTCCTATCAGAAATTAGTTGAAATTTACTGGCACCAAACAGACCCCACCGATGCTAGCGGTCAATTTCAAGATCGCGGTGATAACTACCGTCCCGTAATCTTTGTTAAGGATGCTCAGCAACGTGTTATTGCCGAAAAATCAAAACAAGATTTACAAGCAAGTGGCCTTTTTGATCAACCAATCGTTACTCAAATCGAAGACGCCCAACCATTTTATTTAGCTGAAGATTACCATCAAGACTTCTACAAAAAGGATCCTGAAAGGTATGCACTCCAAGAAGCTGGCGGACGAGAACAATTCAAAAAGACCCATTGGCATGATTAGTTTTTTAAATTAAATTTAGGGGACTGTGTCATTAGTCAGACTACTATCATTAAATACGAACAGTGCAGTACAACAATGGGGCCTAGCATTCGGCAAACCGAACGCTAGGCCCCTATTGTTGCTTGCGGGGGCGTGAAAACGAAGTCGTAAACGACTTCTGTCACGCTCCCTCTTTTTTGCTTATCCTATTTTTGCTGATTTAAAATATCTTGAACTGCATGCCAAGCCAATGTTGCACATTTAATCCGCGCTGGAAATTCAGCGACAGTCCCCATTACCGCTGCGTCTTGTAAGCCTTGCTTCAGCTCATCAGAAATTGGTTTACCCATACAAAGATTCAGGAAACCTTGGATTAATTTCTGCGCATCATCCGTACTTTTACCACCCAAGGTATCAGTCATCATACTAGCCGATGCTTGCGAAATCGTGCAACCACTTCCGTTAAAACACAGGTCATTTAAATAACCATCTTTGATTTGCAAAGAAACGTTAATGGTGTCTCCACATGTTGGATTATGAAGTGTTATTTGATGACCATTTGTGGGCAAATTAGCTTCATAATGGTGTGGCGATTTAGCATGCTCTAATACCAACGTTTTATATAAGAAACTTAAGTTAGCTAAGCCCATTACTGAAAAACTCCTTTACTGCTACAAGTGATTGAATAAACTGATCACATTCTTCTTTAGTATTATAAAAAGCAAGACTTGCCCGTGCAGTTGCTGTTACCCCCAATGTATGCATTAATGGTTGGGCGCAATGATGGCCAGCCCGTACTGCAACACCTTCTAAATCTAATCCGGTAGCGACGTCATGGGGATGAAGTCCATCCAAGTTAAAAGCAAACACTCCAGTATGATGATCTTGTGGTCCATATAATGTTAAATGATCTATTTTTTGCAGATGCGGTAATAAATAATTTGCCAAACTTTGTTCGCGCTTTTCAATATTTTTAATTCCAACTTTATTCAGATAATCAATAGCAGCTCCCAGGCCTACTGCACCACTAATATTTGGAGTTCCCGCTTCAAATCCAAGAGGCGACTTCTTAAAAGTTGTTCGTTGCCGTGTAACATCCTCAATCATTTCTCCACCAAATTGGACTGGATGCATGATATTTAATAAGTCTTGTCGGCCATATAAAACACCAATCCCAGTAGGACCTAGCATTTTATGACCAGAAAACGCAACAAAATCAGCGTCCCAATCTTGTACGTCAACCGCATGATGGCCAACATATTGAGCAGCATCTACTACTACCCATGCATGTGCATGATGAGCCAATTGAACAATTTGCTTAATTGGATTGATAGTTCCAAGAACATTAGAAGCAGCGGTCACCGCCACGATTTTTGTTTTTGGAGTAATTTGCTCTGTGGCACTATTTAGATCAAGTTCTTGATGATTATCAAGTTCAATATATTTTAATTTAGCACCTGTCCGTGCCGCTAATTCCTGCCAAGGCACTAGATTACTATGATGTTCCATAATCGAAATAACAATTTCATCACCCGGTTGTAAGATGTTGTCTCCTAATCCACGTGCAATGTCATTTAAGCTTTCAGTGGTTGACCTGGTAAAAATGATTTCGTTCGAACTGGCCGCATGAATAAAGTCAGCAACTTGTTGACGAACCCGTTCATAATGCTCTGTGGCACGTTCTGCCAATGTATGAACTCCCCGATGAACATTAGCATTTTCTTTTAAATAATATTGGCGAATGGCATCTAATACGGGTAACGGAGTTTGTGAGGTTGCCGCATTATCAAAATAAACCAGCTTTTCGCCATTAACTTGTTGATTGAGAATTGGAAAGTCTGCACGAACTTGTTTGATGTCAATCACAATTACTCCTCCTTTTTTCTACTTACTAAATTATAGTCCATGGTTCCAGATCTACAATCATGAATTTAAGATTCTAGTAGATATTACCTTAACATCAAGAAAAGCGTGATTATAATCGTCTACGATTACAATCACGCTTTTTAATGTTAAATACTAAATTATTGCTTATGATGGTTTTTCTTGTAACTCCATACTGTTCCAATAATAAAGCAAAGCACCACGATAATGATATAAATCCAAATCAAAATGTTTTCCCCCAATTAAAAAGAGGCTTGGAAACCTCCGTTTTCAAACCTCTTTATTATATCATTTTACTGAACAATTAGTGTTCTTGAACTTGGTCTGGGTGAGCCATTTCCCAACGGTGTTCGCTGAAGAAGTAGATAGCAATCAAGCCGAAGCAGATTGCAGGAACAACGAAGGAAAGTTGCATTGAACCAGAAAGGTCAGATACACGACCCATGATAAGTGGAACTAATGAACCACCGATTAAGGACATAACCATGAAGGCACCACCAGTTTCGGTGTACTTCTTTTCGTGAACTTGGTCCAAACCGTGAGCATAGATAGTTGGCCAGAATGGTCCGAAGAAGAAGTCACTCATTACGGCACCCCAGATAGCTGCAGTACCATGGTAAGTAAATGCGAATACTAAGCTTAGTGTACCAAGAATACCGTACCAAGTCATAACCTTAGTGATTGAGAAGCGGTGCATTAACCAGGTAGCAGGAAGCTTACCAACGAAGAATGCAGCATAACCAATCATCATGTAGTTAGTTGCGGCGTGGTCTGTAATACCAGGAATAATCCGAAGAGCAAAACGAATTGTGAAGGACCATACACAGGTCTGCATACCAGCGTAAAGGAATTGTGCACCAACAGCCTTCATAAAGCGCTTGTTGTGAACTAAGTAGCTGACAGATTCACCAGTTGATGGCTTCTTTTCTTCAACACCATTAGCGTCCTTCTTAGGAGCAGCCTTTGAGTATGGCATGTGAGTAACGGCGATTAAGATGAAGAGTACGATCAAAGCACAGAGGATGTACTTGTATGGCTTCAAAGTTAATTGCAAAACTTCTTTGTTGTAAGCTAACTTTTGAGCGGCATTCATACCCTTAACTTCGTCTTCCATGTTACCGTGGCCGGCGAAAACTAAGTACTTACCTAAAACAATACCAGTAATGTTACCAATTGGAATCAAAAGTTGAGAAATGTTGATTCGTAAGTTAGCAGTACTCTTAGGACCCATCATTGTGGAGTAAGTATCACATGAAGTTTCCAAGAAACTTAAACCAATGGCGATAACGAACACGGCTGCTAAGAACATTCCGTAAGTAGCCATGTGAGAAGCTGGGAAGAACATTGCACATCCGATGATGAAGAATGTCAAACCAGTTAAGATCGCAGTCTTATAAGTATTCTTACGAATAATTGATGCGGCTGGTAAAGCAATTAAGAAGTAACCACCGTAGAAAGCAAATTGAACAAGTGCAGTAGCCGTATCATTTAAAGTAAAGACAGTCTTAAATTGAGTAATTAAAATATCGTTTAGCGCAGCGGCCATTGCCCAAAATGGGAAGACCAATGTAACTAAAATGTATTGCCAGATAGGCGTTTTACTAAGGTAACCATCGGGAAATTGTACCCATGATTGCTTTTTTGTGTTATCCATTTTCTTACCTCTTTCTTAGTTCTAGAATGTAACTCCAGATTCAAGGATGATGTTGGAGTATGGAGTCATTTCACCAGTCCGAATGAACGCATGGGTCTTAGCTAAGTTCTTCTTCAAGTCTGAGTGAGGCATGAATTCAATTTCAACATTAGGCAATGCCTTTTTAATGTTTTCCAATTGTTCAGGGTTTTGGTCCTTAATTTCATCAGCTAAGTAGATCTTTTGAACCTTCATTTCCTTCAAAACATTTTTGAGGACATCCATGAAACTAGGTAATTCTTTATCAACGCAAAGGTCAATCTTCTTAGTTCCCATTGGTACTGGCATTCCTGCATCACCAATTGAGAGCCAATCCATGTGACCCATGCCTGCAACTACAGAAGCAACTTCTGAATTTAAAATTCCAGTTTTTTTCATTTTAAAATACCCCTTTCATTAATTATTACTTTTCAGCTAATGCTGCTTTAACTTCATCATAAGTTGGAATAGAAGGAGCAGCACCCATCTTTTGAACGGTCAAACTTGATGCCCGTTGAGCATATACCAATGCATCTGCGATGTTACTTAAATCTGTCTTTAGTTGAGAAGCCAAAGCACCGATGAAAGTATCACCCGCAGCGGTAGTATCCACTGGCTTAACTTTAAATGCTGGTACTAAACCGTGATCGTTTGGTGTTGAGTAGAAAACACCTTTAGATCCAAGAGTGATTAATAAGTTGTCAACACCCTTGTTCTTAAAGTATTTCGCTGTCTTGATCATTGAATCTTCATCAGTAATTTCAATCCCAGTTAATAAAGCACTTTCGGTTTCGTTAGGAGCAATGACATCAGTGTACTTTAATAATTCTGGATCAATTTCCTTAGCTGGTGCTGGATTCAAAATAGTGGTAACACCATTGGCCTTAGCACGCTTGAAAGCTTCTGCTGAAACTTTTTGTGGTGTTTCAAATTGAGTAATGATGAAGTCAATATCTTTGAATAATTCATCTGTACCCTTTAAAACATCAGTCGTCATGGATTGGTTTGCTCCACCATATACCATAATGTCATTTTGACCATTGGCATCCAAAGTGATCATTGCGGTACCAGTACCATGCATCTTGTCAATTCCAACAAAGCGAGTATCAATACCATCTTCTTGCATAGATTCCCGCATGAATTGACCTTCTTGGTCTGCACCAACCATTCCAATGTGATACGTTTTAGCACCGGATCGAGCACAAGCTACTGATTGGTTTGCACCCTTACCACCAGGTGCTGATGACTTATCGTTAGCTTGAAGTGTTTCACCAGGTTCTGGGAAACGATCCATGTGGTAAGTCGTATCAACATTAATACTACCTAGAACGGCAATTTTGTTTGACATTCTGTAATCCTCCTTGTTCAGTAAAATCACGTAAATCGTTTTACATTTTGTTGACGATCATAATTTAACATATCAAGAAATCGTTTGCAAGCCTTTTCCATCAACAGGTTTAACGTTTTAACAATGAAAACACCATGAAAACGTATACGCTCGGGATTTCACAGATATAAAAATTTTTAGAAAAAATTTATTTCAACAGTTCAAACGATGATACCGTTTACATTACTTTACCAAGGTATGCTAGTTTCATTAATTGTGAAATAATGAACCAGCTTTAACAAACAATGGAGACGCATTTCAACAAATATGTCCTGCGTCTCCATCTTCAATCGCTAGTTATAAACTACGCACCTACTAGTTCGTCGGTTACGTCGATACCCAATTGTTTTTGCAATGCAGGTAATTCTGCAGCAGTTGGGTAGGAAGTTTGGCTCCCTGGTCGGGTAACTGTAACTGCTGCATAAGCGTTAGCATGCTTAAGTGCTGTACTAATATCTTCACCTTGAGTGTAGTAGTGAGAGAATGCTCCTACAAACGAGTCACCGGCACCAATAGAATCAACCGCTTTAACCTTATATGAAGGGATTAATTCTTCATGATCCTTATTTACCCATAATGCACCACGAGAACCAATTGTAACGATAACGTTCTTAACTCCTAAATCAACTAATTTATGAGCAGCCGCCTTGATTTGTTCAATCGTTTCGATTGGCATCTTGGTGAGTCGTCCCAATTCAGTTTCATTAGGCGAATAGAATTCACACATTGCGACGTGCTTAATGTCAATATCATCATTAGCAGGTGCAGGGTTAAGCATTACAGGAACACCGTATTCATGTGCAATTTCAATGGCTTTATAATCTGTTTCCAAAGAAATTTCTTGTTGTAATACAATCAGCTTAGAGTTTTTAATAATGTCCCGATAATCATCTAAAACATCGGGCGTTAATTCACTGTTAGCCCCTTGAACAATGATAATGCTGTTCATGTTTCCTTGAATAAAGCAAGGTGCAACACCATTGCTCTTCTTACCAACACTAACACCTGAAACATCGATGCCGCTTTCTTTGAAGTGCTTTAGATACTCGCGACCCAGCATATCGGATCCAACTTTTGAAATCATCGCTACATTGGAGCCAAGTTGAGAGGCAGCGTATGCTTGGTTAGCACCCTTGCCACCAAAGGCCATGTGAAAGTTAGGTGCCGCTACGGTTTCACCTAATTTTGGCATCCGGTCAATATCTGTTGAAAGTTCCATCATGTTGGAACCAATTACTGTAATATCGTGAGTCATCTTAACACCCTCCTATATTTATTTTTCGAGTCCTGTTACTACGTGGAAGTCTTTTTCTTCACCTGGTTGAAGCATAATTAATGTACCAGCCTTCTTAGCAGCAGTTTGTCCTTCAGGGGTACAAGTTCCAGGCAAGCAGTAAGCTGCGACTTGTTGATCCGCATTGAAGAGAATCCACCGAGTAACAATTGGTAAGTTCTCAGTATCAAACGTTGTTAAGAAGCTGTGTCCATTACCTAAGTCCATCCGGAATTCGGCTTTGTCAGTGTACTTCCGTAAATCCTTGGAGAAGAAGACAATTTCTGGATCATAATGACTAGCATCATCCAGCTTATCAATCATCTTGCCACTCTTTTCCAATTCATCCGTAAACTTAGTCCATTCTGGAGTTGGGTGAACATGGGCAGGAACTGAAGTCCGAAGTTGGAAGGCTTCATCAGGAATATTAGAAGTCATCACTGCGTTATCAACGTAGGCATAGCATAAGTGGCACATGTATTGAAGGGTCATTGGTGCATAGCCAGATAAGTTCTTAACATGTTGACGAATGTCAAATAATCCACTGTCTTTGTGCAGAGTTACTGATGGCTTTTCAATGTAGTGATCACCAAAGCCCTTGATATATTCATAATCACTTTGAACAGTGATTGAGTCATCATCGCCAACTTCTAAGTAAGCATGATCCATCCGTGCAGTGGCTGCTTCACCGTGTTGAACGTGGTGGTCTTCTGGGCCAGGGTTACCATTAGCTAATAATCCAGAGGTAAATTCAAATGCACCATAGGTATCAGCGATTTGATTACCCCAGTGAGGTTGTTTGAAACCGTCCTTTTCCTTTAACTTAATGCCATCAAAAACAGCATCCCAAACGATTAATCCGTAAAATGGTAATAATGTTAAATATCCACGGCTATTGGAAACCTTAAGGGCTTCAATTCCATCAGGGAATTTGTAAGTCTCTGCTTTAAAGTTATCATCTTCGTAGAGCAAATACTTAGCATCTGAAAACATTGCATGATTTAAGTTAAAACGTTTCATTATTTTCACCCCAACTATTCTAAATTATTCTTTACCAATAATTGCCATACTATGACTAACACCAAGTCGAGTTGCACCAGCATCAATCATTGCTTGTGCATCAGCTGGTGTGTGAATGCCACCTGAAGCCTTAACGGCTGTGTTACTGCCCTTAACAGCAGCGGACATTAATTCGATACCGTGAACAGTAGCCCCTTCAGTGGAGAAACCAGTTGATGACTTAACAAAGTCAGCACCAGTCTTGGCAACAATTTCAGAGGCCTTAGTAATTTCGTCATCAGTTAAAAGACATGTTTCAATAATGACTTTAACAATCTTATTAGCAGCGTGTCCTGCATCTACAACAGCTTGAATATCTTCTTCAACCTTGTCATAGTGGCCTGACTTCATTTCACCAATGTTCATTACCATGTCAAGTTCATCAACACCGTTGTCAATTGCATCTTGAGCTTCCGCAACTTTGATCTTAGTTGTGTTAGCACCGAGAGGGAAACCAATTACACAAGCAGTTGCTACATCAGTACCCTCAAGTGCCTTGTGAGTTTTAGCAACCCAATATGGGTTAATCATGACAGTGTGAAAATGGTTATCAATTGCTTGTTTAATAACCGTATCCACTTGTTCTTCAGTAGCATCTGGTGCTAGTAACGTATGATCAATGTACTTATTGAATTCCATAATCTAAGATCCTCCTTCACAGCCAAAATGGTTGCGCTTACATTTCTTGAATACGCTTACATAATACCCCTTGATTTTACATTTGTAAATAGCTAAAATGAAAAATAGTAAAAATAAAGCGCTTTCAAAGGAGGCCAGAATAATGCCACTTACTAGTAAAAATAATGCTCAGCTTAAGACGGCCGTTCAAGTTAGCAGGTTATATTACATTGATAAAATTAGTCAAACTGCCATTGCTAAAAAACTAAAGTTGTCACGTCCAACAATTTCTCGGCTTCTTCAATTAGCTCAAGATCAGCAAATTGTACAAATTAAGATTAATAACCCATTTGAAGAGGCTTCGGATTTGCCAAACGAATTAGCTAGTAAATATGGTCTACAAAAAGTATTAATTGCGGATCAAATTGGTGATTCATATGCTAGCATTTTAGATCAGATTGGTCAGATTGGAGCTCAGTATTTAGGACAAGTGGTTCGCGATAATGACATCATCGGCTTAACATGGGGAACCACAATGGCGTCCATTGCGCGTTACTTACAACCGAGCTCGCGTCAGAACGTCCAAACAGTGTATTTGAAAGGAACAGTTTCCAATTCCACCCATAATAATTATTCCAGTATCATTACTCAACGCTTTAATGCTGCTTTTCATACCCAAACTGAAATTCTTCCTGTCCCGGTTATTTTTGATAACCAAAAAACCCGTGACTTAGTGCTCCAGGACCAATTTATTAAACGTATTATTCAAAAAGGAAAAGATGCTCAAATTGCCCTTTTTACAGTTGGAACTACTCGTCCAGATGCAATGCTTTTTCAATTGGGCTATTTTAACCAAAAGCAGACTGCTTTTTTAGAAGAACATGCTGTGGGTGATATTTTGTCACAGTTTATTGACCGTGATGGTCAATTAGCATCGCCAAAAATCGCTCAGAGAACTGTTTCCTTATCATTAGATGAATTAAAACACAAACGCCAATCCATCCTGGCAGCAGGAGGTATTGAAAAGGTTCCTGCCATTCATGCTGCTTTAGTTGGCGGTTACGCAAACGTCCTCATTACTGATATCAGAAGTGCGGAAAAACTGTTAGAAATGTAAAAACAGTGCTAATGAGTATCACACTATTGTGATAAATCATCAGCACTGTTTTTTATTCAGCTAATTTTCGTTCAAAATAATGGCTTAATTGTTCGGCATTGTATAACCCAGTTACCTTTTCTTTAGCCTGTCCATCCTTAAATAATACCAGGCTAGGAATGCTCATCACTTTGTAACGTTGTGGAATTTGCTTGTCATCATCCACATTGAATTTAACAAATTTAATCCGATCTCCATATTTTTGTTCCATTTTTTCCATAACCGGTGCCATCATCTTACATGGTCCACACCAGGGAGCCCAAAAATCAACAATAGTTACAGGACCACCAGTTTGTTGATCAAAATCTTCAGCTGACGCATCAATCATTATGATCTTCCTCCTTTTTATCTACTTGGGGTTGTTCACCCTTACCCTTGGGGTTACGAATGAAGTGAACAATAAAGGTCACAATAAATACACCAACAATGAAAATTCCAAATTGTCCAGAAGGAATTTCAATATCAATTGCTGGAATGGTTAAGAATAATTTAATGGCAATCAAGAAAATCAACACATAAGCCATCGGTTCCAATTCTGGAACTTTACGCATCAACCGCATGATAATTTCTGCGACACCTCGCATACATGCAATCCCAATAAAGCCACCAATTAAAACAATCACTGGGTTAGAAGAGATGGCCAAAGAAGCCAATACAGAATCAATGGAAAAGACAATGTCAATAAATTCAATCTGGGCCACTACCATCCAGAATCTTTTGCGCCCTGTCCAGCGACTAGCCATTTTGTTCTGGCTTTTACGTCGTTTTTTGCTACCAGTCAACTGACTACGGAAAAAGCGGAAAGAAAGGTACATAAGATAGACTGCACCCAGTACTTTGATTTCCCAGAAATTAATTAAATACGTTCCAATACCGATGATTAGGAAACGAAACAAGTATGAACCCCAAATTCCGTAAAACAGTGATTCCTCTTGTTCCTTCAATGTTGGCAAAACACGGGTTTGAGCGGCTAGCACAATTGCATTATCTACTGACAGCAAACACTCTATTAACACCAACGATAATATTACTAACCAATCTTGACCTGATTCAATTACAGTTAACCAGTTATGACCATCAAAAAACGGTCCATATAGTTCACTTAAAAGTGACAATTAGTATCCCCCTTGTAATTCTTTCTGATCATATTTTACCAAAGCATTTGGAAAATATGCAGGAATTGGTGCAAAAATTTGTTTAAGACTTCCTTTAAATGGAATCACTAATCGTTGACTTCTTCCATGCAATAACATGTGAGAAGCTGGCTCATTGCCATACAATGGATCACCGACAATCGGATGACCACTATAGGCTAAATGAACCCTAATTTGGTGTGTCCTTCCAGTTGCTAATCGTAACTTCACCAGACTTTGCCCATTCGCTACCCCTAACGTTTGATAATAGGTCACTGCGGGCTGCGCACAAAGTCCACTTACTTTTCGCTTTCGTTGATCATCCGGATCTTTTCCAATTGGCCAGTCAAAATAACCGGTCCCATTAGGCAGTTCTCCGTTGACTACTGCCAGATACTCCCTATGAATTTGATTGGTTGCAATTAACCGGTCTAGGACAGGCACTACTACAGGATTTTTAGCTACAATCAACGCTCCACTAGTTGCTTGATCAATTCGATGAACCATATATGCCGCATCACTTTTACCAGCTAAATATCCTGCGACATCATTCATCAACGTCCCAGTTTCTAAAGGCTGATTAGGATGAGTCTTTTGACCTGCTGGCTTGTTGACGACCAGCAAATTCCGATTTTCATACAATACTTTCAGTTGAGGATGAATGGTTTTTCGGTAATTTGATTGAGCAGTTCGAAACTCATCTCCATAAAAATGCATTGTGACCTTGTCACCAGGATAAACATTCTCATTCATGTAACGGTATTGATGATTAAATTCTATCTGGTGTCGACTCCGCAGATAATGAATAAACCTGTTTGGCAGAAGCCATTGTTGATGTAATAATTGGCGTACCGAAATCGCTGCTTGATTTGGCATTAGTTCTTCTTCAATTGTCCAACGCGCTTTTACCAAAAATTTTCTCCTTAAAATCATTTCAATTATTGTAATTATATAGCGTATAATAAACCCTGAGTTATAAAAATGGGAGGCGAAATTGTGCTTAGTTCAGTTAAAATTAACGATCATGGTTACTGGGTAAGTGTTTTTGAACCATTACCAAACGAACGAGAAGAACTATTTGATAAATACGAAGTGACCCAAGAGCTACTGGACTATGCTATTGACCCTTACGAAAAGGCACGGGTAGAAGTTGATCCCGACGCAGGAGTTACATTACTGATTTTTGATGTTTATATTCCTACCCATGAGTTGTCGGCTCCACAAACTGCACCAATTGGTATCATGTTAACTACCAATAATGTTTTAACATTTACAAATGCTCAAACAAATTTTGTAAATGGAATTATTGCTCGACAACTGGATAAACTTAAAAAGCGCGATGCGCAAACTGACCAATTTGATTTTATTTTGCCGATTCTCTATCAATTATCAACGGCTTACTTTGGCCCCATCCGCAGGGCTGACCAACAACGGCGAGAAATTCAAAAAAATTTGCAACACCGCACTGAGCGTAAAGCCATTACTGAATTCATGGAAATTGAAACTGGTTTAGTTTACATTCTTACTTCATTACAAGGCAACGTCTCATTACTTCAAGAATTTAAACGGCGGTTTGCTAAACTAATGACCCGTCGGCAACGGAACGATTTAGATGATGTTATTGTCGAAGCTCAACAGGGGCTTGAAATGGCACAAATGACATCAGACGTTTCTGCACGAGTTTCTGATGCATACAGCAAGGTTCTGGATAGTAACCTAAACCAAACTATGAAGTTTTTAACTGTTTATTCAATTGTCTTGGCAATTCCACCCATTGTATCAGGATTTTATGGTGAAAACGTTAAGTCTCTGCCATTTGCACAAAATGATTTTGCATGGCAGATCACTATCATCATTACCCTAATTTTAATGGCGCTTTCCATTTGGTTCGTCTTTAATCGGCATTGGTGGAAGTGATCATTGCTATTGTTCGCAAGTCATGCTAAAATTCTAACAATATTTATGCCTATATAATTCCGTAATATGGTCGGACGTCTCTACCTCATGCCGTAAATATGAGACTATAAGCACTTTTGAAGTAACGAGTCCGGGCTAATGGACTCGTTTTTTTATTAAGGGAGGATTATTTTGAATCGTCAAATTGTACACGAAGCACCAACAACTAATTTTGGGAAAAATTTATTATTAGGTTTTCAACATTTATTAGCAATGTATTCTGGTGACGTGCTAGTTCCGTTACTGATTGGGAATTTTTTACATTTTAACCAAACGCAAATGACCTACTTGGTTTCTATCGATATTTTTATGTGTGGTATCGCAACCCTCTTACAATTACACCGCACACCACTCATGGGAATTGGTCTCCCAGTTGTTCTTGGTTGTGCCGTACAATCGGTCGCCCCACTAGAATCTATTGGAAGTAAGATGGGCATTACATATATGTATGGTGCGATTATCTGTGCCGGTATTTTTATCTTCTTAATTGCTGGTTTCTTTGCCAAAATGAAAAAATTATTCCCACCAGTTGTTACTGGATCGCTAATCACTGTTATCGGTTTTACATTGGTACCAGTTGGCTTCCAAAACCTTGGCGGCGGAACTGCAACAGCAAAATCCTTTGGTAGTACTCAAAACTTGGTAATCGGTTTTCTAACAATTATCATTATTGTTCTTATCAACCGGTTTGGAAAAGGATTTATTAAATCCATTGCCATTCTATTAGGAATCTTAATTGGTTCCCTGGCAGCCGCTGTTTGGGGAATGGTTTCAACCCAACCAGTGACAAGTGCTGCCTGGTTCCACTTGCCACGCTTCTTCTACTTTGGTGTTCCAACGTTTAATACCGGAGCTATTATTACAATGATGTTAGTGGCAATCACCACCATGATTGAATCCACTGGTGTTTACTTCGCGCTAGCAGAAGCAACCCACCAAAATATTACTGAAGATGATATGAAACGTGGCTACCGTGCTGAAGGAATCGCTGCTATTTTAGGTGGCTTGTTCAACACATTCCCATATTCCACCTTCTCACAAAATGTCGGCGTCCTTAAAATGTCTGGTGTTCGCACCCGTCGCCCTGTTTACTATGCTGCTGTCTTGCTGTTAATTTTAGGATTGTTGCCCAAAGCAGGAGCATTAGCAACGATGATTCCTGATCCTGTCTTAGGCGGTGCCATGGTTGTAATGTTTGGAATGGTTGGTATCCAAGGAATGCAAATTCTCCATAAAGTTGACTTTTCAAAAAATAGTAATTTAATGGTAGCTTCACTTTCCATTGGCTTAGGTTTGGGAGTAACCGTTTATCCACAAATTTTCCAACACCTCAACACTGAACTTCAAATTATCCTTGGTAACGGTGTTGTTATGGGGAGCCTAGCCGCTGTCATCCTAAACTTGATCCTAAATTATGATGAATTTAAATCATCCAAGAAATAGTTATGATTTTAAACACTCCTAATTGATTGAGATGTATAATAGGTTTTATACACAGTTATAATCAAAGGAGTGTTTTTTATGGGAAAATTTAATCGACTTAGTTCTGATTGTACGGCAATTATTGTCGGCAAAAAAGCTTCTATTGACGGTTCAACAATTATTGCAAGAGATGAAGATGCGCACACGGCCATCAATACAAAGAAATTCGTTGTAGTCCCCTCCAAAGATTATGATTTAACTTACAAGTCTAAGTACACTGGTTTAGAAGTTCCGGTTAAGGGTCACGGATATCGTTATACAGCTACTCCAAATGGCAACCCTAGTGAAGGAGACTGGTTTGAAGCTGGTATTAACGAGAAAAACGTTGCAATGTCTGCTACTGAAACTGAATTAACTAATCCTCGGGTTTTAGGACATGATCCACTGGTGGAAAATGGGATTGCTGAAGACGCAATGGTGACCCTTGTTCTTCCTTTTGTTAACAGTGCTCGTGAAGGTGTTCAACGACTGGGAGCATTAATTGAAAAGTACGGTACTGCCGAAACAAATGGGATTGCTTTTAGCGATAAAGATGAAGTATGGTACATGGAAACTGCTGGTGGTCACCAATGGGTTGCAGAAAAGCTGCCAGATGATGCCTACGCAATTTGTCCGAATATCATGGTGATCGAAAAGATCGAATTTGGTGATCATGACAATTTCATGCATTCTGAAGGCATCCGCGACTTTGTTAATAAGTACCATCTTAATCCAAATCCAATTGACTTTAACTTCCGTAATATTTTTGGTTCACAAAACGAAGCGGACAGTTACTATAACACCCCGCGGACTTGGTATGGTCAAAAACTATTCAATCCAAGTGTAGAACAAGAACCAACTAGTCAAAACATGCCGTTCTGTCGGAAACCGGAAAAAAAGATTGCCGTAGAAGACGTCCAATACTTTTTGAGTTCACATTATAATGGCACAAAGTACGATCCATTTGGCACTCATTCATCTGGTGACGAAAAGGATCAAAAGAAGTTCCGTTCCATTGCCTTGGATCGTAATCAAAGTTCTTGTATTTTACAAATTAGAAACGATATTCCTGCTAATATGGCTGCTATTCAGTGGATTGCTTTTGGATTCTACAACTACAGTCCATACGTACCGTTCTATACCAACATCATTGATACCCCTGCAAATTACAAATTTGCACCAGATAAATTCAATATGGATAGTGCCTATTGGATGTATAAATTGTTGCCAGTAATTATTGAACCGAAGTACCATCAATTCATTAATGAGGTCAATGCCTACCGTGATGACGCTCAAAGTTATGCAGTAGGACGATTAGATTCAGTAGATGAAAAGGCTAAAACATTAACTGGTAGTGATCTTCAAGAATTCCTAACAAATGAAAATATTAAAACTGCAGATCATATTACTGAAAGTACCACTAACTTGATTGACAGTCTCATTCATCAAACATTATTATCTTCTAAGATCGCTTTTAACTTAGGTGATGGGCTTTAAAAAACAGAGCGCCTGATGACGAGGAAGTTTACTACAACTTCTTTGACGTCTCAGACGCTCTTATTTTATTTTCTGTTATAAAATTCGAACTTGATATCATTCTCAGTCATTACCAATTTAGATAAGCTCCCATTATCTGGCCGTTTAGTAATGTCGTATTTTCCTTCGCCGAATCGCTCCACCAAACTCAAACAGGTATTCCCATGGCTTACCCAAAGAATATTCGCTCCGTCTGGCACTTGAACATTTTTAATCAGTTCAATTCCTTGATCCATACGGTGCCAATACTGTTGATTGTTTTCTGCATCATGAAATGGGTCAGCATCATGGAGCCAATCCTTTGCTGTTCCAATCGAGTGTTGAGAAACGATTTCTTTAAAATTTTTTAATCCGTGCGGTGCACCAGCCATGTACCATGCTTGATCCATGTTAGTGCCTTCGTAGACGCCATAAAATTCTTCTCGGAAAAATGGTGAAATCGTTGGTGACTTTACTGAATTAGCATCATTACCATCTAAAATAGTCTGACAAGTCTCAATTGCCCGTGGTAAATCTGAACAAAATGCTGCATCAAAATGCGTATTCTTTAAGCGTTGCGCGACTTGCACAGCATCTTGCTTTCCCTTTTCGGTCAATGGAGAGTTACTCCACCCTTGGAGTTTATTATAAATATTATAGTATGTTTGCCCGTGTCTTACTAAATATATATTTTTAATCATTATGGCATCCCTTTCATAATTTATGCTTATTTTAACACCAAACTTAATGTTACCTTACTAAATCGACCACACTTTCTTCATATTTAATCGATATGATTATTTACATGAAGGGAAGGATGAATTTATGAAGTTAAGACAAGCGAATACAACTACTAATATTGCCGCTGCACAAATCATCGGTTTGTCAGGAAAAAATGTTATTGTCAAAACCGAAAGTGGCCAAATTTTAAGACTCCCTCTATCTCCCAAAAAACAACATGATCAAGTTTTTCTCGCCTCATTAAAAGATATTTGGCACAATAAAATTTGGATCCCCGTTAACACTCACCTGCACCAGCTCTTTCAGTTTGATTGGTTAATGGAGCCAGTTAGAGCAGATCATTAAGATTATGCAACAGTTTAACTGATATCCCTTGTTTTTTCCCGAATGTGTTAAAATGAATATCGTTGATATTTTCGCTAAATAGGCGATATTACCTATTAAGTAATCGAAATTCTGGAACTGCGAGGAATTACCTAATGAAAAAAATAGGTCAACTTGTGGACACCCGGATTGGCTTTTGCGGCCTCCTGGTAGTCCTTTTTTGGTTGAAAACGCTCATTGCGTACTTTACCGATTTCAAACTAGGTGCTACTGGTATTGTCCAATACACCATCTTACTTTTAAATCCATTAGCAACAACTCTTTTCTTATTTAGTCTTGCTTTTTATTTCAAACGCTCCCGGTTTTTCTATCCGGTTCTAATGGGTTTAGATATTCTCAATACGTTATTACTGTACTTAAATGTCATTTACTATCGTGAATTTACAGATTTTATGACTATCGCCACAATGACAGGTTATTCCAAGGTTAATGAAGGATTGAGTGGTAGCTCACTTGCTTTAACCAACGTCCATGACTTGTTATATTGGATTGATATTGTTGTAATCCTTATTTTGATGATCTTTAAGAAAATTAAGTTTGATCCGCGAGCAATTAGTGGACGCCTTGCCTTTTCTTTTACATCATTATCCGTATTACTTTTTGGTATCAACTTAATGGTCGCTGAATTCAACCGTCCCCAATTACTGGGACGTACTTTTGACCGTTCCTATATCGTTAAGTATCTCGGTGTAGATGCATTTACCGGTTATGATCTTGCTAAGTCTGAACATACTAACAGTATGCGTAAGAGCGCCAAGAAGTCGGAATTACTTAATGTTAAAAAGTTTACCGATCACCACTTTGCTCCAGCTAATCCTAAAATGTACGGTATTGCTAAGGGGCGAAATGTAATTGTCATTCACTTGGAAAGCTTCCAACAGTTTTTAATTGACAAAAAGATCAATGGTCAGGAAGTTACTCCTTTCCTTAACTCGCTTTATCATGGCAAAGACACATACGCCTTTGATAATTTCTTCCACCAAGTTGGTCAAGGGAAAACCTCAGATGCTGAAAATATGCTTGAAACTAGTACTTTTGGTCTCCCTCAAGGATCCTTGTTTGCCACATTAGGGAGTGATAATACTTTTGAAGCTGCCCCTGCTATCTTAAACCATCGTGCCGGCTATACCAGTGGTGTTTTTCATGGTAACGTTGCCAGTTTTTGGAACCGAAATAATGTTTATAAAAATCTTGGTTTCCAATACTTCTTCGATGCCAGCTACTTTGATACATCTGGTGATAAAGCAATGGGATATGGTCTGAAGGATAAGTTGTTATTTGCAAATTCCATCAAATATCTACAAACTCTTCAACAACCGTTCTATGTTAAGTTTTTAACGGTTTCTAATCACTTCCCATTCACTTTAGATGATGAAGATAAAGATCCAAATTTCCAAACAACTAATACCGGTGATTCCACGGTTGATGGCTACTTTCTAACAGCCCATTACCTAGATCAATCATTACAAGAATTCTTTGCATACTTGCAAAAAACTGGTTTAGACAAAAAGTCTATCATTATGATTTATGGTGACCACTATGGTATTTCTAATTCTGAAAATAAGAATCTAGCAAGTGTCCTAGGAAAGAGTGCTGATAATTGGACCGACTTTGATAATGCCCAATTGCAGCGGGTGCCAATGATGTTTGTAATTCCTGGCTCTGGCGGTCATGGTGGAATCAATCATACCTACGGAGGAGAAATTGACGTCCTACCAACCTTATTACACCTCTTAGGAATCAGCTCTAAACGGTATATTATGTTTGGAACAGATCTGTTTAGCGCTCAGCATAGTCAAACTGTTGCCTTCCGTAATCATGATTTTGTAACTCCGCGTTACACCAGTGTTAACGGTACCATTTATGACAATCGGACTGGTAAAGAAGCTAAGTTGACAGCTAAGCAAAAGAATAGACTCAAAGCTCAACAAAAGCTAGTTAATAAAGAATTACGTCTCTCTGATTCACTCAATGAAAAGAACTTGCTACGTTTCTATACTCCAAAAGGTTTCAAAAAGGTTAACCCTAAGAACTATAACTACTCTAATGGTCTTAAGAAAGCCAAGGCAATTGAAAAGAAGAAAGGCACTAAATCCACTAGTATTTATAGTGAAAATGGCAACCGTTCAACTGTTAACGATTACTCAACAACTGCTCCTGAACAAAATCATTCACGTACCGATTCAAACCGGATTAAGATTACCAATCAGGATGCTAATAATAATTAATATATTTGCAATCAAGCTTGTCTTGATTGCTTTTTTATTTCCCGGGAAATTCGTATTCTAATATAATACTGAAGTTTCCAAATAAAGTAGCCTGAATTGTATAACAAAAGGGCTAACGCTCGGTGACCCGAACGTTAGCCCTTCTGTCTCTGTATCTTAAGTATGAGCATGAAATCAAAAACGTACCATCATACTATTTACTATCAAAATGCATGGATGAACTGTGAGTTGCCATCCTTTTATCAGGATATAGCTTTTTGGCCAAGTCTGTAATAGCTATCGGTGCCTCACCAAACCCTGTAGCAATCAATGGCGCCTTCCCTGGATAAATATTATCATCACCAATAGCGTAGACCCCAGGAATGTTAGTCTGCATTTTTGAATCTACTTTTATCTGATGACGATCAGTAGCCAGGTCCAATTGCCAATCTGTGAGTGCAGCATTGTTAGAAGTAAACCCATAATTAACTAGTACTTTATCAACATTTAAAGTTGCTTCACTATCACTACGCATCTTCTTCAAATTCATCGTAATGCTGCCATTATTTTGCTCTTCAATTGTCCGCGGTAAATAAGGTGTCATTAGTTGAACTGTTGAGGCTTGTAACTGTGATCTAGTTAACGCCAATCCTCTGAACTCTTCTCGACGGTGAATTAAATATACTTTGTCTGCCACCGATTCCAGCATCAAAGCCATATCCATTGCTGAATTACCACCACCAAGTACTGCCACTCGTTGATTAGCATAGTCATCTTTGTGTTTGACAAAATAATTGACCTTACCAACACTTAGTTCGTCAACACCATTCAATGCTAACTTTCGCGGAGTAAATGCACCGTTTCCCAGTGCAATTACTACTGTTTTCGATCTACTTATTCCTTGAGTTGTTGTTATCGTAAACCAATCATCTGCATCTTTAACAACATTCGTAACTTTAGTACCAAGTTTTTGGTCAACTTTTACAATTGACATTTGTTTTTTTAAATCAGTTATCAATTCTTGACCGAGTACGCCAGGCTTGCCAGCAACATCCCAAATCTGTTTTTCAGGGTAAAGTGCCGTGATTTGTCCACCTAATTGCGGTAGTGCTTCAATTAGTTGAGTCTTTAATTCATGCATTCCGGCATAAAAACTGGCAAACATACCTACAGGACCGCCACCAACAATTGTGACATCATATATTGAATCGCTCACAACTATCCTCCTATTTTCTGATTACTTATTTTTTATATTGTAACATGTTCAATAAATCCACTACTGACGTTTAATGATCTTTTATTTTTATAGCCGGTCGTTTAAAATAAAGTTACATTCAATAGGAGGTAACGTTATGGCAAAAAAGAAGATGATCTTAGATCTCGATACTGGTGTTGATGATGCGTTAGCTATTGCATACGCAACCGCTGACCCAGATGTCGATCTGATTGGAATTGTTTCATCATATGGTAATAACCTAATTGATATCTGTGCCCAGAATAGTTTAAAATTACTGGAACTGCTTGGTCAAACAGATGTCCCTGTCTATAAGGGGTTATCGCATTCTAGTACGAGCGACCATTTTGATGTGATGCAGGTTTCCTTAGACATTCATGGTAATAATGGTATTGGTGAAGTGGAATTACCAGCTCCTAAGCGGGCAGTTGAAGACAAGTCTGGCGTTGATTTTTATATCGATGCTGCACATCAATATGGCAAGGATCTGATCATTGTACCTACTGGCCCAATGACTAACCTAGCCGCAGCACTTCAAAAAGACCCCTCAATCGCTAAACTAATTGGTAATGTCACCTTTATGGGTGGTGCCCTTACTGTGGAAGGTAACGTTACGGAAGCTGCAGAAGCTAACATTCACCAAGATGCCGAAGCAGCCAATGTCGTCCTGTCTAATCCAGACTTACCACTAACTATGGTTGGTCTTGACGTTACCTTACGTACACTACTCACAAAACGTGAAACTCAGCAATGGCGCGATTTAGGGACTGCTGCCGGAAAAGCATATGCGGATATTACTGATTTCTATATTGACGCTTACTACAATCTAAACATCGATAAAAACGGTTGTGCTCTGCATGATCCACTAGCAGTTGGAGTATCGCTAGATCCAAGCTTCGTTCAAACCATTAGCCTATTTATGAAGGTTATTTATGATGGCGAAAATTATGGTCGAACAATTGGTAATAATGCTAAGTTAAATGATGCGCATCCAAATGTTAAAGTAGCTGTAAACGTCGATAAAGATCGCTACCTACAAACCTTTATGGACTACTTAACTACGCTGTTTAAACAACACTAATTTGTAATATTAACTTACGGATCCTAGTATGAAGACCGTTTGTCTCTATAATTTGTTGGATGGATGTCGTCTTCTGAAAACACAACAAAAATTGGCTCAAAGTGTTTACGCTTTGGGCCTTTTGTGTACTGTATTACTAGTTTTTATAGCTAGGGACTAACAACAATCGATCTATTAATTTTCTCATTCTTGTTCCACAGAACGTTACTTGTTATAAGTAAGAATTACTAGCAGTGACTCAATTTCCACATAATGTGTTATTAATTTTCACAATCTCTTTTTATTATCTTCAAAGTCTTGTGGCAAACTATGAGATTATCCACAAGATCTTGTGGATAATCTTAATATACCACACCATTATTTCTCACAATCGTTATATTACTAAGGATATCCAGCGGTCAAATAGTTGTGCACAACTTTTCCACAAGCTGTGGATTAATTAACCGTACTTGCACTCTATTTCATATTTAGGTATGATGGAAATAATCAATCATCTTTGTCTGGGGTGCCATTTTGGCTGAGAAATACCCATCGAACCTGCTCTGGTTAGGACCAGCGAAGGGAGATCACAAGGTCGAGTTTTAATTTAAAGAATTAACACCCTACCCTGGCAGACAATTTTAGTCTGTTGGGGTATTTTTATTTGGACAATAATGGTTGAAATTTCAATCATTGGAGGAATTGCACATGCAATCCAAACAACATTTTCATTTACGCGACATTATTCTATTAGCTCTAATTGGCATTATATTTGCTGTAATTTATTTTGGAGCTGACTTTATCTATAATGCTTTGACTGTGGCATTGAGTCCTATTGGTTATGGCCCAGCAGCCAATGATATTACCATGGGAATTTGGTGTATGGCTGGAACACTAAGTGGCTTCCTATTGCGCAAACCTGGTGCAGGTTTCCTTGGTGAATTTTTAGCGGCTGCTATTGAAACATTCATGAATGGTCAATGGGGTGCAGCTAATTTCATTTCAGGTTTTGTTCAAGGGGTAGCCACAGAATTGGGGTTCACCGTAACCGACTATAAAATTTACAATTGGCTTACGGTAGTGACCACATCATTATTTGCCGCCGTTATCACTTTTGGATGGGACTGGTTTAAAAATGGTTATAGTCACTTTGCTCCTGCTATGCAAATTAGTCTCTTTATCATTAGATTCATTTCCATTTTCATCTTTAGTGGTGTTCTCGTTAAGCTCATCGCAAATCTTTTAGAAAGGGCACACGTTGTTAGAAAAGGATATTAATGGCATGACAGATCATATTCTGATTAGCAATTTAAAATTTAACTACTATCCGAAGCAGCCAGTGTTGGACATTCCTAAACTACAAATTCCACTCCACCGCTTTATTATTTTTTATGGACGTTCTGGAAGTGGAAAGTCCACATTATTAAAAATAATTGCTGGACTATTACCAAAATATGGAGGCCACTTGTCTGGGAAAGTGACAATTCCTGAAAGCGAAGTTCCGGCTATGATGTTTCAAGATCCAGGAGCGCAGTTTGCCTTAGATACCCCTCGCCACGAGATTGAATTTGCTTTGGAAAATATTCAGACACCCCAAAGTTTGATTAAATCCAAAGTATTACAAGCTTTAAAAGAAGTGGGCATCATGAAGTTAGCCGATCGAAAGTTCACCACATTGTCTGGTGGGGAACAACAACGGGTGACTTTGGCAGTCATCATTGCAATGAAACGGCAAATCGTATTGCTTGATGAACCATTTGCGAGCCTCGATATTAATAATCGTAAATTAATCATCCACCAATTAATTAAGATGCAACAAGCCGGTAAAACTATCATCATTGCTGACCATGATCTTTCCGACTATAGCAAGTTAAATCCCGTTATTATTGATTTTAACGATGGCGTCAAACTATTAACCCCAGTTCAGCAACAATCACTATTAAAAGCGTCCTCTGCCCCTATTGAATTGAACACTCCATTACCTTCTAATTCAGCTCCTTCAATTATCACATTGCATCACTTTTCTTTATCACGTCAAAATCAATTGTTAATCAACCAAACTGAATTGGAAATTATTAAAAATAAAACTACGCTGATCACCGGCCCTTCTGGCAGTGGAAAATCTTCCTTTTTTAAGGCAATTGCTAACTTAATCCCATATGATGGTTCAGTTATGCTTTTAGATCAAGATTTATCCGCTTATTCGCGTAGTAAGATGGGCCAAACACTTGGCCTGGTGTTTCAACATGCCAACGATCAGTTCTTGAACGTTACAGTTGGCGAAGAAATAGCACTTAGCCAGCAAAACGGCCATCACCCTTACTTTACCAATGAACGTTTACAACGTGCACTACATGATTTACAACTTGATGATTTCACTGATCACATCATTTACTCGTTGTCTGGCGGTCAGAAAAAGAAATTACAAATCCTGATAATGTTAATGATGGGGCAACCACTCTTATTGTTGGATGAACCGTTTAGTGGTTTAGACCGTCAATCAATTGATATTGTTGTAAATCTCATTCAACGATGTCAAAAAATCCTGCCTCAAACTATTTTAATTATCAGTCATCAATTAATGGGTACGCTCCCCTTAGTGGATTACCATCTCCGTCTTATCGATCAGCAATTAATATATCAAGGAGTAGATAATTCATGAATCCAAGTATAAAACTGTTGTTAATAATAATTATTTCCCTGGAAATATCATTTACAAATCATTTAACTGCTAACACTTTTATTATTCTAATCAGTGTGATCTTTTTATTTGTTCACCATATTTCTAAACAGAGTTTTTTTAAACTAATGTTGGTCCCACTTATTCCAGCATTAGCACTTGCCATTACCATTCGCTGGTTTAGCCCCAGTCATAGCTGGTGGTTTGCTACTATCTTAGTCTCTCGGCTTTACGCCTATTGCTTCTTAGGAGCGTTGATTACTGTTTCTACAACCCCACTGGAATTAGCCCGTTCATTAGAACAAAATGCTCACTTGCCTTCCCAATATGTTTACGGAACATTAGCTGCTATTAATATGGTTCCTAGAACGATTCAAGAAGTTAAAATCATCCGTGTTGCAGGGCAAATGCGGGGGGTGCAGTTAAGTTTTTGGTCACCACGTTTATATTTTAAAGCAGTTCTTGCTGCTATTAGTTGGTCAGATCATTTGGCACAAGCGATGGAATCACAAGGCTTTGTCGAAGGCCAAGCTCGTACATATGCTCATCCAATCAAAGTTTCTTTTCGTGACTGGGGACTTTTCTTCACTTGGATTATCTTATTGCAACTATGTTTGACATTCTTCCCTTAATATTTGGTATACTAAAATGCAAAAAAGGGAGACATTTATGGATAATCAATCTACCACAAGTCGAGTGCTCAGTGGTTTAGCATATTTAAGCATTCTCTTCTTACCAGTTATTTTCCCGTTAATTATCTGGATAGTTGATCGTCAAGACCCATATGTTAAACACCATGCCAAAGCTGCTTTTTGGAGTCAAATCTTCCCTGCTATATACGTGCTAGTCACCTTATTGATTTTCTTTATCATGGGTGCTTCCGGAGTGGAGCAAATCCGTTCAGCCGGTGGGTGGATTTTTGCTACTTTAACTGTCTTTGCCTTATTAATTGCTTTACTTTTGTATATTTACAACCTAGCAATGGGAATTAGTGTCCTCATCAAAAGGCAATAATTAATTAACGGTCTAATGATCTGAAAAATGATCACTAGGCCGTTTTTTAATACTATTATTTTCATTTATCAGTATAATAAACAATAGGTACTTTTTATGAAAGGAGTTTACCCAATGTCTACTATTTTAGGGATTATCTTACTCCTCATTGCTGTTGTAGTAGCTAATATTGTCCACCTGGTATGGCCAGTAATTCCCTTAGCAATCTATCAGATTATCGCTGGGGTTATTTTAGCTGTAATTCCTGATTTAAAAACTTTTCAATTAGAACCAGGAATATTCATGCTATTAATTATTGCCCCAATAATGTTTAATGATGGCCAAAACACCTCATCAAAACAATTGGCGCGTGGCTTTTCGCGAACAATGTCAATGGCAGTGTATCTTGCCCTATTCACCGTCATTGTACTGGGGCTTGGTTTACATTTCATTTTGCCACATTCATTTTCATTACCTGTTGCCTTTATGCTCGCTGCTATTATTACCCCAACAGATGCAGTCGCGGTTAAATCATTGACAACCGATGTTGAAATGCCAGAAAACGTCAATATTACCTTGGAACACGAATCGTTATTTAATGACGCCTCTGGTATCGTACTGTTTAGTTTAGCCGAAACTGCCTTATCATCGGGTAAATTTTCAATTGCAAATGGGATTTGGACATTTGTCTATGTTTTCTTTGGAGGAATCATTTTTGGAATGCTCCTGGGTTCCATCTTAATTAATCTCCGAATGCACTTAATGCAACGACATGTTGATATTGCACCAATTGTTATTCCAATTAACATTATGACACCATTAGCAGTTTATTGGCTTGCTGAAGAACTCCACCTTTCTGGAATCCTGGCAGTGGTGGCTGCAGGAATTATGCATAGTATTTTATATGACCGCTTGCATCTTACTTCTACCAAAGTTCAGATTTCTACAACCACAATTTGGAACATCATTTCTGATGCTTTGAACGGTCTGGTTTTTGTTTTCCTAGGATTGAGTTTACCAATGGTATTGGGTCATATGAAACAACTTCAAACCCTGAAAATTATTGTCATCGCTTTGATCTTATATGTAGTCATGACAGCATTACGATTTTTCTGGTCAGAAATCGGTCTGGTTAAATTACACTCAACGGAACTCCACAAAAATAGGCAGCATGATAGCCTAATCCTTGCAATCGGTGGTATTCACGGAACTATTACCATGGCCATGGCCTTTTCGATCCCAGTCTTAGTCAACGCTGACCGGATTGCGATGCGAAATGCTTTAATTTTAATTGCTGCATTTGTCATTCTCATCAGTTTAACGGTTGGTACCATTGCTTTTCCAAAACTATTGCCAAAGAAAACTGCTGATTACACCAAAGCAGAATTTCAAAAAGCATTAACTGCCACCGTTCAATATGCAATTACTGAATTAAACAGTAATGATAATATTGATCGAGAAAAATCTCTAGTTATTGACCAGTTAACAAGTCAACTAACCATGCGAGCACGATTAAATACGGAACGCTACAATAAACTTCTTCAAAAGTGTCACCAAGTAGAGCTAGACACTCTAGAGGGACTCGCTGATAATAATATCATTAATGCAAAGCAAGAGCGGGCATATTCTCGTTTAATAGCCCGTGACCTTTTCAACAAATCATCCCATGGATTTTGGAATGTTGTTGCAATGCTTTACCATCGTTTTCAGTGGCTACGGGCTCGTCATCGGATTACTAAAATATACCGTAAACACCCTGAAGTTCAAAAAGATCACCAAGCGCAGTTCAAGGTTATCAATGATCAAATCAGCAACATTTTACGGATTGTTATCCGGAGAATCAATAAATACTTAAATGATGTCCAAACACCAAATAATGCTTATGAAATTGCTGCTGTTCGGCGTACATACTTAAACCGATATCGCTTCTTCTCCAGAAAGAGTCAGATTGATGCAGACAAAATGACCAATTTCTTCATCGACGCATTTCAATCAGAACACAGCTATATCCAACAGCAAGCTGCCGCAGGTAAATTCTCATCTGAATTAGCAAATGCTTTAAATGAACAAGTTTCTACTGACCAGCTTGTCTACATGCAATCCCTCGATTAACGTTCATATTAATACTTTTTTCAAAATCAATATCAGCAAAAAAGATCTTAAACATTCGACATTAACCGTTTGTTTAAGATCTTTTGTTAAATATTATTTATTCTAATCATGCACTAAAATTCGTAAATCCCAACCGCGCATGTTTGGTTCAGGCTGCTGACCAGTTAGTAAATCTGTCCATCCATTTACTAACTCATCAGGTAATTTGCGATCCTCATTTCGCATATTTAAAACAAAGTAAATTGATTGCCCAGAATCATTAACCCGCTTGGTAATCTCAAGATCAGTTGGTGTAGAAATAACACCTTGAATGCCTGTTGACCGAATTATTCCGTCCATGAAGTTACTCAGCCCATCATGATCTAGTCGACTACCAACATACCATGCCTTTCCTTTACCAAATGAATTGACAGTGATTGCTGAAGTTCCCGCATAAAATTCTGAATCATATTGAGCAACAGTCTCTGTCCGTTCACCTGTAAGATGAATTAAATCGCAAAGATAGTGACCCTCAGCAGTTTTTTTACCTTCTTCAAACACTACCTTAGTGTGTTGGCCAGGAACCATTGCATCTGTTTCTTCTACCCAAATTCCTAAGACATCCTTTAGTGGGCCCGGATAACCACCTAAAAAGACATTATCACTGGTATTAACCATTCCAGACATATATGTGGTTATAAACTGTCCACCTTGAGATACATAGTCATTGATCTTACCTGCTAACCCGTCTTTCATCATATAAAGTACTGGTGCAACAATTAAGTCGTACTGACTAAAGTCATCATCTACACTAATAATATCTGTTGGGATATTTCTTTCATAGAACTGACGATAGTAATCTAAAATTGATCCTACATAGTCCATTTCCTGGGAAATACCTGCTACATATTCGTATGACCAGAAATTATTCCAGTCAAAGATAATCCCCACTTTAGCTGGTACCTGTGATCCTAAAAAGGTCTTGCCAACTTTTTTAAGTTCATGACCAATTTGCGCGACTTCTTGAAATGCTCTAGTATCGGTTCTTTGTGAGTGGCTAATTACTGCCCCGTGAAACTTTTCAGAACCACCAATTGCTTGTTTTAACTGAAAATATTGTACAGTATCTGCACCATGAGCAATCGCTTGATATTTCGTAGCTCTCATTTGGCCAGGACGTTTTAGAGGGCTATATGGTTGCCAGTTCACTTGTGAAGGAGTTGATTCCATCAACATAAATGGTTGGTGCTTTAAACTCCGCATTAAATCATATAAAAACGCTGGTTTATACGCAGGATCGTTATAAGCTGGGTAAGAATCATAAGCGATAATGTCCTGATCTGCTGCCCAAGATTGATAGTCAATCATCTTGTTTGGAGTACTATGGAAGTTAGTTAAAATCGGCGTCTTTTGATCATATTCTTCAATTGTTGCTTTTTCCATCCGATACAGGTCACGTAGAGCCTCAGATTGGAAGCGAAGATAATCTAATGACAAACCTGCAACTATTGTATGAGTCCCTTCTGGTCCCCATGCATCTCCTAGTTCGTTAGGAACAACAATTTCATCCCAATGATAAATAGTATGGCTCCAAACGTTGTTATTCCATGCTCGATTAAGTTGGTCTAATGTTTGATATTTTTGTTGCAACCACTTTTGGAATGCATGTTGGCAATTTTCACAATAACAATTTCCACCATACTCATTATTAATATGCCAAGCAACAATGTGAGAATTATCACTGTAACGTTGTGCGAGTTTAGCTACTAAATCTTTTGCTAATCTCCGATAATTTTCTGAACTAGGGCAAAAATTATGGCGTTGACCAAAAACATGTCGTCGCCCTTGATAATCAACCCGTGCTACATCTGGATATTTTTTGAACATCCATGCTGGCATGGCGGCAGTTGATGTTGCTAATACAATTTTAAAATCAGCTGCTGTGAGCTTGTCGATAATTTTATCGAGCATACTAAAGTTATATTGGCCTTCAGCGGGCTCTAAAAGTGACCACGAAAAAACATTAACAGTTGCTGAGTTTATATCGGCCTTTTTAAATACCTGAATATCATCATCCCAGGTATCAGATGGCCATTGCTCAGGATTGTAGTCACCACCGTATAAAACAGTTGGTAATTGGTTCTTTTTCATATTGGCCTCCCATTTACTCTTTTAAGTTTACCGTCATCACTTTATCTCCGTGGTGAACCTTTGATCCATCAGTTATTTGTTGGTCAATATTGACATGATTTGGACGAACCATGAAGGTAACCACCGTGTCCTTATATCCATTCTGTCGAATTAAATCACGGTCAAATTCGGTCAGAAGTTCACCAGCATGAACTTTTTGCCCATCAGTATAGTGAACGTTAAAGCCAGCTCCTCGCATGTTCACGGTCCCTAAACCAACGTGAACAATTACTTCCAGTCCGTTATCAGAAACGATTTCAAACGCATGCTTAGTAGAAAAGGTAAATTTGATAACCCCATCAAATGGTGCATAAATCCGACCATCACTTGGTGCAATGGCAAATCCCTTGCCAGGAAATCCTACTGTGTTGTCTTCATTGACAACCTTCTGCAAATTAATTAACTCACCATCCGCAGGAGCGAGTAATTCTGTTCCCTGTGATGTTACTAATGATTGATCATCATCACTAGCTTTAATCTCACCCTTTGCTAACTTATCTTTCAATTCTTCGACAATTTCAGCATGCTTTTCTTCTGAAAGATGAACTTTCAATAAGAACACAATGATTGACAAGATTGCCAATACCATCGGAATATAGAAAGCCATACTATCAAAAGTTCGAATGTCTTTTGCTGTCATATCTGCAGCCGTTGCTGCACCAGTCATTCCAGCAGCAACCGCAATGTAACCAACTAGTCCATTGGAAATAGCACCAGTTAACTTATCAATCATTGGACGAACGGCTAAAACGACAGCTTCGTTACGTTGTCCATTCTTTAATTGACCATATTCAATAGCATCAGTGAACGTTAAGACAGTTACAAGTTGAGCATAGTTAATGTTAAACAGCACTAACCCTAAGTCCATCATGAAAATATTAGACCTACAGAAAATAAAGATAATGTATGCTAATACCATGCAAACTTGTCCCATAATAAAGAGCCATTTCCGCGGAATAAACTTATTTAAAATTGGGAACAGGGGACTGGTACAGAACCCAATGATAGTTGCAATTACCCCAACAATCCAAAATTGACCTGGCTTACCAATGACAAATTTGTAAAGGTAAAATAGTACCCCATTAGTGATTACGTAAGCACATGAGTATAGCAAGTATGCTAGTGCTGGCCACAAAATCTGATCGTTGTGAAAAATCGCTGAAAATACGTCACGAATCGTGGTCTTTTGTTTAGCAGAGTTACGAATAATATTATGCTTTTCTTTTGTTCCAAAACATACTGCTAAGGCACTTAAAATGGCAAGCGCAGTAATAATGGCCGCAAAAGCAAACCAACCAATTGGGCCTTCTTTATGTTGCCCAGTAGCGAGATATGTAAAGTAAGTTACAATTGGAACCACAATGATTGTTAATCCATTCCAACCAATTGTTCCGGCAAATGCACCTAATGAAGTGTAAATCCCACGTTCATTAGAATCTTCGCTCAAGGCTGGAACCATTCCCCAGTATGAAACATCAGAGAAAGAGTAAAAGATATCAAAGGTTAAGAAAATAATGACGAATAAAATTGCAAATAGTACCCAGTTAACCTTTGCTAATCCAAATATTCCGGTGAAAAGCACTAACATCAGCGCTCCTGAAACAATGTTTCCCCAGAAAATCCATGGCTTAAATTTACCCCAACGTGTCTTTGTATTATCCACGATATTACCAATAATGGGGTCAACAATTAATTCCAAAATCCGCACCCCAACAATTAAACCGGTAATCAACGCGATCAGTTTATTAGCAACATGCTTGCTTAAGCCGTCAAACATCCCACTAGTAACAAAGATGATAAGGTATGTACTCATCACTCCATAGAATGCTGAATGGCCTACGTTTCCAAAACAGAATGCCGTTCTTGAAATCCATTGAGCTGCTGTTAATTTTGTTTTTGGCTTTTGATTAGTATCCACAACTCATAATCCTCCTCAAAATTCTTGTAATCGCTTACAATTTTAATTATAGATATCACCGCTTTGATGTAAATAATTCTTGAATAATAAATAAAGGATTTACTAATGTTTAGTAAATCCTTTACTAAGTGTTTTTATTTTCTCACAAAACTTTGTCGAATAACCAAACGTGTATCCACCAACGTATGGGTATGTGGTCGTCCAGGATGATTGATCAAATCGTGAAGGTCATCTACAGCAATCCGGCACATTTCGGGCTGGTTAATTTCATAAGTCGTTAATGGTGGAGACACATATTTAGCTAGTTCACTATTATTAATGCTGATAATGGAGGTGTCTCGTGGGACCAATACCCCTCCCTCATTAAACGCCTGCAACACACCCACGGTAATCGTATCTGATGCACAAATAAATGCATCAGGCAGACCGATTTTACCAAAACGTTCAATAATTTGTTGACCAATCCGTCGTCCATTTTCGACCGTAAACGCCCCGCTTGAAAATATTGGTGCATCTTTCATTCCATACTCTTCTGCTACGATTTTAAAAGTGGCAGTTCGTGAATCTGCCATTATTGGTCGATCGGCGATTTGTAATCCTTGTCCACCAATGAAACCGATTCTTTCAAATCCGTTTTCAATCAATTGGACGAAAGCATTGCGAACTGTCAGTGACAAGTTTGGCTGAACTGAGTCGAAATATTGCGGAGCTGGATTGGTATCAATAATCACTCCAGCTGGTAGAACCTTATGCAACCGTGATAATTCTGACATTGTGAGGTGATTAGCTCCAACACAGATGAAACCTTCATGATGGTCTGCGTTATCAATTAGTTCTTCAATATCAGAATAAGTTTTCACATGCAATTGGCGTTGCTTCAATACTTTACGAATTGCCTTATTTAAAGTTGCAAAGTAGACATCATTTTGTTGTTCCTGCTCTGTTACACGAAAAAGTAGTGCAATCTCCTTTCCACCTAACGGACGTTCATGATCTTCCCAGTAACCTAATACATCCGCTACTGCCAGTATTTTATCTCTTGTCTGGTCAGTGATAGATAATGTGGGATCACCATTTAGTAACCGTGAAACAGTAGCAGAAGAATAACCAGCCCGTTGGGCAACTTCCTTGACTGTTACCAAGTCTATCTCCTCATTTCATTAGTGAACATACTTTTGTAAAAACTTTTGAACATGGCGTTGATATTGTTGCGGCGACGTTTGATATGATTTCGCATGCGCTGCTTTTGGTACTATCCATAATTGACGTGGTCCCCTGGTGGCACGGTAGTTTGTATATACCATTTGAGTTGGCACAAAATCATCCTCTGCTCCATGAATGAAGAGCATTGGTCGGTGATTCCGATGCAGTGACGCCACCGAGCTTGCCTGCGCCGTAAAGAACCCATTTGCAACCCGGTTAACAATGCTTAATGATGCTTCCGCGGGCTTGGCAATAACAGGTGGCATATGATACATATGACGAGCTTCATGGTCAAGTTCATCCGCTAAACTAGTATAGCCACAGTCCTCTACAAACGCCTTCACTTGGTGCGGTAATTGAATTCCACTGATCATCATCGTCGTCTCACCACCCATACTGACCCCAAACATTACAATTTGACTATCCTGACCGTTTTTCTTAATCAGCTGTTCAATCCATTTTCGAGCATCATAACGTTCTGGCCACCCATAACCAATATATCGTCCCTGGCTTTGACCATGTGCCCGTGCGTCTGGTAACAATACGTTATATCCCATTTGGTGAAACATTGCTGCATAAGCTCCCATGGACTCCTTATTGTTCATAAAGCCATGGCAAATTAAGACACTTTTATTTGATGGGTGATTAGCTGGAATATAATCGGCTACTAAACGATAATTCTTGGTAGCTGACGTTATTTTCCAAGTCTGTTTATGCGTATTCTTAAACCATTTTTTTTGATGGTATAAAGGATCAGACTTCTTTAATGTTTGAGTATTACTGCGGATAAACGATTTATGACCGGGAACCATCCCCACCTTAAAAAAATATAAACCGGCAGCTACCCATAATATTAATAGAATTCCACATATCCAAGCAAACCATTTCCAAATGTGACGTCGACGGCTGTTTCCTTGTCTCATAATATTCTCCCTTGTCCCAATAATAGCGTTCATTTTAGCGCATTTTGCAAAAAATTGCACCAGCCCTTTTCCACGTTCCGTGGTTCAATGGTAAAATAGAAGTTAGTTATCTAAAGGGGGAGTATGTATGTTTCCTGAACGTCTCCGGGCACTACGTCGTGGTCAAAAAATCACTTTAAAACAATTAGCAACTGAATTAAATCGCCATCTTGGTCCTAATGAACGGCCGAATACTGCTTCACAAATTGGTAATTGGGAACGCGGAATTCGTACCCCATCATACATTGAAGCCAAAAAATTAGCAGAGTTTTTTGATGTGAGTTTGGATTATCTGACAGGTAAAGAAGATCACGATGACTATGATCTTGCTAAACTTTTCTTCTCTAGTAAAAGTTTAACGTTCAATCATACCAAGTTATCCAGTGAAGACCGTTACGAAATCTTTCAGTTAATTGATGGTTATTTAACTGGTCGGAACCACCGCAAGGATACTGACAAATTCTATGGAAAACAAGAAGAATTGAATTTACATTTTAACTAAAGGGTACTTTTATGAATCCAAGAAAACTTAAAAAAATCAAAAAACAATTTCATAAAGAACACACCGTTGTTCATAAATCATCTTACATTCAACAGTTAGAACAGTATGGAGAACTGTTTAGTGATTTTTCAAAGATTAAATTTCTTATCAATAATGCTCTTTTAAATGACCGACTATTACGTTCGGGATTGCTTCCGCAACCTTTACCTAAGATGTTATTACCAGATGATACTCAAGATATCATTTTTAAACAAATTAATAGTAAATATCCGCAAGGTGACCCTACAGGTGATCAACTATGGAATAAATACACAGCTGCATTGCCAAAATTAGACGAATTGTTGCGTAATTTCCGCGATTATCTCGAAGATACTTATGGAATGTGGTCATACACAAACTCCTCATTCACGAATGCATTAAGTAAGTACCTCAATGGTGCGCCCGTTTTAGAAATTATGGCCGGCAATGGTTATATTTCCAAAGGGTTGCGTAACTCTAACCCCCATCAAACTATCTATACAACGGACAGTCAGGAATGGGTAACTGAAAACGAAACTGGAAAACACCCGGTAACGTCAATCGAAAAGCTAGACGCTATCGCAGCAATTGATAAATATGGAAATGAAGTGCAGTATGTAATTATGTCATGGGCTCCTGATAAAGGTGACCAAGATTGGCAGGTTTTACAGTATTTACGTAAAAACTATCCAGATATCAAATTTTTGGTAGTTGGTGAGCAAAATGGGGCTACTGATTCAAAGGCTTTCTGGAATAATGCTCAATTATCTCAGCCTGAAGATCTCCAAAATGTTAATCAATACCTTAAAACATTTGATTTAATTGATGAACAAATTTATCTAGTAAAATAAAAAATCCGTTACCACTAAGGTAACGGATTTTGTGTATTGATACTATCTCAGGTTTAACTAGCTGTCCACTGCTATTTAAACCGGACACCCTGCAATCCGGCAGGTTAACGTGTCCCACTCGAAATGTCATATGGTAGCCATTTGGGTTGCTACCAGACCTCTCGACTCATCGCAATGTTTATCTTAACATTATTAATTATAAAACTCAAACTTATTCTGCTGCTTTCCGGTTTTCAACTGTCATGGCTAGTTGATCAGCTACCCATTCTTTAAAATGATTAACCGCTTCTGCAGTATCGACTGCTTCAGCATCAGCAACTAACTCATCAATCCGCAGTGACGATTTATTCAGGTCATCACCTTCTGCAACCATGTAAATTTTTACCTGATATTTTGAATCACGAGTTAATAACTTTGGATCTAACCGTGGTGCTTCCGCCATCGGTACATTAATAAGATTTGTTTCTAAGCGGACACTTAACGCTTCGCCTACTGGCATCTTAACCTGCCATTCATACCGACATAAATAGCCACTAGCTAGCTGATCAGCCATAAAATCCAAGGCTTGAGCAATGGTTGCATCTTCTTGGATTTTTGCTGTTGTAGTATTAGTTGTTGTAACTTGAACATGATCACTCTCTAACTGAGCTAAATATTCTTCGTAAGTTAACTGCATTATTTAATCCCCCGCCGTTTTTCGCGATATTTTTTTTGCATAAATAATTCTCGTTGCTTAACTCCTAGCACAATTCCATACACACATAGTACAATTCCGATGATCGCTAGTAGTTGAATCAATAATCCGCTTACTGATGATTTTGCTTTAACTTGCAGTAAGCCACCTAAGCTTATAATGCCATAATACATCATTGCAGCAATGGTCGCATAGTTTGAAAAGTGCCAATCAGCTACTGCTAATAATGTAACAATGATTGCCACTATAATCATCAATACCAAAGTGGTTATTGATTCTTGACTAATTACGGCAATCCCGTGTTGTGAAAACATCGTTAGTTCAATCACTAATGCGATCAATAACGTAACTACTGTCACAGCAATAATCTTAATAATATGGTTTTGTTTTTTCATAATTGATTCCCTTCACTTAATCCCTTCCATTTTACTATCTGGGAGCAAAAAGCTCAATTTTTACGGCGTTCCATGGTATTATAGATGAAAAGACAGAAAGGGAATTTTATATCATGGCAAATGGAACATACCAAAGTATTTTAGCGCCAATTGATGGTTCAAAACAAACACCTATCGTAATGGACCGCGCCATTCAAACCGCCATTCATAATCATGCTCACTTAGACATTTTAAACGTTGTGCAAATTAATCAAGTAACTGAAGGATTTGCCACCTTGACTGATATGAGTGATGGTAAAACACATGAGCTTGTTCAAATTGTCGAAAAACGTCTACGAGACTTGGAAAAGCAAGCAAAAGATGCTGGTGTCGAATCAGTTGATATTCATATTCGATTTGGTAACCCGAAACTAGTTATCTCTCGTGACTTTATCAAGGATCATCACAATGATCTCATTATCATTGGTAGTACCGGATCTTCCCGTATTGAACGAATGTTGTTAGGCTCTACCACTGGGTATGTTGTCCGGATGGCCAAGTGTGATGTGATCGTTGCACGAGATAAACACTAAATCAAATTTCCTAAATGTAGTCAATAATAAATAATAGCCGCTGGCATTCACTAATTCGAATGCTCGCGGCTATTAATATTTACCAAGAGTTGTGATAGATCAATGACTAAATTAGTCTAAATTCAATTCTTTCTTTACCAAATCAGCAACTTCTTCATTGGTATCAAGTTCCATTGCCTTTTCAGCTAATTTAGCACAATCCTTAGTGTCTAGATCCTTCATCATTGAACGAGAACGCAAAATTGAAGAAGCAGACATTGAGTATTCATCCAATCCCATTCCCATCAATAATGGTAATGCTAATTCATCACCAGCCATTTCACCACACATTGCGGCTTTAGTACCGTGACGGTGAGCAGCGGCAATAACGTGGTTAATTAGACCCAAGAATGCTGGGTTCAGTGGTTGGTAAAGGTATGACACAGCATCATTACCACGGTCAGCAGCAAAGTTGTATTGGATCAAGTCGTTCGTACCAATACTAAAGAAGTCAACTTCAGCTGCCATCTTATCAGCATTAATTGCGGCCAAAGGAACTTCGATCATCATTCCAAGCTTAATGTCATCACCTAAACCAGGGTGATCCTTTTGCAATTCATCCTTGCATTCAGCAAAAATCTTCTTAGCTTGACGTAATTCTGCCAATGTTCCGATCATTGGGAACATAATTGACAGTGGACCAAATTCAGAAGCACGAATCAAAGCTCGTAATTGAGTCTTGAAAATTTCTGGGCGATCTAAGCAAATCCGAATTGCCCGGTAACCTAAGAATGGGTTCATTTCATCTGGTAATGGCATGTAATCTAATGGCTTGTCACCACCAATATCAAGGGTCCGCACAACCACTGGCTTACCTTTCATACCAACAATAGCCTTCTTGTAGGCTTCAAATTGTTCGTCTTCAGTTGGCATGTGGTCAGAACCCATGTATAAGAATTCTGAACGGAATAATCCAACACCATCGGCACCTTGCTTCATGGCGTCATCAACGTCATCTGGAGTACCAATGTTAGCAGCAATTTCAAAGTGCTTACCATCCTTGGATACTGAAGGTGCATCTACCAATTTAGCCCATTCAGCACGTTCTTTTTCAAAAGCATCGGCCTTAGCTTGGTAATCTTTAATTTGGTCATCAGATGGATCTACGATAATATCACCGTGCAAACCGTCAACAATCACGTTTTGACCATTTTGAGCATTTTCAGTAATGTTTTCTGAACCAACAACTGCTGGAATCCGTAAAGTACGGGACATAATGGCAGCATGGCTAGTCCGACCACCTAGGTCGGTGACAATTCCCTTAACAAACTTGGCATCCATCTGTGAAGTATCAGAAGGTGTGATTTCTTTAGCAACAATTACCACTGGCTTATCAATACCAGCAATGTTTGGCAATTGCTTGCCTAATAAGTGACTCATTGCACGCTTAGCAACATCCTTAACGTCCGCTGCACGTTCTTGCATGTATTTGTTGTCTGTCATTGCAGCTAACATGTCGGCGAAGTTAGTAGTTACTTTGTCAACGGCAGCTTCAGCGCTAGTCTTGTTATTGTTGATGTCATCCTTGATTTGACCAAGCATTTCTGGGTCAGAAAGGATTGCAATGTGAGCATCAAAGACTTCAAGTTCTTCATCGCCTAAACGTCCCTTAGCATTTTCCTTGATCTTTTGTAATTCATCAATTGAGTCATTAAATGCTTTTTCAACACGTGCGTATTCAGCATCTGTATCTTCAACTTTTTTATCCTTGTCATAAGAAAGATCAGGATCGATTAATAGGTACGCTGGTGCAATTCCAATTCCATCACTAGCAGCAATTCCTTTTACGTCTTTTGACATGATGTTTCCCCTTTTCATTTATAAAGTTAACATATAAAGATTATAGATCGTTCGTAAGCCTAATACTAGAGCAAATGATAAACGCTTTCAAAATTTGATAAAAAGAAAAGAAGTTTCACACTTCTTTTCATATTCTATTAGTCTTCGGCGTGTTTTGCATGGTCCTTAGAATGGGCATTATTTTGACCATAGTAAGCATTAGCACCATGTTTTCTGTAGTAGTGCTTATCCAATAAGTATTGTGGTAATTCAAGGTTAGCACGAGTTAATTGCATTGAGTGGTAGTCTTCTTCAGCAACAACTTCCAATACCTTGGCATTGTAAACAGCTTTATCAGGTGTTGGGCCCCATGCAAATGGTCCATGTTGCATTACAAGGGCGGCAGGAGTTGCTTCATAATCTAAGCCCCGCTCTTTGAATGTCCGAACAATCACCTTACCAGTGTTGCCTTCATAGTCTTCTTCAATTTCTTGTTTAGTTAAGGCGTCAGCTGCTGGAATATCATTGTAGAAAGTATCAGCATGGGTAGTGTTTAATGCTGGAATGTCCATGTGTGCGGCAGCAAATGAAACGGCCCAAGGTGAGTGAGTATGAACAATCCCACCAATCTTAGGGAAGTGGTTGTAAAGGTAAGTGTGAGTAGGGGTGTCAGAAGAAGGATTGTAGTTTCCTTCAACAACTTCACCCTTTAAGTTCACAACAACCATGTCTTCTGGCTTCATATCTTCATATGGAACACCAGATGGCTTAATAACGTACAAGCCCTTTTCACGGTCAATTCCTGAAACATTTCCCCAGGTAAAGGTAACTAAACCTAACTTAGGTAATTGCATGTTAGCTTCATAAACTTCTTTTTTGAGTTCTTCGAGCATTTTATAATTCTCCTTAATTTTTACTTATTTACAGGTTCTTGTTGAATGCCAACTTCTTTGAAGATTTGGTCAAAGTATTGTTTAGCATCTTTAATTTCATCCACCGGATCCTTGTCACCATTGTCACCAGTCCACATTTCAATAGTGTAACTGCCGTTGTAGTTCAAACGAACCAGTTCCTTGAGTAATCCAGGGAAGTCAACACATCCATCACCAAATGGAACATTCTTAAATTGTCCCTTAAACGTTGGTGTAACAGCTTTGGTTTCTTTCAAGTGAACCGCAGCAACGTTATCAATGTTCTTTTCAAAATCAACTGGAACATAGTTTTCAGGCCAAGCGCTAAGATTCCCCAAATCAGGATAAGCTTGTAACCATGGACTATGAATTTGACTCTTTAATTCTACAATTTTTTCAATTGAATTCAGGAATGGATCATCCATCGTTTCAATTGAAAGCATCACCATTTTTTTAGCAGCCATGTGAACGCACTTTGCCAAGTTTTCGACATACAGTTCACGTGACATCATTGTCTTGTCTTCGTAATATACATCGTAACCAGCCATTTGGATGTTGTGGATACCAAGGTCAACCGCTAAGTCAATCGCCTTTTGCATAATTTCTAATGACTTTTGACGGATTGCTGGATCCTTAGACCCTAATGGGTAACGACGGTGACCAGATAACATCATGGTGTTAATACGACTATTCGTTGCCCACATTGCATTCCGAAATTCAGCACGCTGTTCTTTTGTCCAATCCAGACGTGCCAATCGTTCATCACTTTCATCAATCGAGAATTCCAAGAAATTAAATCCAAGGTCATGGACTAATTGAAACTTTTCTTGCCATGTTAAATCTTGTGGCAAAGCTTTTTCATAAATACCTAATGCATTTTCTGTCATAACAGCAGTTCCTTCCTACTAAAAAAGCAATGACGAACTAACTACAGCCCGCCATTGCTTTGCAAAAAAGAGATTATTTTGACTGAGGCAGTTTGTAATTAACCCCAAATACGGTCAATTTCGTTCTTGAACTCTAATGCTGCAGCGTGTGGATCATCAGCACCGTGAATAGCACGTCCAGCAATAAAGGTATAGACTGGGAGGCCCTTGAATAACTTCAGAACTTCTGGCTTTACACCACCAGTAACGGATACCTTAAAGCCCATGTCAATCAAGCTCTTAACTGAGTTAAGATCTTTTTCACCCCAGGTTTGACCAGCAAATTTTGCATCCCGGCTTTGGTGATAAACAACTTGATCAATACCATTGTCAAGCCATTCTTGAGCACGTTCTTTGTTGTCCCAACCTTCATAAAGTTCAACTTGCACTTCAATTTCTTTTTGTGCGTTTGCCATTGTTGGCACAGTTGCAGCATTGATACAAGTTAACCAATCTGCACCGTGTTCCTTAGCGATCTTACCAATGTGACCACCAGCGTCAGCAACCTTAGCATCGGCTAGCACAATCTTGTCAGGAGCAATTGCTCGTAAATCACTAACTGCGTCCATTCCTTCTTGGTAAATCAAGAGGGTTCCGGCTTCAACAACATCAACGACATCACTAACTTGACGCGCTACATTCAATGCTTGGGCAGTAGTATCAGTGTCCAAAGCAACTTGTAACATTGGTTTTGCCATTTTCAGATCTCCTTTAAATTACTTGTTTAATTTTGCTTGTAACTTTTCGTTGTTCTTAACAGCGTCTTCAACTTCTTGCTTGGACATAACGTTCTTAACACCGATAACGATGGCACCACGCTTTTCAGCTTCGTCAAACATCTTAACGAATGGTAAGGAAGTGAACACTACGTCGTAGTTCCGAGCAGTTCCCTTTGCTTCAGAAACAGAAGTGTGATCTGAACTAGTAACGTCAAAGCCTAAATCCTTCATAGCCTTAGTAGCTGTCCGTGAAAGCATTAAACTAGTTCCTGAACCGTTAGCACATGCACTTAAAATTTTCATAATGAAATCCTCCTAGTTAATTACAGACCTAATTTTATATTAATTATTTTGCTGATTCAGCTTCTTCTTCATGCATCTTCTTCCATGCATCGTAATCCTTAACGATTAAGAAGTAACCCTTTGGATCGTGACGGTATTCCAATTGAGGAATAAGAACGAAGATGATGATAACAACAGCAATTCCGATGTAGCCTAAGTACTTCATGATGACAGTTGCGAGTGGCCATACGGTTGCCCAGTCGAACATACCAAGGTAACCACCGTAAGTTGCCATGCCGACCCAGGTTGCGATCAATGCTGATCCACCAACTTGAATCAAGCCTGAAACAAATGGTGCGATCATAGCGTACTTGTAACCACCACGGTTGTTAGCGAAGACACCAATTGCAGCGTTATCGAAGAACAGTGGAATAAATCCAGCAATAACAATTGTTGGTGAGTGGAAGATGATCAGTAAGATGATCATTAAGAATTGACCAAGAGCACCGAACATAAATCCAATAGTGGCAGCGTTTGGTGAACCAAATCCTAAAGTTGCAGCAACGTCGATACCAGGAACGGAACCTGGAAGCCAACGATCAGAAATACCAGTGAATGATTCAGTCAATTCGTTAACGAATGTCCGAACACCTAATTGCAAAATAGCTAAGTAAACAGCAAACATCAATGAGGTTTGGATAATGTAGAAGACAAAGCTTTGTCCAGCCTTCATAAATCCAGCCTTGATTAAGTAAGATGGGCCTAAGATGATCAAAATAATACCGAAGAAGATGATCATTAAGATCGCGGTGGAAACCATGTTATCGTTAAACATGGATAGCCAACCTGGTAATTCGATATCTTCCAAACGCTTAGATTCAGTCTTACCCTTAGCCTTAGCACGCTTTTCCATCCATTCAGCCCATTTAGCAAAGATGAAGATACCAAACATTTGTTGGTGAGCAATACCGAATCCAGCACCATCAGTTAATTCCTGAGTAATACCAACGGTAAGGTTGGAACCAACGGCCCAGTAAAGGCCTAATACAATACTCATGACAATCAGAAGTGGAATCCGTCCCATCTTAGGGAAACAGAATAGGAAGAGCCAGAAAGCAGTAGCAGCTTGTTGAACTTGAACATTACCAGTTGTAAATACGGCACGCAACTTGGTGTACTTTTGGAAACGAACCAATAAAATGTTCATAATGTATGCAAACAATAGCAAGAGCATTGTGTCCGCAAAAGAACGACCAAAGCGTTTCATAATCCCAACAGTAACAGCGTTCTGACCGAAGTATGGGTCAGTAACCATGGCTGATAGATGGAAACGTGACTTCAAACCAACTAAGATAGGCCGGAATGATGTAACCAATCCACCAGAACCAACAGTTAAAATAAAGTAACCAATTGTAGCCTTTAGAAATCCAGAAAGTACTTCATACCATTTTTTCTTTTCCAGAAGGTAACCAAGTAGAACAATAAACCCAATCATGAAGGCTGGTTGTTCTAGAATGTTTTTGGCAAAGTATTCCCAGATTGTCATTAAAACATTTAATATTCCGCTCATATTATTTCACCTTTTAATTTGACAATCTTACATATTGTGTTTCTTCATAACATCACGATAATCATCCATTGTCTTAATCTTTAACAGATCATCAACCATACCGTCTTCCATTAACATGTCAGATAAGTTGGCGATGTTCTTAACGTGAGTATCGTGATCCTTAGCAGCAAGCATAAAGAATAACTTGGCATCCTCGTCAGGGTTACCATCCTCAAAAGAAACCTTTTCAGGCATGATTGTGAAGCCAATTCCAGTTCCAAGCACACCGCTATTTTCAGCTGATGAGTGTGGCATTGCCACGCCGGGTACAATCACGATGTATGGGCCATATTCCTTTACGTCGGAGATAACTTGGTCAATGTATTGATCACTAACCAAATTATTTTTCTTCATAACTTCCCCACTAATACGAATTGCATCTTCCCAATTATCTGGATGCTTATCAGTAATATTAACTAGTCCATTTTCTAAAAAGTAACGTAACATTTTATAAAATCCTCCACAGCCCACCCGATCGTAGGCTAATTAATTTTTAATCATTAAACTAAGCCCTTCTAAATTTAACCAATCGCGAATTAAAGTAATTCTGGGAATGGTAAGTCTGGCTTGTTCTTGAATGCGTCGTGGAATCCACGGTCGTACATGTATTCAAAGTCATCCTTGTTTTGTGGGTAACTGAATCCACCACCAACTTGAAGGATGTATGGCTTGAATCCGTAGTGAAGACGGTACTTCTTGAGTTCCCAAAGCTTGATAATGTCTTTTGGATCTGCGAAGAAGTTAGACCAGATGTCCCAGTGCATTGGGATAACAACCTTAGTCTTCAAGTCTTCTGACATCCGAAGAACTTGTGAGTCGTCCAACTTGTCGGTAATACCACGTGGGTTTTCACCATAAGCACAAAGGGCAACATCAATCCGGTTTTCGTTACCATGCTTAGTGAATGTGTTGGACATGTGTGAGTCACCAGCATCGTAAAGGTTACCACCAGAAGTTTCGAATAAGTAGTTAACAGCAACTTCACTCATCTTACGTGGCATAGTGCCTTCGAGCTTAACATCTGGGTCGTCTTCAGTAACCAATTCAGTCCGGTCAAATGATTCGAGGGCCTTAACAGTTACGGAACCAACCTTAACTTCGTCACCTGGCTTAACAACAATGGTCTTTTCCTTAGGAATACCCCATTCGATCCATTCATCAACAACGCCTTGTGGGCCGATGAACTTAGCATCTGGGCAGTTCTTGTTAACACAAGCAGCAGTGTAAATGTCTAAGTGGTCGTGGTGAGTGTGGGTAACACATAAAGCATCGACATCCTTAAATGCAAATGGGTCGATAACATATGGACGGTTACGAAGGTTTGGTTGTTGAGCTTCAACACCGGCCATCCGCATCATTTGGTGACCCTTACGCATCTTGCCAGTACCGTGAGTGTGCTTACCAGTACCGTTCCAAACGTCAACTAGGATGTTAGTACCTTCATGAGTCTTTAACCAAAAGCCCATGCATCCTGTCCACCATAATCTGAAACTACCTGCAGGAACTTTGTAGTCAGCAATTTCTTCGTTAAGGTAAGTACCCCATTCTGGGAAATTGTTTGACGCATAGTTTTCTGGAGTTACATCGTTAATATTCTTTGGTGATGCCATAATCATATTCCTCCTAAACAACATCATTAATTTGTTTACGGTTATAATATAACCTCATAAGTAACCGATTTCAAACATTTTATATGATATTTTTTCACTTTATATGATAATTAATTGCTATAAACGAAAAATATTATGATTTTTTCGAAAAATAAGGTTTATTATACAGGTTATTTGTTATAATTACATATGTTTTAACATATAATCATAAAATTAATTTAGTTGGGAGCTCTAACATATGAGAAATTCGTACAAGAATATTGAAAATCGCCGCGAACATATTCTCGATGTCCTGAATGAAGCTCAATCAATGTCAATTGAAGATCTAAGTAAACACCTTCATGTTTCCGAGATGACAGTACGCCGAGATTGTAATAGCCTGGCCCAAATGGGACGATTAACTCAAAAGCGTGGAATTGTCAGCTTTATCTCACCGGAAAATGCTAGTCACAGCGATTCGCGTTTTCGGATTAAACAAAGTCTTGGTTTGGAAGCTGCTAAAAAAATCAAGGACAATGAAATCGTGTTTATCAACTCTAGTTCAACTTCAATTTATGCTGTAAAAGCACTTCTTAATAAGAACGTCACTATCGTCACTAATAATGGTAACGTTGTTAAGATGCTTTCGGATCATAACGTTGCTAATGTGGTATTAACTGGTGGCAATGTTAATAATCGAGACATTATGAGTGGGGATATTGCTAACCATACATTTTTAAGTATGCGTTCTGATTGGAGTATTATTGGTTGCGCTGGTTTAAGTATTGACCAAGGGATTTCAACTCCTTGGATTGAAGAAGCAAACGTTAACCGTAATATAATCAAAAACTCACGGCGAGTAATTGTTGTTGCTGATTATAGTAAGTTTGGCAGTTTCTCTAACTTCACTGTGGGTAAAATTTCTGACATTGATGTTTTAATCACAGATACGTTTGTTTCAGGTAAGACCTTGGATGCCTTCCGCAAAGCGGGTGTGGAAGTTATTCAAGTTACACAAATCTAGTTTTAAACTAATAATTATCAAAGAAGCCATGAGCATTCAAAATAAATGCTCATGGCTTTTTAGCTATTAATTTCCATTAATATGTACGCTTAAATTGTTCATACGCTGGATCATTTGCCAATTTAGCAGCATCGACATTTGCTGATTTAAAGTAAATGCGACTGGCATTGTTATACATAACATCTTCAAGTTCATCTTCGTCAAAGATGTCAGTGTGCTCTAACCAGGTTGCTAACTGATGATACGTATTGAATGTTGCTGACCAAGGAGAGTCCGTTCCCCAAATGATCCGTCGGGCCCCAAGGATATCTTTAGCAACTCTTACTGTTTTTTGACAACGTGGATATGGAAAATCGGCACTTGTTTCTCCATCAATATCTTGAATAGCAGAAATATCAACATAGATATTTTTTAAAGAAGCAAATTGCTGTAAGACACTACTGAGCCGATTCAAATGATCAGCGTTAGGAAATGACAAGTGGCAGACAACAAAATCCATTTGCGGATATTGGTGAGCCAAATTAACAATTGCTTCTGGTTGGTAACTTGTTTGCGTAAAATCCCCATAATCAACTGTAATAACAAATCCTGGATAATCCGCTAAATAATGAAAAATTTTGGCACAATGATTATCTAAGTCTAAACGGAATGGTTCATGGAATCCATGTAACCCGCCACCTTGACTAATTTCAAATTTAATTGCCCGAAATCCTAGTTGTTCAACATGACGTTTAACGATGTCCATTGCATATTCAGCAAATGGATCTACTGAAAAGGCACCGATAAACTTCCCAGGATATTTTTTCACCACTTGGTAAGTGTAGTAATTTTGGTAACCGTTCAGGGTTCCTTGAAGTAATACGGCTTTTTCAACACCCTCCTGCTCCATAACTGGCAGGTACTTTTCGGCCAGAAAGTTATCTTCTCCCCATCCTTTAGGAATAAGATGAATAATCTCCCCGTTATCCCAAATTGCATAACCATTCCCTAATGGGCTTAACCGTCCCTGTCCTTTTGATCCAGCAAGTTCCCTTACTAAATGAATATGACCATCAATTTTTTTCATTTGAATTCTCCTTTTTAAATTATTATACCCTTTTGTCTTCACACAATTTTATATATACCAATTTACATAAATCATTAATAATATAGCAATAAATAAGCATTTAAGCAATTATACCATTATGATTGAGTATTCATATGTAATTTTTTTCTTAGCTGATTAATTTTCGCTGAATATCAACCTTAAAAGACAATTTTGGAAATGTTAAGCGCTTAACTTTTTAGACATTATTTTAATCTGAGGCAGTCTCAATATTGGTAAGCGCTTCCGATAATCAACTTTAAAGGAGTTATGCAAAATGAAACACGCACAACCTGTGCAGAATCATTGGACAGTCATCATGACTGTTTTATCTTTGTCTTTAATTCTCTCAGGATCTAATGCCGTTAGTGGGGCTATCCCATTAATGCAAAAACATTTTTCAAACATGCCTGCTAGTTCCATTGAATTGATTATTACCATTCCATCATTAGCAAGTATGTTTATTCCGCTAATAGCCGGATTTATTGAGGAAAAAATCGGTAAAAAACTTCTCTGTTTGATTGGGTTAGGAACCACCATCATTGGTGGCTTTATCCCAATATTTGCTGAAAATTATTTCCCAATTCTTTTTTCCAGACTGCTTCTGGGAGTCGGAATCGCACTCTTCACCCCTGTCTCCGTCTCCTACATTATGGACTTATATAGCAAAGACCAAGCTAATGCTCTATTAGGTTATCGTAACTCAGTAATTTCTCTTGGTGACACCTTCATGTTATTCATTGCAGGCTTTTTGTTACCAATTAGTTGGCACCTTACATTTGCTGTTTTTTCATTAGCAATTGTGCCATTTGTATTATTGTTACTCTTTATGCCTAAAGAATTAGATCACTATAACATCAACGTGGGACAACTAACCGGTAAAAAACAGTTACATCAACGAACAAATGCCGCTGTCATTACCTATGCTATTTTATTTGGTGTTATCAATCTGAGCTATATGGCAATTATCCTCAAATTACCAACCTTTATTGTCGATAATCATCTAGGGACACCTGCAACAGCTAGTTTCATCATCAGTGCATTAACATTCACAGCAATTATCTCTGGACTCTTATATCGATACATCTATAAAGCATGGGGGAGATACACAACCGCAATTTCATCCCTGATTTCAGGCTTATTCTTGCTTTTAGCAATCATGATGGGCAATAAATATCTTGTTGGTGGTTGTATTATGGTTGCTGGATTCTTCTGGGGGATTCTAAACCCTCACATGACGGGGTTAATGGCCGAAAGTTCTCCAGCCGGATCAATGACATTAAGCACTGCCATTATTATTTTTGGGATTAACCTTGGTGACCTGGCTGCACCTTACTTTTTCAAATTTACTGGTTTGCTTCTTCATAATCAATCACCAGCCACTGCATTAAATGTTGCTGCTTGGCTATGGATTATCTTTGGCATATTATTCACTGTTTATTGCAAATTACATTTACACAAAAACAATTCATTGCAAACTAGTGATGACTAGTTAGGAGGTTTCCTTTATGCGTAAACGACAAGTTCATTTAGATTTTCATACTAGTCCTTATATTACAGACGTTGCCAGTCAATTTAATGCTAAAACTTTTGCCAAAATGTTGACAGACGCACACGTTAATTCTGTCACTTGCTTTGCCCGAGACCACCACGGCTATTTATGGTACCCATCCAAAAGGCACCCGAAATTAGTCCATCCGCATGCTAAAATTAACGATCTCTTAATTCAACAGATTGATGCTTGCCATGCATTAGATATCAAGGTTCCGATTTATACAACCGTTCAATGGGATGAATACTGTGAGATTAATCATCCAGAGTGGCTCTGTCGTGATCCGGAAGGTAACAAAATTAATGCTCAACCAGCGGTTAAGCCTCCCCACTTTTATTATAGTATGTGCTTAAATAGTAATTATCGCCATTACTTCTTTGACCACCTTGCTGACTTAATTGAATCAGTGGGTAAGGAACGGATAGATGGTCTTTTTCTCGATATTTTCTTCCCGGTTGCTTGTGATTGCATCCATTGCCAAAAAGAAATGCAACGTCTCGGTTTTGATCACACCAACAAGGATGAACGCCTTCAATATTCATTATTAATGCTTGATCAATTTAAACATGAAGTGCACGAATTCGTTGAACAAAACATTCCTGGAACGCCACTTTTCTTTAATGGATCTCATATTGGCCCCGAAATCAAACGTTCTCTAAAAGATTATGACCACCTAGAAATTGAAAGTTTACCTGGTGGCATTTGGGGATTCGATAACTTCCCATTAGTTGCTCGCTATGCGCGAACTCTCGGTTTAAACATGATCGGAATGACCGGCAAGTTTCACACTTACTGGGGTGACATGCATTCCTTCAAGAATCCATTTGCTCTACAATATGAAGTTTTTCAAATGCTATCGTTTGGCGCAGGGTGTTCAATTGGTGATCAATTACATCCTAATGGCGCACTCTCACCTGCCACCTATAATCTGATTGGTAGCGTCTATAAAGTCGTGGAAGACTTAGAGTCTCATTTAGATCATATGGTTCCACAATCTGAAATAGCAATTATTACTCCTGAACACCACTGGGATCCCCAAGTAGGAAAGTTTGATGATTCGCTCATTGGATGTAACCGACTCCTGGACGAATTAGGTTATCAATTTGATATCATTGATGACCAAAGTGATTTTAGCAAATATCATCTGTTGGTTTTACCTGACGACATCGTTTATGATCCTAATGTTCACCAAAAATTAATGGAATATGTCCAAAATGGTGGAAAAATTTTAACTTCATTCCAAGCAGAACAAGTCCCAGAAATGGTTGAGGACCAATTAACAGGCAATGAAACCCATGGTTATTCGTTCTGGGATCGTGATTATATCCTACCCAATGATCAAATTGGTAAAAATTTGCCAAAAGAAGAACATGTCATGTATGAACAAGGCATGCGCGTCCTTCCCGTCTCCTCTCAAGAAATTCTTCAAACGCGAGAACCATATTTCAACCGAGAAGGAAAATATTTCTCCAGTCATCAACATGCCCCATCCACTGGACATCCTGGAGAACCAGGAGCTACCCGTAAAGGAAACGTAATTTATTTCAGTCACCCTATTTTTAAAATTTATAATGATTATGCTCCGCAATGGATCAAACAAATCGTTCATGATGCAATCAACCTACTGTTACCAAATCCATTAATCAAGAAACCATTAGAATACCCTAGTCTATCCGTCCAATATCACAAAGACGCTGTAAACAATCGTATTAATGTTCATCTACTCGATTACCAAATTAAAAAGAATGCTACCCATCTTTACACAATCGATGAGTGCATTCCATTGCATGATCTTTTAGTTTCAGTTAAAGTCGATTCTCAACCAATTAATCACGTTAAAGCATTGAGAAGCGGCCAAGAGCTAACATTTAATCAACATGATAACTACATTGACATTGAGCTTCCAGTTTTAAAAGGGTATGAGGTAATTTCAATTTCATAATTCTCTAACTTCAATAAGTAAATCTAACCATTATTGAGGATTAATTAATCTAAAAGGGATCTCTACATTCATGTAAAGGTCCCTTTTGACGTAATAATTAGTTTAAGCCTAACTTGTTTAAGATTTCGTCATAAACTTTATCAGCACCAACACCAGTTAGAACTGGCAAACCACTGATAACTTTATCTTTAACATCGTCAGGAACAACCGTGGTACTTACAAATGCATCATAGTCATCGATGTGGTTAATTTGTTCAGCAATATTACCTTTATACATCTTAACCTTGTCGAGTACTCCCTTTGAATCTAAGAAATCACGAATTTTACCCTCAACAACAGTAGAAGTAGCAATTCCACTACCACAAACAACCATTAAAGTCTTCATAATTTAGTAGTCTCCTTTTCTATTTTTCTGCAGTTGCATCCTTAGCCTTGTGAAATTTATTAAACCAAATCATCAAAGCTAATGTTACAACACCAATCAAACCGATACCACCCCAGGTCATTAACTTCCCAAGGCCAATGATCAACCAGGTAGTCCAAACACCACCATCACTTAAAACGGTAATGGAACTAGAACCTTGAAGACCAAAGTGTGCTGCTTTAGCAGAAGCAGTAACAAATGGAGCAACCCATGAAGCAATGTACAAGGTGATAATAATATCAACAATTCCACCAACTAATGTTCTGAAAATGTCACCACGGAATACGGCAGCCATAATCGCAATCATATATGGAATTGTGGCAAGGTCACCAAATGGTAACGTGCTGTTACCTGGAAGGATAACGGCAATCAGCAAAGTAATTGGTACTAAGATCAATGCTGACGAAAGCACAGTTTCGTTACCAGCGGCTAATGCACTGTCCATACCAATATAGAGGTTCCGACCAGGGAAGTGCTTCTTAACAAAGTCATTAGCACCCTCAGAAATTGGTGTCAATCCTTCCATCAAAAGTGAAACCATTCGTGGCATTAATACTAAAACGGCAGCCGTAGTTACACCTAAACGTAAAGTCTTGGCAAATGAGTACTTAGCAAGCAAACCAATTACAATCCCGATAATTAATCCCATTACAGAAGCATCACCGAAAACACCCAAACGTTTTTGAACAGTCTTTGGAGTGATCTTAATCTTATTGATACCAGGGATCCGGTCCATTAACCAGTTTAGTGGTAGAGCAAGTAAATAGCCTGGTGCAGATGCCCCTTGCGGGAATGAAATACCTGGTAATCCATATTGTTTTTGAATGTACGGTGCTGACATATCTGCTAATAGGTAAATAATCATGATGTGAACAACCATCGTGAAAATCCCTAGGGCAAAGTTATGAGTAATTGCATAAACAATTGAACCAGTAAATGCAATGTGCCAGTAATTCCAAACGTCAACGTCTAATGTCTTAGTTAAACCAACTAGCAACAAAATAACGTTGGTAATAACACCAACTGGAATAGCCAAGCTTCCTAACACAGTTCCATAAGCAACGGCAGAACCAGCAGGCCATCCAATATCCAAAGTGGATAGGTGTAACCCAAAGTTCTTAACCATGGCATGGGAAGCTGGCCCAAGGTTTTTAGTTAATAACGTAATAATCAAGTTCAAGCCAATAAAACCGATCCCAACAGTTAAACCTGCTTTAAAGGCTTTTCCTGGTTTAATTCGTAAAATTAAAGCAAAGATGAATAAAAGGATTGGGAGCATAACACTAGCCCCAAGGTTAACAAACCATTGCAATCCTGCACTGATCGCGCTCATTATATTTCCTCCTAAATATTACTTAACAATCTCGTTTTGTTTCATTAAATCAATAAATTCATCAACTGACGTTACTTTTTGAACTGCATCCATCGCTTCCTGGTTTTGGAACAGTGCCATTAATTTTTGTAACATCGTCAGTTGGTCATCTGACTTCTTTAACGCCAGCATGAACAATACTTTCACTTGAATTTCTGCGTTATCACCCATTTGATGGAATGTCACAGGTTCTTTCAAACGCATAAATCCAATTTGTGGTTCAACCACTTTATCAGGATCACAATGGGGAATTGCAACACCGATGGTTTGTGTCATTAAACCGGTTGGAAAGCTTGCCTCTCGCTTCAAAATAGCATCTTTGTATTCAGAAGTAACCACTCCTGCATCATGTAGATGATTGGCCAATTGAGTCAATGCATCCGTATTGCTTGAAGCATCCTGATCAAAAAGAATCACTTTTTTATCAAAAAGCATCTCGTTCTCTCCTATTCTAAGAAAATAATTTCAGTAATTGTTGATTCGACAATTCTGAATTCTGAAGGGCTTGGATAACTGATTCATCGGTTAAGCAGTCAACTGCCTTAGAAATTGATGAATCATCAGGGCGAGAAAAAATATAAATACCTGTTGTAATATCTTTAGCGGCTCGGTAATGAATTGGTCCACTTAACTGACTAACAATAAGCCAACTATTGGGAAGACGATCATAAACAACATGTGGCATGATTACATGTTCATCAATTTGAACACTTCCCAACTGATCTCTTTGTTGAAGTAGCAATAATACATTTGCACTTAGTTCCCGAGATAGACTTAAACTATCAATTGTTACTTTTAACCATTCATCATAGTTAGTGATATTATCTAACTTCATTAATGTTATTTTCATTAAGATACCTGCTCAGTCTGTTCTTATCTTGAGTGTTGAACATTGCACTGGATAAAATGACCTGCTCGTTATTTTTTGGAATCACCGGAATCGTTGATACTATTAAATCAACGTTGGCATACATACCATAATGACGTTCATAATCATTTTTAGAGGTCATACCAACCAAGTCTAAATCAGGAAAATTTCGGTGGATTTTTGCGTATAGCAATTTCGAAGTTCCAACACCGCTAGCACACATTACCAACACTTTTTTCCTTAAGCTAGTTTCTTCAAAGTACTTAGCAAAATACAATGTTAAAAAGCCAATTTCATCATCACTAATGTTCCATGAAAGTAATTTATTATTGTAGGCTTCCGCGCTGAGCTTTTTTAAATGGCTAAATAATTCATAGTACTCAGATTTAATATCATCTAATAACTTATTAGCAATCACAATTTGGTTGTTCAGACGGTTATACATAGGTCGAATATGACTAATTAAGTCACTTTTTAAGGCCTTTACCTTTGGATCATTACTATTAAGACCAAAACCATTAATATAGTAATCTGCTAATCGACTTGCTTCTGAAGAAATACTGTCATCCATTTCGAAATCATGGTTATAACGCATTGAAATTAAATATTCTAATAAATAATAGCTTTCGATTTCAGGAATATTCCGATGAATATAATCGGCAGTATTTTGAATGACATCATTACTAATTTTCCAAAATTTAGCGTTATCTTCTCGCAATTGACGATATTTTTCGTCTCGAACTATTTGATTATTATCACTAACCACCTTGCCGTTTCTAAACCGTTTAATTAATACATACAAATGTGAAAAAATATTAACATTATACGGATAAGGAATGGTGGTGTTCAATGATTTTTGAATCCAAGCAATTTGGGTTGTCAGAAATTGATTATCGTAATTGCTCAAATCTTCAAATTCACTTGCAAAGTCATTGATACTTTCGGTGTTCATGGCTTTGCTTTGCACTAAAGCATTATTAATAGCTCTCCGAATTAATTGCTCTTTACCTTTTACTGCAACATAATTACCGTTTCTTTTCAGCGTTAGCTTATTCTTATTAAGAATTTTGCTAATCGCCACTAGGTCCTGTCGGATTAATTCAGCACTAACATAGTACTTCTCATAAATATCGTTAATATTTACTGCTAGAGGAGCATTAAATAGCAATGTTGTTAAAACTTCATTGCGCCGTTCTAACGGAGATTTAACCATCAAATTTGCTTCTTCGTGTGTCTGACCACTCAACTTTAAGTATTTACCATAATCTAAAATATAACCCTTTCCCCGTTCTGACTTGATAATCGGGGATCCATACTCTTGGTTAATTTCATTCACAGAACGATAGATGGTTTTAGTGGAGACGCCAATAATCTGTGCCAACTCTTGCGACGTGACAAAACGATCATATTTCGCTAAGGTATTTATAATTTTGTCACTACTTTTTGCCATCATCCTCCCTCCTTATTTTAATTTTATCAATTAAGTGACAAACTGATGATAAATAAGTGTCCATTGCTACGGACATTATTGTTCAAATATACACAATAATTCCATTATCATCTACTTAGATTCAAGTTATTAGTCAATCCCTGTCAACGATAATTAACCCCATACCAGAAACACGTCATAATAGTTGCTAAATATACAAAAAAGCAAGGCACCGTCTCTATATCAGTGTCTTGCTTCTTATAATTAGTTGCGTTAAATATTTAAATTTTCAATTACATTGTTACTTGTTTAGTTTCAGAATTAAGCGCATCAACGATTTGGTCAGCTGTAAAACCAAAGTGTTTAATCACTTCATCACCATTTCCACTAGCTCCAAATGTATCAATACCAAAAACATGTCCATCTAATCCAGTAAATTCGTACCAGCTTTGACTAGCACCCATTTCAATGGCAACCCGGTTTGTTACCTCTGGTGGTAGTACGCTATCACGGTAACCTTTTGGTTGCTCCTTAAACAAGTCCATACATGGCATTGAAACCACTCGTACGTTTAATCCCTTTTGAGCTAATTGATCTTGTACTTCTAATGCCAAATGAACTTCAGAACCAGAAGCCATAATAATCATATCTAAGTCACCATCAGCAGCATCTTTCAAAATATAGCCACCACGGTTAACTAATGCACCGACAGTTTCATCTAATACTGGAAGTTTTTGCCGACTAGTAACTAATACTGTTGGACAATCCGTAGTATGGGCAATTACCTGCCAACTGGCCAACATTTCATTAGCATCCGCAGGGCGAATAACATTAACATTTGGCATTGCACGGTAGCTAGCTACATGTTCAATTGGTTCATGCGTTGGGCCATCTTCACCAACTGCAATTGAATCGTGTGAACCAACAAAAATTGAAGGTAAGTGCATTAACGCTGCAGAACGAATTGCTGAACGCATGTAGTCTGTGAACGTCAAGAAAGTACTACACAAAGCTCGATTACCCTTATGTAAATTCATACCGTTAGTTGCGGCAGCCATTCCAAATTCACGAACTCCAAAGTAGACATTTCGTCCAGCAGGATTAGTAGCTGAGAAACGATCAGTATCTTTTAAATTGGTTTTAGTTGAGGCAAATAAATCTGCTGCTCCTGTCCATAACTGTGGATTCTTTTTAGCTAATTCTGCTAATACTTCGGCACAGACATTTCTTGTCGCAACTTCATCACCTGGTTGGTAATGAGTAGTAACCCCTTCTGTATCTAAATGATCACTGTAAAGTTGACGATACTCAACTGGATAATTGGTCTGATAATCTTTCATCATAGATTGCCATTGATCATAATTGCTAATCTTCTGGTCGACGGCTTTATCAAATGTTTCATACACAGATTCAGGGAATACAAATGGCGCGTAATTCCATTGATAATAGTCACGCAATTGAGCAACTTGATCGTCAGTCAACGCTGCACCATGGATTTTGTTAGTCCCGGCTTCCTTAGTTCCTATTCCAATTGTCGTTTTGACTTCAATGATAGATGGCTTATCAGAAGTCTTAGCATTTTCAAGTGCTACTTGAATTCCGGCCAAGTCGTTATTACCATCTTTAACAATTTGATAATCCCATCCGGCAGCTTCCAAACGTTGCTTAACATCCTCACTAGTACTAAAGCTTAGTGGTCCATCTAAAGAAACGTCATTGGAATCATATAGGACAATTAGCTTACCTAAGTGATGTTGTCCTGCAATGTTGATCGCTTCTTCGCTTAACCCTTCCATTAAATCACCGTCACCGAGCAAAGTGTAGGTATAGTGATCAATAACAGGGTAACCAGGCTTATTGTAAACAGCAGCTAAATGTTTTTCTGCCATTGCCATTCCAACTGCCATTGCAATCCCTTGAGAAAGTGGACCCGTTGTTGCGTCCACGCCTGCAGTCACTCCATATTCTGGGTGACCAGGTGTTTTGGAGCCTAGTTGACGAAATTCTTTCAAATCATCAATGCTCAAATCAAAATGGTTAAAGTATAAAAGACTGTATAGCAATGCAGATGCATGCCCTGAAGATAGTACAAAGCGATCACGATTCATCCATTGTGGATCTTCCGGATTAAAATTCATGACCTTTTCATACAATGTATAAGCCATTGGTGCAGCATCTAAAGCGATCCCTGGGTGGCCGCTTTGCGCACGATTGATCATATCTGAACTTAACATTTTTAAAGCAGTAACTGCTTCCATATTTTGATTACTCATAAACTATTTCACCTCATCACGACAGTGTCGTGTTATTTGTGTGTGGATTGATAATTTAAAGGTATAGTTATTTTTATCAAAATATACATAAATTGGTATTTATATAGTTAATGCCCATATTAGGCACTGTGTTTTTGTAATTGATTAAAATGGTATACTTCAATCAATGTTTAAAATACTATACCAATTCATTGGCAATTGCAATTATTTTTAGAAATTTTATTTGATCTAACCTAATTTTTAACAAAAAAATGGGTAATGGAAATCTCCATTACCCTTCAATAAATAATTGCTCTTGTTACCTTTCATGACGGTGAATTAACGGGTGCCGATAATAAACCGCCATGCCTAAGAATAATACGATAAATACGAATAAATATAAGAACGAAACTACAACATTTGCCATCATGTGTAACCCCTTTCATTAAATTCCAACTGTATTATATCGTGCGATTCAGCTTTTTAAAACCGTTTTTTACAATTATCCCAAATTGTTCAAATTATTAAAAAGGAATCGTTTCCCTTAGTGGTTACGATTCCTTTAATACTAATTTTTTAACGTCACTTTTACTTGACAATTTCGCAAAATTCAATTGTTTCTGCATTTGGTCCTTCAATGTTGAAGAATTTGATTCCCTTATCCCAAAAGTCTAAATGTTGCACTTCAGAATCCTTTAGCTTGAACCCTTCAGCCTTGGCAGCCTTAAATGCAGCATCCGCATCTTTAGTGTTTAAAGAGATGTGGTTGATTGCACCAGTCTTACGTACTGCGCCATCGCCTGTCCAAATTTCTAAAGTGAGATGATTATAGTGCATGAAAACTACTTCATTACCATTGTCATCTGTATCGAATTCGCCGAGTTTTTTAAATCCTAGTTTTTCCCAGAAAGCAACGGTCTTCTCCATATCATCAGTAGGAATACCAATATGTTGAAGGTCATCGAAGTATCCAGCTAAACTTTTGTTAAATGCCATAATTATCTCTCCTTTTTAATTACCAATATCCAGTGCCTGATGCTTTAGCTTAGGGAAAATATGGCGGTCTGCCCATCCCGTAATTGCTCCTTGGAACAATAAAGCAAATAAGGTTCCCAAACCAAAGTTATAAATTCCTCCCTGCATTACAGCAGCAATGATTGCCATAATTGTTGGTGGAATATATGACATCCACATCGAGATTGATGCATTCCCGTGACAATAACGGAAACGAATGATTTGGTATAAGTCATCAGCAGGATGCAAAACCAAATTTACTCGTTGATAGATTGAGATTGCAATACCAATAAAGGCAACCCCTAAGAAGTTAATACCAACGTACAAAATCACCATTGGTAACGTTGTTGCGTCAGGCATAATCCTGTTGAAAATATCTGAGAACCATTGAATAAAGATTGAAAATGGTAGCATGAAAACAAAATTACCTGCAATTCGTTTCCAGTCCCATTTATGCATCAAAATGGCGTTTAAAACTGACGTTAACATTCCCAAAATCATAAACGCCCAGAACAGTGTTAGAGAATTGTTGCCTAATACAGCAATTCCTAAGTTATTTTCTGCCGCGGTCCAGTATGCAGAACCTAAAAATTGGGGATGAACATGGGAACTAGTAACTAGCGTTAAAACGTTTCCCATCGAGTTAATTACAATAGAAAACGCAAAGAATTCCCAACTAGCCATTAGAGAAATTGTCCGCGCTTGAATCTTACCTTGGACTGGCGCTTGCTCGTCCATAAATCATTCCTTCTCTCTTGTGAATGTGCTTACATGATAATAATTTACTCTGCTGAGTGTTCATTGTCAAACGTTTTGCATTTATTATTGTAATTTTTTTGCTAACTTCATATGCTGTTAATTATTTATTTTTAATAAAAATTTTGTTTAAATTATTTATTATTTTTTAATATTTTTGTTGAAATCTAACTTTGTTTGCAAATAATGTTACAATTATGTTACAAAATTATACAACTCATTTCAGAAAAGGAGGATTAATTATGTCTTCACATTTTAAACTTAATGGTAAAAATGCGCACTGGTTAATTGCCTGTGCTACCACTGCGTTTGCACTCGGCTATTATGGAGGAATCACTGGACATGCTGACACGGTAACTAGTTCAGAACCTGTTACCACTCAATTAACTCCATCTAATACCTTACAGACTGATCAATCTTCCCCATTTAATATGGAAAGTCAGTCATCTGTAATGAATACCAATAGCCAACCAAATGTTTCTTCAACTACTGGTGATGGAAAGACGCAGCCAGCAACCACGATTAATCAACAACCTATGGTTCCTGAATCAGAATCTCTATCAGGTAAAGATACAACAGAAATTGATCAAAATTCATCATCTTTTGTTAATGTCAAAGACCCATCAAAAGTTACCAACGCAAATGGCGATATTAACATGGACAATATCCACTACCACGTATCAATGCAAATCCAATTAGCTACCGGCACTTACAATGTGGTCTATCTGCCAACATCACCAAATGACCTTTACTTCGGTGACGATAATGGAACACCAATTCAAACTCCTGTGAACGTTGGAACATATAAAGTTTGGCTTAGTAAACAGGGATATGACAACATTGTAGCTGGTAGAAACTTCTGGGTTTCTAAAGATGGTGGTCCTTTCCAATTCTTTGCAGTATGGGATATTATGCAAAACATTGACATTGGCAAATATGACCCACTTCGGTTTGGACATGGAACTTACACCATTAACCCGTATAACATGGAAGCAACCATCACCGGCAATCAAACCCTTACAGCAGATAACCCAATATTAGATCCAAGTAAATACCAAATTTCATTTAGCGGGATGGATCCTAACGCTCGTCCTTTTGATGAAATTAGTCCTAACTTCTCATACACCTTCCAACAAGGTGATCTGATGCTAGATCCTGACAGTTTAAACAACAATCAATATCGGGTGATTTTATCTCAACAAGGATTATCCAATGTTAAAGCTGCACTTGCCAAGGCCTTTAACAACAACGCTAGTAACTTCTCATTATTAGAAGAAAACATTGCAAACCAAGGTGTTGCGTCTGTAGTGAATGAACCAATGACCATCATCAGAGACATTATTGTCCACTATCCTGATGGACGTGATGTTACTCACCGACAAGCAGTCACGATTAATAGAACTTACAAACTAAATGATCAACGTACTGGTATCACGTTTAGTTCTTGGAGTACCACACAGTGGCCTGATTTCCAAGTACCAAATGTGGACGGCTACGTTGCCACTCCTAATGTAATTCCTGCAGTTGATGTTACTAGTGAAACTTCTAACGTCACGATTGATGTCTATTATCAAACCAATCCTGGCACTAACCAACCAGGTGAAATCAGCTAACTAATGGTTCATCTTCCAATTCAGGTAATGTTACTCAAGCCAACACTACAACTAACAATGCCACCAATAGATTAAGTAACACTAGTCTGAGTTACTTAGACGTTAACTCACAAAAGCAATCACAACAATTGCCACAAACGGGAAATGATTCGTCAGTGATTACTTCACTTGTGGGATTGATGTTCGCTAGTCTTACAAGTTTATTAGGAATTAGTCGACTTAATAGAAAAAGATCATAAGTCATTTTGAACTAACAAGTTCAACTAGATGAGGATAAAAAAAGAGCTGAGATAAAATCTCAGCTCTTTTTCGATTTAAAACGCGAAACCTTTAGTAGTTATTACTTTAAGGTCTTCCATACCCAGTTTTCAACTTCAGGAAGATCCTTACCTTCGTCACGAATGTATTGGTTGTGCTTTGCAACCATGTCATCCATCTTTTGAGCGAAGGCAGCACCCTTTTGTTCGTAACCCTTAACGTTAAGGATGGCATCCTTAGCTAAGTGGTAACGATCAAGTTCGTTCAATACACGCATGTCAAATGGTGTAGTGATGTCACCATTTTCACGGTAGCAGTGAACATGAAGGTTGTGGTTGTGACGTGGGAAGAAGAGTGATTGAATCATGTCTTCGAAACCGTGCCATGCAAAGATTACAGGAGCATCAGTAGTGAAGTAACGATCGAATTCTTCGTCAGTCAAACCTTCAGGGTTCTTTTCAATTGGCATTAACTTCATAATGTCAACAACGTTGATGTAACGAATCTTCAATTCTGGGAAGTTGTCATGAAGAATGCTGATAGCAGCAAGTGATTCTTCAGTAGGTTCAGTTCCGGCAGAAGCAAAGACAACATCTGGGTTTTCACCTTGGTCAGTAGAAGCCCAATCAACGTAGCCAAGACCATTCTTAGCAATTTCAGTAGCTTCGTCAATGGAGAACCATTGAGCACGTGGGTGCTTAGAAGTTACGAAAATGTTGATGCATTCACGGTTACGGAAAGCAACATCAGAGATAGCCATCAATTCGTTGGTATCTGCTGGTAAGTATTCCTTAACTAAGTCAGGACGTTCCTTTTCGTACATGTGAGTTAACAGACCTGGATCTTGGTGAGTGTAACCGTTGTGGTCTTGTTGGAATACAGTAGAAGTATCAACAAAGTTCAGTGCTGGGTAATCATGACGCCAGTACATTTCCTTAGCCTTACGTAACCACTTCATGTGTTGAGTCAACATTGAGTCAACAACACGACCAAATGATTCGTAAGTTGCGAAGAAACCATGACGGCCAGTCAAAGTGTAACCTTCAAGCCAACCTTCAGCTTGGTGTTCGGAAAGTTGAGAATCAATCATCCGACCAGAATGGCTCATGTTTTCATCGTTTGGTTCGTGAATGTCTTCCATCCATTGACGCTTTTGACCATCTAAGATGGAGTAAAGACGGTTAGACTTGGATTCATCAGGACCAAATCCACGGAATGAAGTTGGGTTCAATTCAGCAACCTTGTTGAGGTACTTACCCCATTCAATCATGTCTTGCTTTACAACGGAACCTGGTTCCTTAACGTCAACAGCAAAGTCACGGTAGTCTGGGAGTACCAATGGCTTAGGATCAATACCACCGTTAGTGATAGGGTTCATAGCCATCCGCTTGTCACCCTTTGGAGTAGTCATAGTAACTGCTTCAACTGGGTGACCATCTTCATCAAATAATTCTTCAGGCTTGTATGACTTCATCCAGTCAACAAGCATGTCCTTGTGTTCCATATCATCTTGTGATACAGGAATAGGAATTTGGTGAGCACGGAATGAGTTTTCAATTGGGTTACCATCAAGATCCTTCTTAGGACCAGTCCAACCCTTAGGAACACGGAAGATGATCATTGGCCATTGTGGTAGAGAATCATCGTTGTTTTCACGAGCGTTCTTTTGGATAGCCTTGATGTCTTCAATGGCCTTGTCCATAGTCTTAGCCATTTCTTCATGTACTTCCATGTGTGGCTTCAAGCCATCAAATTCACCATCAGTGTAAGCTGATACGAAGTATGGCTTCCAGCCCATACCTTCAAAGTACTTAGTAAGTTCTTCGTTAGTCATCCGGGAAACGATAGTTGGGTTAGAAATCTTGAAACCGTTGATTTGTAAGATTGGTAATACCGCACCATCTTTGATTGGGTTGATGAACTTGTCTGAGAACCATGAAGCAGCCAATGGGCCAGTTTCAGCTTCCCCATCACCAATTTCAACAGCGGCGATAACGTCTGGGTTATCTAAAATAGCACCAACACCGTGTGAAAGTGAGTAACCTAATTCCCCACCTTCGTGGATAGAACCTGGTGTTTCAGGGGCAGCGTGAGATGCAGTACCACCTGGGAATGAGAAGTGCTTGAATAGCTTAGCCATACCCTTAACATCTTGGGTGAAGTCAGGGTAAATTTCAGTGTATGAACCATCCAAGTATGAGTTGTTAACCATAACTTGGCCACCGTGACCGGAACCTTCGATGTAGAACATGTCCAGGTCGTACTTCTTAATAACACGGTTTAAGTGTGCATAAATGAAGTTTTGAGGAACGATAGTACCCCAGTGACCAATTGGCTTAGGCTTAACATCCTTAGCCTCTAATTCACGACGTAACAGTGGGTTGTGCATTAAGAACAGTGTACCAACTGAAAGGTAGTTAGCAGCACGCCAGTAAGCATCAACATTTTCCAAGTATTGCTTGGAATCGTAATCTACTGTCATTGTAATATACACTCCTTCTATAAAGAAATAACTACGTAATTGACTAATGTAACGCATCGTAAATCTTATCAATTTACGACTACCATGATAAAGCATTTTGGCAAAAAGTCAACCTTTTATAAAATTGATACGGTCCAATTTTTAACGTTCTAAATTGTTGATATATAAGCATTTTAAGAGGTCGTACTTTAGAAAAGTAACTTTATAACATAAAAAGGATACGGAATTTTAATATATTTCCGTATCCAAAAATTTATTTCTGACCTAATTCTGGTAATTCTAATGGCGCATCAATCAAATATGTCGGCTGTTCCCGTTTCAAGCTATCAATGTCATAAGCATCCCAAGTGACACCACACGTGTGAACACCAGCTGCCTTACCCATTTGTAAATCATAACGGGCATCGCCAATCATCATACAGTCGTCCTTTTGTAATTGATATTTATCCAATAACAGTAAGATACCATCAGGTGCTGGCTTATAATGATCAACTTGATCACAGCCCACTACATCTTTAAAGTAATGACGAATATCTAAATTATTAAGATTCCGGTCCACTGCATCCGTCTTTTTACTAGAAACAATAAATAGATTCTTATGGCGCTGGGTTAACGTGTCCAACATCTCACGAATACCAGGGTATAACTTTGTAGAAGCCAATTCGTAGTTGCTGTACACTTCCCGAAAACGGTCTACTACTTTTTTTGTTTGTTCTGCTGAAAGGTCTTCCTTTGCCATCTGTGGAAATGAAACTTCAGCAGGAATTCCCATTGCATCTAAAATGGCATCCGTGTCAGGTACTGTTAATCCATTATCCTTAAAAGCTTGCTGAGTAGCTTTAACAGATGCATCTCCAGAACTAGCAAGTGTCTTATCAAAATCAAAGAAGTAATTAAGTAACATGATATTTCCTTTCCTCTAAAACATTGTAGCCTTCAATTTATCTAACATTTTAGCACGATTAATGCATTCAAATCGATGGCTTATTAACCATTGCGACTGGCAAAATAGTGGTATCACTAATGACAGTATGATACTTAATTTGATTAAGTAGTTTTTGAGCTGCAACATTACCCATTAATTCCATATCTTGTCGCATTAGGTAAATGCCATCCTGAACGTACCGTGACCAGTTCCAATCATCAAAACTAACCAGCCCAACGTCTTTTGGAAAGCTAATTTGTAACTCTTTAAAAATATCAAGAATTTGAAATAAAATCGGCCCCATCAGAGAAATAACTACCGTTTTCCCTGGCAACCGGTTAATTTTTTGTAGCAATTCTTTCTTCAACCATTCATAATCACGACCACGAGTTTCAATATTGTGGAAGCTCAACCCATAATCTTCAGCAGTGGCCTTTAATCCCGCAATACGGGGAATTTGACCTGATGCTTCCGCAAAGTGGGCACTCACAGTCAAAATGTGATCATAGTTTTTTTGATGCAATACTTGACCTAATCGATAACAAGCATCTTGATTAGCACTAGTTACTCGACCGACCGTTGCTGGTTGATCCATTACCTCTCGGTCAACTAATACGAGGGGAATTTCTCGATTAATACAATCTGCAAATTGCTCGAAATGAATTGCATCAGGTTGAACAATAATTCCGTCAGCTTGTAATTCATATAACCGTTGTAGTGCTCGTTTTTCAATTATGGTGCTGTTGTTAGTATTCATTAAAACGATATCGTACCCTGCAGAGTGTAGAACATCATCAATTCCTTTTGCAAGCAGTGTCGAGAATGTGTTACCAATATCACCTACTAAAACCCCAATCACGTGTGATTGACCTTGACGTAATCGACGTGCCGAAGCAGTGGGAATGTAGTTGAGCCGTTTAATTGTATCAGCAATTTTCTGCTTGGTTTCTGACCCCATCTTAGAGTATTTGCCATTTAAATAGCGGGATACCGTTGTAACGGAAACACCAGCTTCTTTGGCGACTTGTGAAATCGTTGTTCGTTTCACTACGCTACCACCTCTCTTGAAGAATACTGGCTATTATTTTAACAGTTATCGCAACAAATACCCACCATCGACTGGTAACGTTACCCCAGTAATATAGTTTGAAGCAGAGCTGGCAAGGAATACAACAACCCCCATTAATTCTGAAGGATCTCCCCAATGGCCTGCTGGAATGTGAGCCAGTATTTCTTTACTCCGTACCGGGTCTTCCTGGAGTGCTTTTGTCATTGGTGTGTTGATATAACCTGGAGCAATGGCATTCACTTGAATATTATAAGGAGCCAATGCGTCAGCGTAGGCCTTAGTCAGGCCAACCACGCCATGCTTACTAGCGGTGTAAGGAAAAATAAACTTTCCTGCACGGTATGACTGCATGGAACCAATATTTATAATCTTACCTGACTTTTGCTTAGCCATCTCCTTAGCAACAGCATGTGATAAGAAGTAAACGGCATTCAGATTAAGGTTGACCACTTTTTCCCAATTCTGATCCTTAAAATCTTGCCATTTATTGCGTAATTGCATTCCAGCATTATTAACCAAAATATCAATTTTCCCTAATTGCTTGATAGTTTCTTCAACAATTTTTTGAGGAGCATCTTTAGCGGTAATATCCTGCTTTAAGAAATAAATATTTGCGTGTAACTCATCAGCAAATTGTTGCATCACGTCCCAATTCTTATCAGTTCGACTCACAACCATTACTTGAGCACCTGCTTTTAGCATTGCTTTTGTATAATATTCTCCCAGTCCAGAGGCACCTCCTGTGATGATTGCTGACTTACCCTTTAAAGAAAAACTGCTTAAATCAAACATAACTGTTTCCTCCCTAAATTAACGATCTATGGATTCAAAAAGGCGGTGATTGCATCAGTAATGCAACCCCGCCTTAGATGAATTAAACAAATAATGAAATTAAGTAAACACTGCCTAATCCGGCGATTGCTAAGACTGACGTCAAGGTTGACCATGATAATAATGTTTCTTTCAGTGACAAACCAAAGTATGACTTAATCATCCAGAAACCAGCATCATTAACGTGATCACAGAACACGGATCCTGCCCCTATAGCAAGAACCATCAATGCAGCCATAGTAGATTGAGAACCATATTGTTGAGCCATTGGTGCAATTAATCCAGCGGCAGTTAATGCAGAGACTGTAGATGAACCAAGAGCCACCCGTAAAATAGCGGTGATTAGCCATGCAGCAAGGATTGGTGACATGTGGGTGTTGGTGAATAGTTGAGAAACATACTTGGAAATACCACCTTCAACTAACACTTGTTTAAAGGCACCTCCACCACCAATGATCAACAGCATTGGTGCAATTTGTTTTACGGAAGTTACTAAGGTGTTTTCAATTTCTTTCATTTGCTTGTTGCGCCGTAAGCCCATTGTGAAAATCGCAAAAATAAGAGAAATCAACATTGCGGCATCAGGAGCACATACAAATTGAACAAATTCACCAATTGCACTGTGTTTTGGTAGTACAAAGCCCAGAATTGTTCCCAAAGCAATCAAAATAACTGGCATCATCGCTGTTAAAACAGAAATTCCAAATCCTGGAGTTTCATCTAAATCGAATTCCTTATATTCACCAAGAACTGAGATGTCAATATTCTTTCGATAAACTTGTGGGTAAACCTTATGAAGGAACCAATTAAAGATTGGCCCCGCAACGATAATCGTTGGAATTGCTGCAATAATTCCTAACAGCAAAACGTGCCCCAGGTTGGCATTTAACATGTCAGCAATTGCAGTTGGTGCTGGGTGTGGTGGTAGGAATGCGTGAGTGACATTCAGAGTTGCTGCCATTGGGATTCCAAGGTACATCAATGGCATATCCAATTCACGAGCAATAATGAAGACAATTGGTAAGACAACAACTAGTCCAACTTCAAAGAACAGGGCTAATCCAATAATGAATGAGGCGAGAATAATAGCAAGTTGAATCCAGCGCCGTCCAAACTTATCAATCAGCGTTGTAGCGATTCTAAAACCACCACCAGCATCAGAAACCAGGGCACCTAGCATAGAACCAAAACCAAAAATAATTGCTAAGTGACCCAGTTGGCCGCCGATACCAGTTTCAATCGCAGTTGGAATTTTAGCAACTGGAACCCGAAGTAGTAAGGCAATTAAGAATGAAGTAATAATTAATGAAACAAAGGTGTTTAATTTTAACTTAACAATTAAGAAGATTAAGAAAATAACACCAATTAATACGATTAGTAGTGGCATCTGTTTAACTCCTTTTTATATTTAATGATTCGTCGTTTTCTGTTGTAAATCCGCCATTCTTGCATAAGCTGGTGACAAAAGTTCTTGAACCTGTTCGAAGACAGGTTGATATTTTTGATATACAGCAACCGCTTCTGAATCCGGCTTACATACTTCTTTTTCTCCAATAAATTGTTGAACGGCTTCTAGACTATCAACAATCCCCAGACTCTTCATTGCCATTACAATAGCTCCTAAACAGCCTGATTCAAAAGAGTTAGGAATTTCAACCGGGCAATTCAAGACGTCTGCTAACATCTGTTTCCAAACTGCGGACTGTGCAAACCCGCCAGTTGCGGTGACACTCTTTGGATCCCCAACTAAATTTCTTACTGCTTGGAATACGCTGTTAATATTCATATTAATTCCTTCCATCACAGCCCTGAGCATATCTGCTCGAGTATGTAGTTGAGAGAGTCCAAAAAAACTACCGCGAGCATTAGCATTCCAAATTGGTGCTCGTTCTCCGCCTAAATAAGGGTTGAAGATAAGACCATTCGATCCGGCTGGTACTCCGGCAATCACTTCGTTTGCTAATGCATAAGCATCCATGTTTTCATTTTGAACAGCACTTGCGTCAACTAAGTGTTCTACTGCCCATTGGAAAACATCACCACCATTATTAAGCGGGCCGCCGATCACCCATAATCCGTTATCAACTGCGTAACAGAATAGTCTTTGTTGTGGATCAATCACTGGATGATCAGTCACCACCCTAACTGCAGCCGAAGTTCCAATCGTGATGGCAACGGTATCTTTTGATAAGGCTCCTACACCTAAATTAGATAGGGCCCCGTCAAAAGCACCATAGATAAATGGCGTATCTCCTGGAATTTCCATCGCAGTTTGTGCCTCTTTGGTTAGCCCAACTTGCTGAGTCGTACCACTAACAATTTCCGGCAATTGTTCTGGTGTTACATGAGCAAGGGAAAGTGCTTGCGAATCCCAATCGGCTGTTTCAATGTTTAACATTCCAGTACATGATGCTATGGAAATATCCACGCGAAATACATTGAATAATCGATAGAATAGATATGATTTAATATCGGCCACATATTTTGCCCTAGCCATTTTTTCAGGCATCTCTGCATTTAACCATATTAATTTAGTCAGTGGAGACATTGGGTGAATAGGCGTCCCCGTCTTAATATAGATTTGTTTTCCTTCAGGAGAACTTTTGAGATCAGATGCAACCTTTCGTGCCCGAGTGTCGGCCCAGGTCATTGCCCTTGTAATGGGTTGATGATTTTCATCCAGCAAAATAACACTTTGGTTAGCGCTGGAGAAAGAAACTGCTAATAACTTACCAGTAGTCAAATCAGCAGATTGTGCCGCATCGTGAATAACTTTTTCTACTGCGTTAACTAGTTCATCTGGATTTTGTTCCGCCATGCCAGAGGCATCACGATAAAGCGGATATCCTTGTTTCGTTTGGGTCAATACTTGAGCGTGTTCATTGTAAAGCACTGCTTTGGTACTGGTTGTCCCAACATCTACTCCGATAAAATAGTTCATCTTCGATCACCTTTGTCCTTTTTGTAAGCGCTTTAGTTTATCGATACACCAGTATAATATTACTAGCTGTAACCGTTGTCAATAGTTTTTGGGAAATCGTTTTCATATAGCAATAAAAAAATAGGCCGAAGTTAATTCTTCGTCCTATTTTTCAGTAACGTTAGATTGAAATTATAAGTTTGGATCCATGTCAAATGTCAACTTGGACATTTCAACACCCTTAGTCAGTAATTCAGCCATTAGGTCCTTGGTACGCTTAGAAACTTCATCAAGCATACCCTTAGTACGATCATTCAAGTAATCTGTTGCATCCTTGTCTGACATACCATCAAGTTTGGCTGTATTTTCAGCAACCCAGCTGTAGAAGTATTGGCGAACACTCTTTAAGTAATCCAAATCTGGCTTAGTAAATTCAGATAAGTGTGATTCGACAATCATAGATAATTGACGGAACATCCAGTAAATGCTGTCTGAATCGAGATCCATCTTCATAGCAGTGTTACGGAGACGTTCATCATTATCGTCAACTTGAGCAAAGAATGGCATGTATGGTGAGAATGAAGGAATTCCACCAAAGGTCATCCACATAATTGCAGAAGCAGATTCAGGTACGTTTGGACGTACTTGCATAATATGTGAGTTTTGTGTTCGGTTCAAAGAAATTGGCCGATACAATAGCTTTTGTTGCTTAGTCCCCATGTGACCCAGTGGATCAAATGGTGTGTTTTCGTAGTGCGAACTTAAGTACTTTTCAACATCTTCCAAAGTGAACTTGTGACGCGCCTTCATAATAAATGGTAAGTCAAAGTCTTCTGGGTCCATTTCAACATCAGGACTGAATAAGAAATGTCCATACCATTGACGTGGTGTGTTGTAGTGGAGGTCAAATACATCCGCAGTTCCAAAAATGTGACGGAAGTTCCATTCGTCAATATCTGGGTTCAAGTGGTTCTTTTCAACAAAGTCTTGAATACCATCTGACCACATAAAGTTATCTGGATCATTGAAGTCAACGTCTTGGATAGCAGCACGGTTACCAGTAACGGCATAGCAATCATCTGGAATCCGTTCAGCAACCCAGTGATGACCAGTAGCGATTTCCATGTACCAAATGTCATCCTTATCGGAGAAGATAACACCGTTACCTTCAGCAGAACCGTATTTGGCAACTAATTTGCCGAGGTATTCAACCCCTTCTTTAGCACTATTAATGAATGGCAAAACCATTGCCATCATGGCGTCTTCGTTTATACCTGATTCAGTATTCATTGGGTCCGCAGCTAATACCCGTTCATTAGCATAGAAACTTTCTGTAGCGGACATCGCAATGTTCTTTTCGTTAAAACCGTTTTCGTCAAAGGTCCCTTCCTTTGTTAAATTAACATTAGGAACACCTTGGTAACGATAACCATCAGCTGGACGGTCACCAACGAATTTATTTAAATAAGCATGAACTTGGTTTGGATTATTGTGGTATGCAGGGTAGACAACAAACCGTTGCGGTGTAATTGCAGCAGGTGTGTCATCATTACGAGCAGCCATCGTTGAACCATCAACAGTTGCTTTTTTACCAACTAAAATGGTTGTACATGCAGTCAGTTTTTTTCTCATGGATATACCCCTTCTTCTTTAAAAAAACTAAAAAACTTCTACAATTTAATTCTAATCCTGAACAAGAAAACGGTCAATTATTCATTAACGAGATCGTAAACGGACACCTATCCGCATTATCAACCACAAGCCAGCATTAATTGCAATTGCGAAGATTAACATCCACATTAATGGACCGATTATTTGAGACAATTTAGCATAAATGGTTTGGTAATTCACTATTAAACTGCTTAAAAAAGCTGTTAATGTAATCACAATTATTAGCGCCACAATTCCCTGACGAGAGTTTTGTAAATCTGCTGCGCTCAAATCAAAACCACCAATACTGATGTTAATCATTAAAACTATCCACAATCCCCATTGCCACCAAGCAATGGGGTGTTCTGTAATTTGACGTCCGCCAATTGCAACCAGCCACTGATTATAAAATGATGGAACCAATAAGCGAGTGCTCCAAATCATCGCTAATGAGCATCCGATAACGGGCACAATTCCAATAAAAACGTTACCAATTTTCTGGTATAGGTTGTCGTCATTCCAAGTATGACCGACATATCCTAATCCACGATCACGGGGATCATGAGAATTGGGAATATGTAATAGGCTCACGCTTTGAATATGGTGGCCAAAAATAACAGCTAAAATTAAGTGACTCATTTCGTGGATTATTACGCCAATTCCGCCAAAAACAATTTGACCATAAAAACCACTTAACAACACTGACGCACTCTTGTTAGCTCTACTAATTGCCACTAAAATGCTTCCTAGGAGGACAGGCAAAATTATTATTAATCCTGCAAATACAGCCAAAGTATGGAGAAAATTATTAACCATTATTTCTGTTGTAAATCTGCAAATTCAGCATGAACCAATGTAGCTAAATCTTTTGCGTTCACTTCTACCGATCGCCCAATCTGACCCGAAGAAACAAAAATTGTATCCTCTTTTTCAGCATCTTGGTCTATAAAGATTGGAAAGTGGTTCTTTTCATATATACCAACTGGTGTGTTAGCCCCGTGAACGTAACCAGTTGTCTTAACTAGCTTTTTTAATGGCACCATTTCAACCTTTTTATTTCCAGAAACCCGAGCTAACGCTTTTTCATTTAAATGACTATCAACGGGGACAACCCCAACTAGTGGACCAGTAGTAGGTCCCTCTAATACTAAGGTTTTATAAATTCTGTGCTCATCAATTCCAAGATGATCGACCGACATCGTTCTCACATCACCATCTTGATGGGTAGGAAATTCCATTTGTTTGTAAGTAATGTTATTTTTATCAAGAATTTGTTCAACTTGGGTCTTTTTTAAACCCTTTTTCTTCTTTTTACTCATAATGCATTGAACTCCTTTTATGAAAAAATACCGTTTATGGAACGGTCCAATTTTGCAAAAGTGATTACCACTTACAGAAATTTTGGTATACTAATTATAGATCATAACAAACACAATTAACTTTCCCAAGGATTGGGAGATTTGGAGCAAATTAATTATGTCAGATTTAGTATACCGCTCAGTCATGAGAGATATAAAACATAAAATACTAGATAATCAATATCCGGGAATGAAGTTACCTGATGAACGGAGCCTTAGTAGTATGTACGACGTTAGTCGAAGCTCCATTAAACGGGCTTTGGATGTCCTTGTCCAACAAGGGATCATTTTCAAAAAACGTGGATCTGGTACTTTCATTAACCCTCTTTATCTCAAAAACCGGGCCATGTTTCGTTATGAAGGCAGTAACTTAGGAATTACAGACAGTTTTAAATTAGATGGCAAAAAGCAGGGGATTAAGTTACTTAATTACCGTGTAATACCTGCCCCGGATGAAATTCGTCAAGACCTATTTTTAGATGAGAACGAATATGTTTACAAAATTGAACGATTGCGACTCATTGATGACCAACCATTCATGATTGAGACTGGCTATATCCCGATCAAAATTTTGCCAACATTGTCCCCAGATATTTTGGAAAGCTCCATCTTCAATTATTTGGAGAACAAAAAAGGACGGACTGTCACCCGTTCCTACCTGACTTTAACGGTTGATCCATCCAGTCAGGCTGATCAAAAACTATTAGGCCTGAAGCCAACTGAACCAGTTGGAATTATGGAAGGGGTCTTCTTCCTGGATGATGGAACCCCATTCGAAGTTTCAAATATGCGCATCCATTATCAATATATGCGCTTTAACACCTTTGTAAGTTTAGGAAGGGATTAAAATGATTAAGGCAATTGCTGTAGATATGGACGGAACATTCTTAAATTCCGCGGGTACTTATGACCATGAATATTTCTCACATATCATGCAACGTCTTCAGAAAAAGCAAATTCAATTTATCGTTGCTAGTGGCAATCCCATTTATCAGTTACATATGGCTTTTCCAGACTATGTCGATGACCTATGCTTTATTGCTGAAAACGGTGTTGAATGTTTTGATCATGGGAAAATGATCTATTGCGGACAAATTGAGCCTGCTACTGTCCAAGGAATTTTCAAACTGCACCAAGAAACCCCAGGCAGTACGTTTTTAGCTTCAGGGTTAGATCATGCTTTTGTCATTAAAGGTGAAAATCCTGAATTTGCCAAACGCATTAAAAAACACTATCCACGGATGAAAGCTATCAATTCATTAGATGAAATTGATGATCCAATTGTCAAACTTCAAATGGATGTTCCAGGAGAAATCACCCAACAAATGCAAGCGAAGATCAATCATGACTTTGCTGGAAAACTTACTGCAGTTTCCAGTGGATATGGCAATATGGACCTCATCGTTGCCGGAATGCATAAGGCCACCGGAATCAAAAAACTAATGGAGATCCACCATTGGTCAGCAGATGAATTAATGGCATTTGGTGATGGTCAAAATGATATGACAATGCTTCAATTAGTCGGTGAAAGTTATGCAATGAAAAACGGTGATCCTCGAGTAATTAGCATAGCCAAGCACACTGCACCAGCAAACGATGAGAACGGTGTTCTTAAAACAATCGATAAATATTTAAAAACAATTGAATAATTTTAAAGCCAAAGATTAACCAACCGACTAAACAAGGGAGGAATAACTGATGCTACCTCAATTAGGGTTAAAAGGGAGCCGTGATATTGAGCAAATTAATGACCGTTTACAATATCATCCCACTACCTATGAATTTTATACTGATACTTCAGATTTCACTCAAGACGGTTATAAAGGGCTCTTTGATGCTGTTCAGTACGTGCAAAGTCAGGGAGTGGAAAACATCGTTATTCACCACCCAATGGCATATGGTCAGTTTCATACTGAATTAATTGCTCCTGAGAATAAATTCCCGCAATTGTATCGCTTTATCGAAACATCAACAGAGCAATTAATCCGGTTATCCTCCGATTTAAATATTCAATGTTTAGTTCATGGCTCATACGCGAATGAAACGCAATTCTTTATTCATCAATATTCTTCCGTAGAAGATGCTCAAAAAGCATGTTTTAACCGTCTTGACCGCTTTAAAAAAATGGGTCGCGATCACATCATGTTCGAAAATTCAATATCACCAATTTTTAGCTACGGTGAACCGTCTTTAGAAGACGAAATCATTGACCACCACTATCGCTTAGCCTTTGATACTTCCCACTGTTTCATTTATGTTCATGGTGACAATGAGAAATTAATAGCCTCACTTAACCATCTCAAACCATCCATTGTTCATTATCATTTAGTCGATTCTTATGGGCAGCAACACGATAGTCTCCCTTTGGGAACGGGTAAAATCGACTGGTCATCTGTTTTACCAGCTTTAAATCAAACTGCAACCAGTATTTACGAAATCAACCTAAAAAATAATGATGACTGCAGAGAGCAACTCCAAAGTCACCATTATCTTATGAATTTAACTCAATAACTATTTTTTTGCAGGTTTAACTGGTGCCTCCTTTTTCTGCATCTCTTTTAATAGCTGAACAGTTAAAATCCTCTGGAATACAGTATCTACTACCAAATGCATCATATATTCATTTGTGTCAGTAAGGGGACTTGGGGTAGGTGCATCTTCATTTCGCAAACGTGCATTAAATAGTTCTACAAATCGGTTATAAACCACCTTTGGATAATTATTAATTGTCAATTGATCGATTCCTTTTTTAATTCCATCTAATGAATAAATATTTTTTAAAAGGACAATTCCAAAAAGTGCTGCAATTTGTGGTGCAGAATATTTCTTTTTAATTGGTGCCATAATGGCACCTTTTTTTACATAATTATTAACCATTGATTTAGTTAATGGGTCAACGTTTAATCCTGCTAAATGATCATTAATAAATGATACAACCTGGTCAACATATAAATCCATTTCTGGTAATTCATCCCAGGCATCAAGTTGAATTTTACTTAATTTCGTTCGCCAATTGTGAAATTCCTGTTCAATCACCGTTTATCCCTCCTTATCAGGCTTATCTAGTTAATAATATACCATGATTTAGTATTTAATACTAAATGCCAATAGATTGATTTTTATACTTTTCTGGATCTGCTGCTTGAGCAATGATAGTTGCCACTTGCTGAATATTGCTATAATTACCCCGGTATGGTTGTCCTTCAGTCATCAGGCCGCGTTGAACATCGTCATTTGTTAACGGTAACGACCGTACTATTGTGTAGGGAAATTCCAATTCGTCGATCATCTTGATAGCATATAAGTGGTCCATTACCAAATTTTGGCCAGTTTCTCCATACCAGCGTGTTAACTGATCATCAGTGGCGTCATCCGCTGTTCCGGCAATTGATTTCATAATAATTTTGACAGGCTGAACAGCACTTTGATCTAGCTTTGCTACTAAATCGCTAACCGCTAGGTCAACCCGTATCTCATCATTCGGTATCCAGCAAATAATATCTTGCGGCTGTGGTTGCCAGTTAAAATCCGGATATTCAATTGCTTTTGGCAGTTGTTCTTTAACTGCATGACAAAGATCATCCGATTTTTGATTAACAATTACAATTCTTTTCATTCGTTACTCTCCTGAAAGCGTCTCCCTTTTGTTAAATTCAGCATTTATATCATTTCGTATTTAGTTTACCATGGTATAATAATATCGCTATGCGATATTATCTTGATTATTGCCAGTTACGTAGTAGTAATTATACAGAAATGGGAGTCTTGAACTTTGGATAAGAGTCAGATAATGGTCAACATTTTGATCATCATCGTCACGTTTATCTTTGCAGCGTTTTTTGTGGCCGCTGAATTTGCTTTAGTACAGGTTCGAATAACTGCCTTGCAAGAAAAGCAAACTCAGCTAGACAAGCCGTCAATCAAAATCAAACGCGCTATTAAAATGGTGTCCAATTTAACAGAATACCTTTCTACGACACAGGTTGGTACCTCTGTGTGTGGAATTATTCTTGGTTGGATTGGTGAAGAAACACTAGAAGAATTATTAGTGGAC